>ENA-UOUE01002052-UOUE01002052.1-compost-metagenome-genome-assembly--contig:-NODE-2052-length-10449-cov-50.684053_pt1 | contig 10449 bp, 14 predicted proteins | sample MGYA00238146_ERZ747223 | MGnify/ENA primary metagenome ERZ747223 (study PRJEB28781, sample SAMN06268865) | compost metagenome | isolation source: single cell | place: USA: California, Emeryville, Joint... | reverse complement strand
TTTCCAAGTGTTTTGCTCTTACTCATAAGGTAGAATTGATCTGGAGGAACCCCTTGCTTCATCTGAACAAATTCATGGAGATTAGATTTTTCGGCGGAGTCAAAATTTTACATTTGGATCATTCAGTGGCCCCGCTAAAGGTCCAGTACGCTCACGCTTATAAACACTATCTATGTAGCCTGGCTCTGGGCCTAGATCAAAAGTCTGCTGAGTATGTCGAGTCTTGGATAGATGAGTCGCTTTGCCGTAAGTCTTTCCGAAGATATTTTCTGCTCTTATTTTCGGGATGTAGCCAGCATAGCCTTGAACCATACGCCTTCAGTTTCATTATAGCCAAAGCGATTTACCTGGAATATGACTTTTGATTCCTCCAATGTATTCTTCATCATCATAACTAACAAATAAGTCAGAAAAACACTCGCTTCCTTATCATTGAATTACCCAGTTGTTCCAAAAGCACCACTAGGATCGAGTTGACTTGATGTTTGCATGATTGACAGACAAATGAGCAATATAAAGTTACGATGCTATTGTTAATTTATATTGATCTTGTGATCTCTTCTTTAATAAATTGCAGTATCAGTTATATCTTTTGTACAATGAAACACAGTCCTTGTGGCTATCTAATCCCTGCCTCAATCCTGCCGATCTGGGAGTCTCTTGAACTGAAGTAATTGCTTTATTTCTCAAAATCTTAGAGGGTTTTCGTTGCGAATTTATGGAGAAAAGCTATAGAAAATTCATGTTCAAATGTTTTCTATTTCAAAGAACATGAACAAATTAAAAAATGAAAAAGGATGTGGCTTCATAGAAAGCAACGGAGATAATGCTGTATATTTATTATACAAGAACGCACAGACACACTCGACGATTTGGCTATATTCAATACCGACGATTGCTTCTTGTTTTCCTTTTATTTGCGAGTTTATCAGCACAATCGAAACACGTCCAAGGACCCTTCGGTTTAGTCTAATAAATTCATTGATTTAGAAAACATTTTGAAGCAGCTATACCTCAAGACCAAGGTTCTCCAACTTATATTTTATCCCGCAGGTGTGGCACTTTACGTTATCTGGATCTTTATCTACCTTTTCTTCTTCTTCCTCCTCTTCCTCATCTTCCTCATCGTCCTCGTCTTCGGCCTCGGCTTCGGCTTCTTCCTCTTCATCCTAGCGAATGCGACAAAATTATTCAAAATTCCTTTGAAAAGTCATAAATTACTTCATAATCATCGTCCTCTTCGATAATCATTTTCCTCCTGTTGCTGTTTCGTCCAGATCTTCTAACACCGCTTTCTTGAATAGCAATTAATTCATCCAATTTTTCCTGTTGTTTGCGAGTTTTTTCGTTCTGGCTTTTGCGTTTACGTTCAATTCTATCTTCTTCTTCCTCCTCTTCATCTTCGTCCTCATCGCCCTCTGAGTCGTTCTGTGCGCTCTTTTTAGATGGCTGGTTGGGTTTTGATTTAGTCTCACCAGTGGCCAGCTCTCTTGCCTGAGACCTCGTGAATCTGAACTTATCAATTTCGTCCAAGCTTATCGGAAGTTCGACCTTTTCAGTCTTCTGAGGAATCACTGCCGATTGTGGCTTGGGCTTTTTCTCAGCTCCAAAGTACTGCTTTGATTTCTTCGCGCAATATTTGGTGACAACATCACAAAAGACAACTGTTGAGAGATAAATCGCAGAAAGGTTATCAGCACCAGTCGTCACGGCAATCCAACATCTTTTCAGTTTCTCGAGAGGAAGGCCCCAAAGTCTTACTGTTTATAGATTAAAAAAGCAATAAGTTAATGATCACGCATGAGGAAATAATTAATATTACAGTGTATTTTTTTAATTTTGTAGAGAGATGTGTCCAGCTCGTCAGAATCCAATTGATTCTTTGGTTTCTTTTCATCTGGTTTTTTCTTTTCGTTAGAGTCGAAGTAGAACTCTTCGTCGTCTTTGTCTTCATTATCACCGTTTTTACTCTTGCCATTATCGGCAGAATTGCTATTGTCGCTTGCTTCGTCATCTTCAACTGCAGCGTATTTGTGTCTTTTTTTAATCGACTCGCATTTCTGCCACTCATCGTTCAAACGGAGAAGGATGGTGGCAACCTCTTGTGCTTTGTCAGCGTTTTCTAGTGCTGTCATCTATAGCACGAATGATAAATCATGAGTGACAAAATATAAAAAATTTACAATTTCTTCCTTCACAGAAGGTTTGGCCCAGCGGCTTCCCCATTTGTCGAGATACTCTGCTAAGCATTTTTCAGTCTTCTTGATTCTCTCTTTAATTTTATCCAAGCTGAAATTGTGATAATTCATGTAAGAGTCCTCATTCGCATCTTTCTTGGGTTGTTTTTGTCTATATCGCGTTGTTCTTGATGTGTTTTCTTCCTTTTGCATCATTTCATACTCCAACACTTTCGCATGCCAATAGTCCATTGATTCTTTGCTTGTTTTCGTAGTTGAAAAGGTTGAAGGCGTTGTTTTTTCCTCTTGCATGCGTTCGTCTTGACTGTCCTTTACTTCACCATTCATGCCATTCTTTTCAGCGTGTTCATGTTCTTCTTCATCATCATCGATTTCGATGACTTTGGAGGGCTCGTTTGGTGTTGAATCAAGCTCAAGGAGTTTGTTTTTAATAAGATTTTGGAGATTATCGTAGAGGTCTTTCTCTCGAATACCTTTAGGATTGAGAGACTCTATCAGTTTATCTAACTCTTCCTGCAAGTAAATTCATAAATATAATGAAAAAATTAGATAGTTTACTTGTTTATCATAATACATCCAGGTCTCTTCACCATCGGGATTGATTGTAGTGTATCTTACATAAATACGACTTGGTTCACAGTAAAACAGCTTTGTTTTCAAAGAGCTATTAGTAATTGACACACTAGTGGTATTTGTACCCAATATTCTGATTTATTGGAGTCCTGTCCAATTAAGTAAGCCGTTTGAACCGGGTTAATCAGCTCCGAAGTGATTTTATTCAGTCTTGATTTCTTCTTTTGTAATGCTGCCTCGGTTTTGCTTACAAACATAAGGTTCTATCATAAAATAATCCTTAGAAACTCCGAAAAATTAATTCATGGCTACTCTTTGATATTCCTTTTTATCATTTTCGAGATCTTTGGCTTTTTTAGCATATTCATTTCTGGAGAGTTGTGCTTTTTTCTGTTCTTCCTTAGCAATATTAGCTTCTAATTCTTTTGCTTTGGCTTTCGCCTCACGGACTTCGGCTTCGTCTTTTTTACTTTGCAAATTGAAAAAATAAATTAAGCTGAGAAAAAAAGGGACCAGGCATACATTTCGTCAATAGTTTCGTTTTTCTCTCTCACAAGATTGGTGACTTCTTCCATTCTTTGATGCATATAGTCTCTGAATACTTCTGTGTCATAGAGTAACTCAATAAGATCAATTAGGGTCTAATTGCGAGGTCATCCAATAGATATTTAAGTAGTAACTTACGCGAACTTTGATCTTGTAATCAAGGAAATTGTAGTCCTTTGCAGTGTGTTGTGCAACAATTTCAACGTTTTTATGGCTAGTTGCTGGCAGGGTATTTGTTGCCTGGGGAGTTCGATACAAATTTCGGACAAACTCCGTCCAAATGCCCGTCATCTCATCGCCACTTTGATCTTCGAGGATGAAATTCTTCACAAGCACGAAGAATGGGAATATTTCCTCGTCTTTCTGTGTTTCAAATCGGTTCTTATTTCTCATCTCTTGCAAAAAGAGATTGGCTAACCCTTGATGCATGTCTTGTATTAATGCAATGTATTGCGGGCCTTTATAACACTGTGGTATCTGATTAGTCCGACGAATAATAATGATGATGTCTACCAATGCAGCATATATCTCCTCTTTCTCAATATCCTCGAATTTAAACAAGTCGGAATAGTTATAGAAAAAATTCCAGATCACCAAGATATCCCCAAACATCTTCGGAGGGATTATTCCTTTCTTTGGTTGCGGTTTCTAAAAAGAGATATATTAATATAGTGAACCAGAGCACGAGTCTGATCATTTCTGACCAGATTAGCGAAGGGAAAAAAAAATATAGATGGAGAAAAAATGAAGGTTTAATTACAGGCACTTTTGGTCCCGACTCGAAAAGCTGCGGGAAAACAATAAGCAAACGGTCTTCGACTGGGAATTTTATCTTTCCTTTGGACATGTACTGTGGACTGCGATATATCAGTTTAGTTCAGATTTTTTAAAAAAGCGCGTACTATTTCTTAGCAAATTCCTGCAGTTTTTTCTCAGTTTCGTCCTTTGGTTTTTTGATTGATTTTTTTGCAGAACCCCCGAGGTTCTCGACGGTGAGCTGCGTTTGTAGTTTATTATCCTTCATCTTTTTGGATTTTGACTTCTTTTTCTTGCCGCCGCTTTTTCTATTATAATACAGTGTAAATGAAATCGTCCTCGATAATATTTATGTAATTTAGAACGCAACAGCAATACCAAGACCAGGCTTCTCATGGCACCAGCGGTTGAAAAGCAGAATTGGAATTGCGTTTTTAAAAAATATAAAAATCGCGGATAAAAATTTATCCAGCGCAACACAGCACAGAACCAAAAATTCTAAATTAATTACTTGCATCTTTCACACTCCCAAGCGCCTTTTGTCACTTCCTCCTTCTTGATTTCAGCACAATCATAATGGTATGGCCTTTCACACGAATTGCAGGTTATCATCTCTCCAGTTTTCTTTCTGCATTTAGGGCAGCGCTTGCTGGTGTCTGACTTCTCTTTTTTGGGTTTGGTTTCATCGGAAGAATCTTTGTTCTTTTTCCCATCTTTAGAATCACGTTTACTGGCTTTTTCGTCTGAGGGAGAGAATATCGAGGATTGTGAGGTTAGACAAAACGTTTAACGAGTCAAATCACCTTTGCTTGAATCCCTTTTCTCCTTAGTTTTCTTTGAAGGGTCTTTCTTCGATTTCGACTTGCCCGATTTAGTGCTTTTCTCAGTTTCGTTTTGACCATCATTGATTGGATTTTTCTTTGGCATGGCTTCTGAGAGCTTAACTTTTTTGTAGAGTGGTGGCGCTTCTACGGTTTCCTCTAAATCTACCTCGACTTCATTGTTTTCGTTGTTCTCGATCTCGATGTGAGGCAGCTCTGAGTTTGTACCTTCAAGAGGATTCATTTTATTCTGTGAAATAAATATTTACGAGCGAAACTTTGGACAGCCTTTTGGAAGTACCGCAATTAAAAAATACGCATCGTTATACATCGTAATATACTATTTTAAACGCAAGTCTCTTATAACTATGCTCTGGAGCTAGAAGCAATGCCATTAATTACTTCTCAGACAATGATAAACTTCTTGGTGGAAGGAATGATGGAGCAGAAGGTGAAAGAAAGCTCAAGAAATTGCTAGATGGAGTAACAATTAGAAGTTTTGTATGAGTTTCTAAGAATGGGAGGGTTGCTGGAAGAAGTTCTAAGTGAGACAAAATGACGGGTTTTTAAAAGAGGTTATTCGCTTGTGTGTGAATAAATTTAAAAAATGCGGGAAAAACAGTCTGAATTTAAATTTTGATCCCGCTTGAAATGAAATTTATTCTGGTTCCCGCAATAGTGAGTAGATCAATACAATAACTGCCCACCTAAGCGAATTAAAGGATTCAATCACGTTAGCTTTAGTTTCTATTGATTGCTCAAGGAGTCTTCCTTCTAGAAGACAAAAAATGTCGAATAATACATAAAATGACCAGAAAATCGTAAGTTATTGTTTTGTTTTTTTACTGAATTTGTGAGCTATACAGTGTAGTTGGGAAATCCTTGGATTAGGAGCATCTTGGTGCTTACAATTTGATACAGATTTTGCTGGAACAGAGAGCGGCTCTATTCCACTTTAATTCTATTAATTGGAGAAAATTCAAATGATATTGTTTTAACAAAGCTTTACCCCTCACAGTTATGGTAATTGGGAATACGGGGGCTCTAAATTGTTCTCGAAATTACAGCAGGTCTTTCTATATGAGAGATTTACCTGTAACTCCATAATATAATCAGGAAATGAAACGAGATGAAACAAGCTTTCTTTCTGAGATACTACGGACCTTAATCTCCTTTAAAATGCTAACTGATCAACTTGTTCTTAAAATCGGCCATAGAACACCTTTTCTGAAAAGTATTAATGAGAATTAACATTTGATAAAATATCCTTTTTTGCAAATTTTATTGCCTTACTACATGGAACCAAAAGCAACCAAATTCGGGATTGTCTCCAAGAAAAAGAACTACGACAGTACCACTGACCCAGAGCTTGTTGATCAATTCAAAACCCTCGATGAAAACATCATTCACGTCAGCTTGAGCGGAAATTCATACTCAATTACTTTCTGCGAAGAATTCGGTGCCGAACTCAAGAAGCTTAAACGCCTCGAGGTAATTTATCTTTCATCATCGCCATCTCATAGCTTAATTCTAGATTGCAAATTACAACGATATCTTCGTCGGCCGCAAGAAAGACGAGATTCCTAAATCATTGGAGCATTTGACTCTTCCTTTCTTGGAAAATCAAGTGAGAGTTATCGATTTGAGCAACAACGCTGTCGGTCCAAACGGTTCTCAGGCGCTCTCTGGATACTTGAAGAATGCTACAGGACTCCGTGTTTTCCATATTAACAACTGCGGTTTGGGAATTCAAGGTGCCACAACAATCGCTGAAGCTTTGAAGGAAGGCAAAGTAGATTTGGAAGTCATCTCAATGGGAAGAAATAGATTGGAAGATAAAGGAGCAACTGCAATTGCCTCAGCTCTTGCCGAAATGAAATCAATTCGTGAGGTTCATCTCTTCCAGAACGTTATCAGAGAAGGAGGTATGGTGCCTTTGTTGGAGGCTTTAGCCGGAAAACCAGAGCTCCATACCTTGGACATCAGTGACAATTTCATTAATGAAAAATCTATTGATGCCTTCTGCAGTTTCCTCGAAAAAACTCCATCACTGAAAAATCTCAATATTTCTGACTGCAATATGGAATTGGATCTTGCGAAAAGAGTTGTTGATGCTCTTGAGGTAAGGAAATTCCATTATTTATGGTGTTTAATCAAGTTTTTTTTTTTTAGAAATCACCAGCTCAATTGGAGAAACTCGGATTCAATTATAATGACCTCACAGAGACTGAGTATGCGAAGAAACTGCTTGACGTTCTCCTCACGAAGAACGCAGGATTAAAGAGATTGGATATCAAAGGAAACGAGATGAAGAAAGCCGCAAGAGAATACTATAAAGAAAAGGCCAAAGAACAGATTAAATTCTGTGGATTTGAAAGCGGCGACGAAGACGATGAAGATGAATTAGTCAAGGAATTCACCAATCTTAGGATTTAGGATGTTTGTAGTTTGCAAGTTTAAAATGTGAGTTTTCAAAGATTGTTTATGCTGGATTTCATGAGAATTTAGGTGCGTATGATTTATCTGTTAAATGATATCGCCTTTTTCCTTCGAACCAAGCAATGGGAGACACATCCTCACTTGAAATTCTTCTTGTAGGTCTTTCTGTTATCATTATTTCTTGAGTGGAATCTTCGCTAAAATCAAAACAAAACGAAACAAAACAAAGATTAGTGTTATCAACACCGTAGTTCCATATTATACAAAAGGTCTCAACCACTTAAATTAGCAGAAATAGATAAAGTACTAGTTACACATTGGCTCGTAAAAAGGATAGCATTTCGTGTACGGTTGATTGTAATTTATATAATGTACGGCGCTGCAAAAGTGCAGCATTTCAGTATGAAGTGACAAGTAAATATTCAAAAAAGCTAAATAATAATATGAATTAATATAAGAAAAGTAGTAAGAATTTGATTCATTCGAAATATCTCTAAATATGGCCGATGCATTTATAAGAATTATATAATTTCTATTTACAAGAGGGAAAAGTGCCCCTCCAATAATAGGAATTATATACAACAGTTGTCACAAGAAGTCTTCTAGCAGATCTGGTCTCAGGGATAGATTAAACCTCAAAGGCGAACTAGCTAGAAAACTTGTGAAGTAGTCATCTTCACTATAGTCACAGAAATTTTGCATATCGTCTTGCTGAATAACATCAAAGTTATCCTCGAATGTCATTCCAAGCAGCCCAGTAAATTCTGTACCCAATTCCTGGTTCGCGTGTTTTTTGAGGCAATGGCTGGTCAAAGCGTTCTGGTGAGAAAATTTAGCTTTGCAGCCAGATTGAACACATTTGAAGGGCTTCACCTTCAAATGAGACGTTCTGATGTGGGATCTGAGAGTATTCACCTAGTTCAAATAAGCAACGTAACTAACTCGCTAATTGTACCATTGAGAAAGTCTTGAAACAGTTGTCATAAGGACATTTGAAGAAGTCTTTCTTTGGTTGAGATTTCATCTCTTCTTGAAGAAAAGCGCAATCAGTTTCGCTGGTCGCCCTCACCAAGGCATCAAAGTTGAAATCAAGGAAGCACTCTGTGTCTCTTGTGGTACTGGCCACCATTCCCAATTGATACTGCTCTTCATCTAAGGAATTCTCTCAGAGACTGTATTATTCAAAAATGATTACCTTTTTTGACTTTCTTTTCAATTGAGTCTTCATAGAAGAAAGCATCTTCACTGTACATGGGAGTAAAGTCATCTTGATTATAGAGGGTGTAATGCGACTCTTTGATATGTTTTTGAAGCTGACTCTTCTTTTTAAACCTGGTGTCACAGAGCTTGCATCGATAACGGTCTTGATCATGAATGATCTTGACATGGCGAGTCAAGTGATGCTTGTTTGAGAACCTTTGAGTGCAGTTCTCGATAGTGCAAGTGAACGGTTTTGGGTTCTCGGAATGAGCAACCATGTGTCTTGTCAAATGGAATTTTCTTTTGAATTGTTTGTCACAGTAGTCGCATTTAAAAGGCTTTAGATTCATGTGGCTTTCGCGTATGTGTCGCTGGAGTCTAGCGATTTTGGTGAATTCCTTTCCGCAGTCTTGACAAATGATTGTGTCCATTTCGTTCGATTTAAAATTTGGAATAAGCTCGAAGGTACTCTGGATAACGAGAGGAAGGTTATTAAATTTTTTTTAAAAATAAATACCAATTTTTTAGTAATTGACGCTTTATATAGTTCTATTGCATCAGAAATATTCAGAAAATTGGATTCTGATATTCAGACGTCCAATAAGAATACAGCGGACAGAATCGCGAGATCTGTTACTCAAACTTTTAGGAGCTATTTTTTCTCTTAATGGAGAACTCTCAATGAAGGACAGAAGGAAAAGATATTCGCAACATTTTCTCAAGTATTTCGATCAAAAAGAGTAACAATGAGGAGAATCAGTCGAAATTTCTGAATATTGCCCCTAGATCAGTGAAAGAGCCTCTTTAACTCTCATTTTGCATGAAAATTCAATGATAGCAGTTTCGTAGCGCGTTCGCTGTATGAATTTGCGGCGATTTGCTCAGCTTGTTGGTGGTTTGTAATGCGGCGGCAATTCGAGTAAATCGAAAAGTTGAGTTCGGAGCGTCTCCTCTTTCAAGTAATTGCGAGGAGAATAAGGCAGTTTATTCTAATTTGATATCAGGAGTTAAATACTTCATTAGACTCTATCTAATTCAAAATGAAGCACTATAGACATGGAATTTAGAAGCGCTAACCGGTTTTCTTCCTGAGAAATAAAATAAATTTTGTTAATCAGAAAGGGATTTCTGATGAAGATATAACGATCATCGCTAACTTAAGAATTTGCCATCTGACGACGTTAGAAGCTCGGATTAGGCCATTTTGCATCATTAAACATCTTTCTGAGTCATTTTGAACTATGTACATCGTTATCGAAATAAAAGAGAATCAGAAAGTTTTACTGAGAAATAAAAATTTGAAACGACAAGCTGAAGAAATAAGCATCGACAAGATGAAATGGTGGCCCTGCTTTAGTTGCAGCATTTCAGGTATGAATAGAGGATAGAATTGGCTAAATCCTTCCAAACCAACGAAAAAAGTTCGATTCATCCAACCGATCAGATTACTGAAGATTTGGGGGTGGGGGTCTTCTCGTTGATAAATGAAATCGAATAATGCAAACTGGTTTCGCTCATTCGAGAAACTAAGATGAGACACCAAAGATCCATTTCCAATCACTCCGAGCTAGTAAACTTATCAAGCTTATAGAAATTAGTTTTTTATTCTCCTCCGGAGATCTTGCACTGAATTTCATCAAATAGTAAAATGAGACTCTTTTCCATTGCGACAAACTCTCATGCGACAGCGCGACAGATGCTAAAAGAATCAGAGCATTCTCATGGTAATCTTGTGTAGCAATTTTTCACATTCACGTGAATTGCCAGGTGATCGATTGTTGCTTCGACATCCAATAATGTCTGGTGGTACATCTCTGCACATATTTGAATTTTGTGTCTTCATTCATGAACCAATTACCCATTTTACTCTCTGATCAGGTAGTCATGATCTCAGAGTTTATTTAACTCTTCAGTCA
>ENA-UOUE01002051-UOUE01002051.1-compost-metagenome-genome-assembly--contig:-NODE-2051-length-10461-cov-13.735266_pt1 | contig 10461 bp, 11 predicted proteins | sample MGYA00238146_ERZ747223 | MGnify/ENA primary metagenome ERZ747223 (study PRJEB28781, sample SAMN06268865) | compost metagenome | isolation source: single cell | place: USA: California, Emeryville, Joint... | reverse complement strand
ACATTATTTATTCATTACATTTCCCAACCTAGTAAAAGCCAACGTACCTAGTACTATAATTACCTAGTACTATAAAAACAGCTCGCTTGTTTGACCGCTTGCGAGCAAATTCGCAAATCTGGTTCATTCGAATGCTTTATTCTCGCTCGTTTTCACTCACAGGCCTATAATTCGGCATTCTTGGTTTTAAATAAAAAGGCTTCTTCTGTAGCCTCTTCAGTCATAAGCTTTTCAGTATCGAGTTTCTCAGGTGTTTCTTTCAGTTCTTCTATATCTGGTTTTTGCTGTCCTCCAACTGTACTTTTATATCTTCTGAGTGAGACCAACGCAGTAGCTGAGTTAGTATCTAGGAAGAGGTTTAGGAGTCATTTAACATAATGCATATATACCGAAAGATTTCTTTTCGATTTGAACCATTGGCACGAAACTCGTTCGCGGCACAGGCTGACTACTGCTCTTTCTTCCCATTTCTGGAATAAGAATGTCCATATCATCCAGTTTTAACTCTTCCGACATTCTCCTTGACGATTTCTTGTCTTCCTCCTTCACTTCTTCCATTATCTGTGAGTGCTCGTCCCCTTCACGAATTAAACTTTCTAAGCAATCTCTGATTTTATCCATTTCTTCATTCAACTCTTCCTTTATCTCATCGATCAGCTCATCGAAGTACTGATCCCGCATAATCTTATGGAACTTCCTAATGATTTTGCCTATAGTCTCTCCGAAATCACCACTGAAATGCTCTCTAAATTTCTAATCATCATTACAATTAAACTCTTAATGCCATAGAGACGTATTTTACCGAAATATCATGTTCCAAAGCAACTTGTAAGGCATTGATTTGCTTTCTCAAAGCCCGGAATTTACCTTGCCAAGAGAACACAAAGTCATCATTTTCGTCATCATCTTCATCGTTTTGAATGTTTTTAAAGTAGAAGAGGTACTGGAGGTCAGATTTGGGTTGTTTCCTCTTCACTGAGGACCTTAGACAGCATTTTTGGCAGCATTTTCGCAGGAACTTCATAAAAACGTGGAAAATTAGCCGAACTTGGATAATCTCGATGACAATAGCGTTCTTTTCTTGAGGGTCGGTGGCAGAGAGCCCGTCCAACACTCGTGCCTGAGAATGCATAAGCGCTCCGATCGTCACATTTAGGAAAATAACAGTTTCTACGTACACCATCAGCACAAAGATGACATACTCAACACTTCCAAAGTTCGATGTGTCAAAGACGCCGAAAACGCCAACGTAGGCCCAAATAAATGTATCTCCCAACGTGGGATGGAGATTATGCATACTGAAGATTAGAGTAAAGCACAACTGCATTATCGCTGCCAGGAAAATCAACCCTGATGTGTCTTTCACAGCCTCTACCAAGAATTTCGCTTGCAGTCCTTAAAACAACAATTATTGAAGTGAAAAAATTCAAGAAATTACTTAATTTATTGATGACTCTGAGGTAACCGATTGCTTTGATGTACCCAAACAGTAGAAAGAAAGCCAGAACGCCTTTCATACCGTACGATTGCTGGTTGTCTTCTGACCAAATACCAATTAGGTAGATCAAAAGCAGCAACATCCTCGCAATGTCCATGTAGTTCCAAATGACCTTGAAATACATTTTTGGGGAAATAATCGCCTGGGCTGCCTCGTATAGCAGGAAGAAGCAAGAGTATATCAATATAATGTAATCCATCGGTTCTTCATCGAGAACACCCAGCGCATGGACTGACATGAGAGCGATAAAAATGAAATAATTAATAGAAATCAGAAAAGCCCACGGATAGCAGCGATGCCAGTCGTACTCGACCAGCGTGCTGATGATTCGCGTGCGAAAAATTTCCAAGTTCTGGCATTCATGCAATGCAAGCAGCAAGTTATAATGCTTTTTCGCAAATAAATGGTGGTTGAGAGGGATCTTCGAAGCGTGGAGGATGAGCGGGACGTTCGCCGGCTTGATTATTTGATCAATTTGATTCTGCATGATAAATCTCGAGTCAAACGCCCTGAAATGTTGCCTCGGGACCACCGGTACTCCGAAACGAGGCAGCGGTGTGTCTCCCGGCGTTTCAGGCTTATCAAAGCAATAGTAGAGGAAAGACTCCATGTTTGGGCTGCTTGTTTTGATGATATCAATGAAGACGTCCTTTAAGGCTTCGAAGTTATGGTCTCGGATATCCTCGAAGACATTATATGATTTTTTGAAGAGATAGTTGATGAGGTAAAGGTCCTTTGATTGGAGTAGGAAATGAAGAGGGGTTTTCCCCTCGACTGAGGTGGCAAAAGGGATTCTCATCTTAATGGCGCGTTTGAGGAGCGCGATTGTGGGCTGTCTCATGCAGAGGATATGCAAGATGTTGTATCCGTGTGGATAGATTTTGGTTCTTTTGCATTCATGAAGCAGCTTGATTCGTCTGGAGTCGGCATGATACTCCCAGAATTTCTGAAAGCGCATAAATTCGAAGATCGAAAGTCCCTTGACGCTATAAGGGTCAACTATTGAGAGTTTGTTGGGATCGCTGAATGGGAAATTGAAAAATTTGATCTTTTGGTCCTCAGAAACCGATATCATTCGGCCTAGCGCAAGAGAAATCCGGACGCAGTTTATTGGGCCTTCGAGGGAATTAGAAATGGGTAAGAAGCTTTGAGCTACCTTTATGAGCCTTGGGAATCCGATAGATTATCAAGAGGTTCAGCACGTCGTAGACATTGATCGAGCAATCCATCGATGAAGAAGCGATAAATCGTTTGTCAGCTGAGAACGTGACTGAGAGCACCACACCTGAAAGAAAGGTTATAAACGAGTCTAATTAGCTTCAGTTACTTCTATGTGCACCTTCAAAAACATGGATTTTGTGCTTTTTAGCGATATCGAACAAAGCTACACTCTTGTCTGATGATCCTGAGGCAATTAAACTGTCATCATGAGATATGGCAACCGAGTGAATATAGTCTATGAAATAATCTGGATAAAGTAAACGGAAGGCGAGGTGTTTATACGGTTATGAGCGTATTCAAAATTGCAAATTTGCGCCTGCGTTGGGATTTCATGAATCTTTATCGATTTATCAGAGGAGCCTGAGATAACGAATCTTCCACTCTTGCTTAAGCAGATTGAGTTTATATCATCTATTTCAACAATTGAATATTGGCCATAAGCCTCGAGAAGAACAAAGAGGAAAATTACCATCATGAACTCCAACAAATTTACAAGTGAGCTCCCTTGTGAAGAAATCAAACACGCGAATCGAGTAGTCCTTAGAACTCGTGACAATATACTTGGAGTCTGCGCTGATAGCGAGGGCACATATCATATCTTAAAAACATGGTTTATTGTAGCATCAGTTTTCCAAAGAGCTCTACCATCATGGGCATTTGGTATCGTTCCCATCAGCGTCTGCCTCTCAATATCAAAAATTTTGATCGTTCGGTTCAAATACGCAGCAAGTAAATAATTTTCGTTCGAACTCAGCGCTAGCGCTGTAATTGCCCCTTCTAGTCATATTTTCCCTGTTAAAACTGCTGCTTGAGAAAATATATCTACCTGTTGATTCCTGCACGATAGATCGGACCATTTCTTGCTTCTGGGTGTCAAAGATCCTGACTGTGCAATCCTCTCCTCCAGTGAAAAGATAACGACCATTAGTACTTATTTCCAGGCACGTTGTAGCTCCTAAGCGAAATATTAATCAAAATTTCTGGTCTCGAGAGAAGTATCAACCTTCAGCAGTATCATTTATCTCGAAATAGTTATTTTTATTTCTTAATGAAATTCTTTTGACTCTGTGGTCTTGTGAGCAGGAGAAAATCTCCTGATCATCCGACGTTATTGCCACTCCATTAATTCTCTCTAGTAAGATGGTTTTAAATTTATTAGCGTACATAACTGATGTGTAGTGGGTACCGGAATGGACGTTCTCGAGGCCAACAATGAAGTTTTTGTTCGACATACTAAAAACCTTAAGGTTTTTATCCTCGCCGACAGAGACAATGAACTGATTGGTTGATGAAACGAAAATTGACGTGATCGGACCTAGTAGAATTTTAAAAAAATTAGTCTTGTAAATCTAACAATAGCAGGGGAAATTTACGATCATGTGCATTTTCAAAGGCGTAATGCAGTTCTCGATTCTCGAAATCAATGATTTTAATTGAACGGTCAACGGAGCAGCTAATTATTCTCTTTCCATCGCTTGTGCACTTCACTTTGGTTACAGCTCCTAACAAGGACAAATATAAATTCAATTAATTAGAACTTTCAAAGATTATTCTTCTCACCTTCATGCAAATTCACAAATGCGGTGTTTTCTCTGCTTCTTTCAATATCTAATATCTTCACACAACGGTCTTCTGAAGCAGTAATCAAGAATCGCCTCTCCGGATGAAAGCAGATATCGAGAACAGGCACTAAGTGAAGAGAATGACCATCAATCGTCTTATATTAATGCTTTACGTTTGTGCACACCAGAAAACCAGCAGTTAAGTCTATCGTCTTGGAGATTGTATACTTTCACGCTGCAATCCGCACTTCCTGAAGCAAGATATATTCGCTTCTTTGACATAGCAATAGAGTTGATCACCCCTATTTCCTCAATAAATAATGAATATTTGTCGTAGCCGCTACCGTAGTGATAATCTTCGAAAACATGCACTAAACTGCGCGTTTGAACATCAAAAGAGCATATTCTCGTATCCTCTGCACAAGAAAGCAATCTATTCGACTTCCCGTAAAATAAGAGACAATTAATTTTTCCTTTTCGAACTGTTATTGGAACAGATGGTATTTCAGGGTACCGGTATGATAGTTCTTGAACTTGAAGTACAATCTGCGAGTTTCAAGATCGTAGAGCGTAATACAGCTGTCCTTGGAGCCTGTGGCGAGGTATTTCATGTCTTTGGAGATTGCGATGGCAGTAACTTCGGCTTTTGTTAAGATTCATTAAATCAAAGGAGAAAATAAGTGAGTGCTTTACTGGAATCCTCGAAGAGCGTATCTGTGTAGAGCTGAGTCTCTTGTACCAGGTCTTCGAACTTTTTCATCGTGACCAAAAATTTATACTGTTTATTGCCACTTTGATTTATTTATTTTTGCAGTGTCTAATCAAAAAATTGATTCGCTTATTAATTCGTTTGAGTTTTAAAAGAATTTGTTGGTGAATAGAACTTTGAAGGGGTTAGACAAAGCGCAACCGAAAACAAAATCGCCATTGTTGTTCAATAGAGTTGTAAGAACCATTAAATGAACGATTTTTTGTTATTCATACAGGAATCGGTATTTCTATTGGAAAAAAATGATTGTTAGACCATAAAATTTGAGTTAGCTGAAATTAGATTATGACAACTGAGAATGGATAGTTTTTCGGATCGATGTTATTTTAGAAGTTGTTTGCTTTTTAGCCCATGATACGTGGTAATTTAACACAATTTCTGAAATGAGCAGGAGAAGGGTGACGCTTAGCAAAGTCAAAAATAATTTGGACTATATATGGATTTATTAACAGTGATCATGCAGAAAAGCATGGATAATCATTTCTATGATTGAGACTTTGGTTTCTAAAAGGGAAGCTATAGCTGTTTCATATGTGCAGATGAGGAGATACCACTTTTTTGGTTGGTTCTATGTTTCTCTGGGCTTGATCGTCATAGCGAAAGTTTTCTTTTTCTTGTCAGAGATCTCTCAAATGTATGTAAAATGGTCTGGAAATTCGAAGGCTTGAGTATAATATGACATATAGGTCAAGCTGAGTTCTTTCTTGTCACAAAAGCTATCAGAAAAAAATTTTATTTCCTAACATGTATCGCGTTTGCTGGCTCGCCGAAGTTCAACTACCTTCTCATTCCAATTTCTCGCCTATCTCGGAACAAGAAGACCATCCCTTGACCCTTTTGACTTCACTTCATAAAAATGAAGTTCTAATCACTTTTTCTTACCATGCAGATACTCAACTATTTCAATCTAGGTACAGAATTAGGTACAGTCTTGGATTCAAAGAAAGATGAAAGAAGCTGTTAATATTTTGAGTATTAGATTCACATCAGGCTTTTAGAAGCGAGCCGATTCAATATGCTTATGTACCAAAAGCAATAAAACTAACTTGCATTATAAGTACCATAAATTTATTACGCTTTAAAAACTACTACAAGCAATCACACTTTCGCTTAATGTCAATCAAAGACTTTCAAATAATCACGAAGCTCGGTAATCTACCTGGTTCTCTATACCATCATTCACTTCATGTACGTATCAAGGTGATGGCGCATATAGCACTGTTTACAAAGTCAAAAGAATAGCCGATAACACAGAATATGCACTGAAGCGAGTGAAATTGATGAATCTATCAGATAAAGAAAAGCAGAATGCGTTGAATGAAATCAGGATCCTTGCTTCTTGCAAGCACCCGAACCTCTGCGCTTTCAAAGAGGCTTTTCTTGAGGAGTCATCCAATTCATTATGGTTATATTTGCGTGAAAAGCTTAGCTCATCCTCTTTTTTAAATCCCAAAGCATTGTAATGGAGTACGCTGACAATGGAGATCTTTTCCAAAAGATAACTGGGCACCAGAAAAGAGGGTTTTTGTTTGAGGAGGAGGAGATATGGAGCATATTTATTCAAGTAAGCGTAGCAGTTGCAAAAATATTAAAACACTGGAAAACTGAAGGTGGTTAAAGGCTTGAAATCCTTACATGATATGAAAATATACCACAGAGATCTAAAGGTAACGTGTTGAGCAAGCTGATTATTAATCAAAAGCAAAACGAATGTGGATTAGAGTGCAAATGTTTTCTTAAATAAAGATGGAACCGTTAAACTTGGTGATATGAACGTGTCTAAAGTCGCTAAGAAAGGACTTTTGTATACACAGACTGGAACGCCTTATTATGCGAGGTAAAGCTCGGTTTTGGAATGTCTAATAACTGTGGATCTACTCTCTTCCTATTTTACATAGCCCAGAGGTGTGGAAAGACCAGCCGTATGATCAAAAATCAGATATTTGGTCCTTAGGATGTGTGCTCTATGAAATGACAACACTCAAGCCACCTTTTCAAGCTCAGGACATGGAAGGTTTGTTCAAAAAAGTCGTAAAAGGTAAGTCATACCAACAAAATTCAATAGTTGACTCTTAGCTGATGATGCTTATTCGTAGGGATGTACCCAAAGATACCATCTCATTACTCCCAAGACCTTAACAACGTTATTCGAGCACTTTTGCAGGTCACTCCGCAATTAAGACCTTCATGTGGTAAATAATTCGAGCTCTTTTTACCAATAATTGACGCTTTTTCGCTTCATTTTCCAGATAAGATACTGAAATTGCCTGCAATAGCGAAACGATTAGCTGAGAAGCCTTTATCACGAGGCGAAGAACCCGCGAATAATATTTTATTAAGCACAATTCGGTTTCCAAAAAATCTGCATTACCTCACCGAACGGCTCCCAAAAGCTACCTACCTTCAAGAAAAAACCTTGAATTCCGCCAAAGAAAAAACGAATCCAGTTTTAGTAAGCTACGACGATTTCTCCACCAAGCGAAAACAGGGCGAATTGGTAAAAATAGAAGGTGTTAAAGTCTCCGAAAGCGTGGATTCTTCGTCTCGAAAGCATAATGTTCCTGTTTTATTACCGATAAAGGGCAAAAAGGATGACTTGTATCTCCAAGGAGGCTACGGACGTCCTAAGCAGAACATTAAGCAAGTCAATCCGCAACTCTCCGAAAGCATTGAAAAGGATAATCTGGTTCTCGAGTACCAACGGCGTCTACGAGAGCAGAAAATTAAAGAATTGGAAAGAGAGCGACGGGGAAGAGAAAAAGAGAGGAGCATGGTGGTTGGAGTCCGGGATTACCAAAATTCACGAGAAAAAACTGAATCTAGCTACTCAAGTGAGATTAAGCGACTAGAGCGCGACATATTGCATCCGAGCCCAAAACCTAAAAAATCTCACCTTGAATATTACGGAAATCTCGAAGAAAGAGGCGATGTTTCTTTCATACCTGGTGACGCTGCGAAAAAGGCAAGCTTGGAAAAACAAACATACATTCAGCAGATTTATGGAATCAAAAACGCGAAGCGTCTGCAGAAAGAACTTTCAAAGTATCAGTACCCTCCCGCGAGCAGGAAGTTGGTGGTTCCTGAAAACCAAATAAAAGAGCAAATCGAGTATTTGAAACAAAAACCAAAGCTGGCTGAGGGAGAAGGCGATGCGCGAATAGCACGACTGCCGCCAATAATCAAAAATTCTCTTGAATTATCACCAATGATGGATGGAAACAAACGGAGGATAAATGAGCTGAGTAAAGCGTATAACATCAAACCGGTTGAATCTCGCAGCACAAGGAACCCGTCGTTGAACAAAAAAGAAAAATCTGGCAGAGATCCTTCGGTGAGAGTTACGAGTCTAGAACCACATTATTTAGAAGGAAGTATTCATATTATGAAGTATGGCTCGCCAAAGCAGATAAATGAATAATTTTTTATTTTGGTTTTTTTGATTCGTGTATTCTTCTTTTTTCTATAGAACCTTATAACGACAGTAATGATTAAAATGTCGTTATATCGATAAATAAGCCACTATTTACTCAAATGACTAGAAATCATGATCTCTCTCTCGCAATTATTCATGATCTTTGCCAGCATGCCATCAAAATGAGCTGAGAAATCCTCCTTGGTGCGTCTGCCTTTGATGAATTAATATCAAATCAAATCTGAATTTCTAGGAGGAATCAAGATCACTATTTCAATTTCAGGATTTTCGAAAACTCAAAGCAACGAGACACAACCTCAAAAGAGCTTGCTAAGAGCAAGGTCAAAGACCTCATCTTAGAGGAAGAAAAGCATGAATTAGAAGAGCAGAAGGATCAAGCCAAGCACATCATCAAATTGAAACCAGATCAAAAAAATTCCGAAACACTGCAAAAAATCGCTGAGGAAAAGTCTTGATTGGTCGTTATCACGAGTTCAAGATCTCAGATCATAACTCTATGCTACCAACCGGACCCGAGCAAGAGAGACCGAAGACAAACGTTTCCATCCTGCAGTTTTAAATCCGATCCCATCAGAGAAAATGATTCTCAGGTAATCAAAGAATTTCTCGAAGAGAGTCGTACTCGATACGAAGACATCTCTTCCTTTCCCTACAGCGTCCACGGGATCGTGAGAGTGGATCTCGGAAATGGTTTCTACAAAACAGGCACAGGGATACTGATTGGATCAGATCTCGTGCTAACTGCGGCTCATAATGTTTACGATTACGACGGCACGAAAGAAAAATACGCAAACATTGTCTTTATTCCTGGGATTAACGAGGAAGCAATACCATTAGGAAAATTCAATGTTATCGAGTCATACGTTCCCGATAAGTACCTAGAGACCTGGAAGCAAGAAGATTACGCATTGTTGGTGGTTGATGGCAATCCAGGTAGTTACTAGGGGTATTTTGGCTTGCACGTCGCTGAAAAGGATCAGCTTAAAAGAAAAGAGCTTCACGTCATTGGGTATCCAGGATACGTCCGGACTTTGGACGAAAGAAATGAATCACTCTTTCTTTCAGGAGAAGGACGGCATCAGATGTGGGGCACAAAAGGCACAAACTGGTTTTTTGATGATGGTAAGAATGATGAGTTTCATATCGGCTACCAAGACATCTTAACAACGGGCGGACAGAGCGGCAGCGGAGTATTTTACCAAGAAAAAGGCACTAACGAGTATTATGTTATCGGAGTCCATGTTTTGGGAAGAGATGGAGTAGACGCTTACAACAGTGCAACGTGGATCACGAGAGAGAGATTTGATCAAATCCAAAAATGGGTGGGTCAATTTCGAAAGAACCTCATCAGTAGGGAAATAGATCTTGAAAGTCGAAATGGAAGAGCGAAAGTGAAAAATTTGAATCTACAAAGACACGAAATTGGAGACGTTGGCGTAGACGCTCTATCAGAGGCTACAATTCCAAAACTTGAATGCCTAGTCTTAAATTCGAGTAAAATAACCACCATTGGTGCGAAACTACTCAGCGAAAGGACAAATTGGCCCGTTCTTAAAGAGCTCTAGTTATCAAAGAACAATATAGGTGAAGACGGCGCCATGGTACTAAGCAACAATACCTCTTGGAGTAAACTCGAGACGCTTGATTTGTCATATAACAATCTCGGGGTTGTGGGAGCGAGAGCATTGAGCGAGAATAGTTCGTGGGTAAGCCTCAGAAATCTCGATTTGAGGAGCAATGACATCAGAGACGAAGGAATGAGGGCATTGACAAAAAACACGTCATGGATTAACCTCTCTGTACTCAAATTATCATTGAATAATATCAAGGACAAGGGAGCGGTGCCATTTGAGCCTTTGAAGGAAACCGTTATCGATAATACAGAACTGTCGGAACGAAGCAAGAGTCACACAAGTCTCGATGCGTCTTTTAATCTTCGTGCTACTGATGGAGGAGAGCTCTTCAGCAACCCTAGTTC
>ENA-UOUE01002050-UOUE01002050.1-compost-metagenome-genome-assembly--contig:-NODE-2050-length-10472-cov-27.625397_pt1 | contig 10472 bp, 5 predicted proteins | sample MGYA00238146_ERZ747223 | MGnify/ENA primary metagenome ERZ747223 (study PRJEB28781, sample SAMN06268865) | compost metagenome | isolation source: single cell | place: USA: California, Emeryville, Joint... | reverse complement strand
AAATCATTGGTTGATATAAAGCTCAATGGTTCCACGAAAACCTCTGAGAAATAAATTCTTCTGACAATTCTACAAAAGGCAAATTGTTACCTCAATTATTTTATTCTATATGTTAAGTAATTTTCCGAGGAGCCACAGCGAAGTTTCTTACTGAGGTATTAGCGGGCATTCATATCACAGAACCGCCGAGTGATGGATGATTGAGATCAAAATTAAAAAAACGGTTCATCTTGAGTTTTCGAAATTTACAATAGAATTTAATCAAAACTGTATTTTCTCCACAAACCTTATCTCTCTATATGAATAAGAGTAAAAAAATTACAGTTAAGGCCGAGCCCTTGAACTCATTGATTTCTCTTCACTTTTTCGGAAAAGCTTGAAATCTTAAATTATTAAATTCCGGGATAAAATTTGTATGACCATACGCTTTCTTGAAGTTGTCAATTCGAAGAATAATAATTAGAACACTTGAGTAAATAAAAATCAGTGAGAGGTTTTGTTACAAGAGCACTGAGTAATCGTCACTTTGCATATCTCAAGATACTATATCTACCAAGAGAAGAAGATAAAGTCAGCCAATGAAAAGCAATCAAAAGACTCAAAATATCGAAAACATTTATGCCATTTATTCGCATAGCAAATACCAACGAAAATTACCCATTTACCTTATCATCACAACCTGTATTCTTCTAGCTATAACAGCTCAATCAATTGTTTTCCTATTGGATGGGCCGCTTTCGGATATTCTAGACACAGTTTTAAAAAGCGAAATTCAAGAAAATTGCATCATTCAGGCAATTGTTTCTCCAAGCATGATTCTTTTACAGACGATCGTATACAAGCTGTCTGCGCGTTCCCAAAGGGCCCTGAAGCTGTTTCGTCTGCTTCGTCTGTTGCTTCAGATTGGATATGTTGCAGTCTTTTTGGAAATTACAGTATTGCCTTTGGAAAATTTAAGCGGGATTTCAAACACAGTCCTTTCTGCAGTATATTTCATCGAGCTATTGTTTCTATGTCTTGCATACATGGTGTTTGAGCAACCATCTCTCGATAGTGTCGTTCCATTCGCTTATGCAAATATCATGTTCATTGCGCGCTGCAGTTTCTTACATGTCGGTTTCTTTGTACCGTTTATTATCACAGCTGTCATCATCTCGCTCGCCTTTGTTAAGAATCGTCAAATTGAAAGAAAATTGTTTGATGAATTCTACTTTTTGCGCCATGATGGTGAGATTTATCAATCATTTCTCAATCTACTTCCTGAAGGCGTCGCGATTTTGACTGAAGAGCAGCAACTAACTTATATTAATAGTTCAATAAACAGAATCCTTGATTGCGGCGATGACGATATTCTTTCTCGATTGCTAGATTTGAAAAATATTGACGTAGTTGAGGGGGAAAAGAAGATCTCTAAAGGCAAGAAGAAAAACGAATTTCAAAAAGTTGCTGGGAAAAATCGGGAGGAGCACAGAAAAAATACGGAAAATACGAAAAGAAAGCTGATTGCTGAGCAATCTTTGCAATCCGAGGACGCTGCAATTTTTATCGAAGAAGGCCAACAGCTCCCTCCTTCAAAACAAATGAGAGAGCACTCCAGAAATGACTTAATAGACGATCTAAAAAGTCAAGCAGGCGGGACTCATCTGGATATTTCGAGGACTCAATTTTCAAGAGCAAAAACTTACGATATTCCAAAAAAGAAGAAAAATCTTGACAGCTCTTTCCGTAGGCTCAAAGCAGCAAATACACTTCAGGTGCCAGAGGCATATCCAAGCATGGAGGAATCGCAAATGATTGCAAGATCCAGAATTGAGTACGCAGAATCGAGGAACCAGAGCCCTCGAAGCGCAAATCCAAACCAAAGCGAAAACCAATATTTAGCAGAGTCTAATACTTACGAGAAAAAAAATTCGAGCAATCAAAGCCCATTGCTTTCAGACCAAAACAGTTTCACCAAGAAAAGGCACTATAAATTATATGAAAAGAAACTTACTCCGGATATTTCATTTCTTGGTCCGATGTACGCGGGCCATGGAGGACGTGGCTCATCGTATTTCGGAGGCGCAGCCCTTCGGTCTCATTCCTTGCTAATGAGTCAGCCAAGTCAGTACAAGAGTCATTCTCGATCTCCTAGCGGTCAATCTATGGATTTCTCAGGAGAGAATGGCATAGTTCAAAAAGAAGAACCCACATCAACTAACCAAGCAACTCCTGATAAAGATTCTCATGATGCAGATAAACATCAGCAACAACACCAGCAGCAATTTCCTTCTGTTTTCACTCTCAATAATGTTTCAAAGAAAAGCGAAGGAGAAAAGACATCGTCTCAACCATTTAAAAGTTTCCACAGGACCACAAGCCGCCTGCCTGGGACTTTTACCTGTATTGAAGCCGCAAAACAATCAAAAGGACCAAAGAAGCTAACCTCATACGAAACGAAATTGAAAGACATGCGGTCGACTTGCCAATCGATTATGAGGAGACTGAAAGAGGATATGAAATATTTTGAAGAAGTGCGTCCAAGAGAAACCAAAAAGAAATGGAGTTTTTCTACAGCGTTGAAGTTTTTTAAAAGGCTGTTAAGCTTCCCAAAAAGACAAGACATCGACTCGTCGTACATGGCAAGAAGACATCACGATGAAGAGTTCAGGTTTAATTTGGAAGAAGAAAATTATTGCATCATCATTAACAGCAAGTTGAAAAATAAGGAAGGCGAGAGAGCGCTCGAAATTAACCTAACTCCCACGATTTTAAATCAAACTCCTTATATCCTCGTCCTTGTGAAGGACACGACTGAGCGAGATCTCGTCAGCCGTCTGAAAGAAACGAATAATTACAAAAACACAATAATGGCATCCGTTTCCCATGAGCTCAGAACACCACTAAACTGTATCATCGCGATGCAAGACATGCTACGTCAGAATGTGAGCGAAGAATTGGCCAATAAGTATCTGAACCCAGCTATAAACAGCTCGAAGCTGCTGCTGTCATTAGTGAATGATATCTTAGATTTCGGGCAGATTCGTGCTGGAATACATCAGCATTACTACGACACTTTTTCGTTGAAAGACGTTCTACAAGAAGCGCTTGCACTGTTTGAAATTCCAGCAAGAAATAGAAATTTGGAGCTTAAGTTGGACTGGGATCCGAAGATCCCTCAGCAAATCTACTCAGACCCTTCACGAATTCGCCAAATCGTTATAAACCTCTTGAACAATGCAGTGAAATTTACCTATAAAGGGTCTATTACTCTTAAAGCCGTCTATAAGGGCTCTCAGAAGGTTTGTATAATGGTGATTGACACTGGAGTCGGAATCAAAGAGGAGGATGTGCAAAAAATCTTTCAAGCTTTTGGTAAGCTCGAAAACGATCAACTCAACCCTCAAGGAGTGGGATTAGGTCTTACAATCTCGCAGTCCCTGGCTCATAGACTCGGTCCGAAAGGTGCGAGAGGGATTAAAGTGCGCTCTGAATATTCAAAAGGCTCCTGCTTCTATTTTACAATTGAAAACCGAGCGAAAGACCGGAAAACTCAGTCTGATGCGAAAGATCGAGTGGGAGAAAAACCGTCACGAGAACAACAGATAATTCGGTCACAGACGCGTCAAGAGGCAGATAAAGAGGATATGAAACCTGAGAAAGGACATAGCCTTTGTGAATTAGATGAGTCATTCGCAGATGAGGCAGGCACGATAGTACAGAAAATGGATCACCTGAACACCCTAGGACAATTGAAGAAGTCGAATATGCCTAGTGATATACCAGGAAGCTATCGAAGCGATCCTGGGGATAAGGAGAATCCCCAGATTCAAGCTCGGGAAGACAACTCGGAAGAGTCAAGCAACTCCAACCAGGAGTCTCATGTCGAATACACTCGAGTGCATGATCAAAGAGTTCTTGATACGATTTCGCTCCAGATCCAAGATTCTCAACTGCCCATGAATCTCGTTGGGTCTAAAGGACACCAACCAAAGATACAAATCTCTATTCATCCTCCAGATACCGAAGCTTTGGGCTTAGAGCACAAAATGTCCTCTAAATCTCGTCACAAATCGCCTCAACCGAAGTCTACCTTAACGCATTTGGAAAAGTTTTTACTTGTCTCTGAAGGTGAGCAAGGTCAGCAGCTCACTCTCTTGCCGACAAATCCATCGATGAAAAACTCAAACGTTTCGACAAATTTATCTCGAGAGCTCAAGAACTGCGTCTGCGAAAACGTGCTCATCGTTGACGACAACGATTTTAATTTGCTTGCACTGAAACAATTGCTGGAATCGCTTCAGTTTAGAGTGGCAACAGCACACAACGGTGAAATTGCAATTAATGTTGTAAAGGAGAAGGCCAAAAATAGTTGCTGCAACTCTTTCATGATTGTATTTATGGACTGCGATATGCCTGTCAAAGACGGTTTTGAGACTACAAAAGAGTTGCGAAGTCTGCAAAAGAAGAATGTGATCCCCCATTTCCCGATAATTGCAGCCACTGCCTTCGTTAATGAGAGAGAAGTGAAGCGGTGCTTTGAGAGCGGGATGGATGAGTATCTTAACAAACCAGTGAAAAAAGACAAAGTTCAGGACGTGATTAAAAAATGGTGTAAAAAATAAAAAAGTCGCTTCTGGACTGATCAAGTAAGCTCAAATTTTGCGAGGGTTCTAAATAATACTGGTAGTCAACAATTTTTATTTTCCTAAATTGTATATTCATCAAATTTTAATTTTCAAAGCGTAGGGTTTATTACTTTGCGTTATTATCACCTGCAGCTTTAATTTTTACAGCGTCATGAATATCGATAATGTATGATAATTAAGGTTATTATCAAAGATAATGTAAAAATGGCTTAAAATTTGAAATTCTTTTATTGCAGAGTTGAAGCAAATTATAATATTGTGGATCGATGGATGTAAGTTGATATCAGATATCGATAAACTATTAATAAACATGCCATTGATCAATGTCAAAACAAAAATAAATCTCAAACAACCACTATTATTTCTCTAGCTTCTTAGACTATCTGAATTAGCAACAAAATTTTAACACTTATTGAGCAAAATGCTTCAAGCCATTCTTGGAAGACAGGTACAACTTTGTTAGGCGGTTTCCTAACTCATAATTCGATTTTTCGGAGATCTTTTTGATCAAGTCCTGAAGACGTTGAAAATTTGGCTGGAAAACTAAGCCAACAGCAAATAAAAAGTTTATTTTACTTGAGTTTGGGTTCCACGTTCTTTCAAGAGCTTGAAAAACGTTCGAATGTCTTCTTTTTCCATTTCTTTTGGAAATCCAAGTTTTCTCCTCCAGAAATTTTGAATCAATCTTGCTGCCTGCAAATAGACAAATTTTGTTTTTTTTACTTGACAAAAAAGGTTTAAGTTACCTGATCCTCCATCTCTCTAGCCAATTTCAGTTCATCAATGCTTATTCTTAAATCCCCGATTGGCCCTGATTCATATTGGCTACTGCTTGAGATTTTACCCAATTCCGATTGGTGCTTAGATTTTCCATCCGTTTTGACACTCTCAATTGGCTCAACTGCCTTACCACCATTTTTGTTTGGTGAATTGTTAATTTCGATATGTTCAGAGGATTTATTGCTCATCACAAACTTCTCTGGAGAGGTAGCTTTCGGTAATTTTTGAATCACCGCTATTTGCGGAGTTTTAGCATTGATTTCTGTAATCTCAGGTTTAATTTTTTCAAGTTCCTCAAAAAGGATGTCCCTACTATTTTTCTTCTTCGTCCTTTCTCTCCATTCCAGGTAATCCTTGAGATAGTCCTTTTTCGGCGAGTTTCCACTAGCGACCACTTCAGGATTTTTGGCTTCAGTTGGGAATAGATATCCATGAGCACTTGTGCCTTGGCCCAATAAATTTGGGCTTTTCTCTTGCTGCTTGGAGCTTGTCCCTAGCTGGTCGGTCACAACAGGAAGAGTCTCAGCAGGATTTTCTTTCTCTGGAGCCTTTTGGTGAACTATATTGGTTTTATTTGATGGCTCAGATAATCTATTGCTTTTGATATGACCAGAACTCTCATTCATTGGTTTCTTTTTCAGTTTAGTTTGAGATTGAATTGTCTTCTGAACCTCGACTTTCGCTCCAGAATTTGAAGCTGGAATTATTTTCAAACTTTCTCGTGGTTTTTCTAAAGTAGTTGAGTCTTTCCTGGTGCTGGTGGGGGAAACAACACTATTTTCCCCTTTTTCACCAATTTTCAAAAACATCTTTTCGCTCAATAATTTTGCTAGTTCTACCGAAGGCAGCTTGCTGTTGTCGGCTTTCTTCAGCAGTTCTAAAATTTCGCCTTCAAGATCTTGAGGATTTAGTGAACTCATACTCAAGGTTGATGGCCTGGCGGTAGATTCCTCTTTGGTTGCTACTAGAGTCGTCTTTGGTGATCCTGCTTTTAATTTCTTCAAAGGCGTTGTTTTGCTCATGCTTGATGAAGCAGATTTTTCAGATACTTGATTGCGCTTGGGAGTTTTAGTTCCAACTTCAGCCTTATCTTGAGGACGGTTAACTTGTTTGGGTTTTAAATAACCCTTCATATAGTGAGGAATCGGCTGTGGATTTGGTTTTTCATTCTTAGGAGGCTGCTGTTTCTCAAGAGGGAGAAGAAAATTGAGATTTTCCTTTGTTAAGATTCCTTTGTCATGAAATTCAAAAGATTGGTCATCCTGACATTCCATTTCAGTGTGTAAAAATTCTTTCAATTGAGAGTCTTGACTGTGATGGTGGAAGGTAAGCTCATCAATGTTTTCATTTTGTTTTTCTAGGAGGCTATCGTTTTTGTTTGGCTCATATCTTTTAAAGCTTAGCACATCATCCCGTGGGGATTCAAACGTTCTCAAAGTATCTAACTCCATTTGCTGTGTTAAATTAAGAACGCGAGGCTGCTCCAATAAAATATCATCATCATCGAACGTGCGCATGTCGATCACACTTTTGCTTATGAAAGGAACAGAATTGTCGCTTGCTTCCGTTTTGACATTAGCTTCGGTTTTCCATTCAATGGGTAAAACATCACCCAAGTCTATGGAATAAAATTGGCTTAATTTCTTAAAAAACCACAAACTTCCTTACCTTTATAACTTTTAGGACTCATTTTAATTGAATTCCTTGGTGCTCTGGTACTAGTTTCAACTGTCCGTGCTGAAAGCAATTAAGACAATACTAATCAAAATTTACTTTCAGTGGGTTTCGCCTTCGAAGGCGTTGTTTTTGTAATGACTCTTGGTTTTTTATCAACTTGTGCTACTTTCACAATCTGAGTTTTACTTTTCTCTTGCAATTTTCGGTTGGCAAATCGGTTATTAGTCTCCTTGGTTGATTTTTTTGAACCGGTCCCTAAAAAATAATGCATTTATCTCTAGCTCCCCAGTAACAATCGAACTTACCAGTATTTTGTGCTGGCTTCTCTCTTTCATCTGGGCTGTCTGCATAGTACTCTTCATCCCCTCCTGTAAGAAGTCTAGTTAAGCGGCCACTCCTGTTCACTCGTTGATAATTTCTTCCTTTTGGAGTTTCTTGCGTTTCTTGAGTCGAAACTATGGAGCCAGGTCTGTTCTTATCCACAGAACTCTCTGTTAATCCTTTTAAACTTAATCTTGAGTGAATGTTTTTTGCTTGCAAGTTATCTTGGCTTTTCACTTTTTTATTAACTGCATCAGAGCGATTGCTTCTTGAGCTCTCTATTGACGTTCTGGACGCGACCTTGAGCTCATTTTGGCTCTTAGGAACTTCGCCTTCGTCCAAAAACAAGGTTTCTTCATCAGCTCCTGGGTATTTCCGGATCTTCTTTTTATTTGCTTCTCTGAAATTTGGGGGCGAAAGCTGATTGCGAGGGGTCCCGCCATTTGACATGATAATAGATATTGAATTTGTGTGCGTGCGTCTCTTTAAAATATCAGGCCATGCTCTTATGTCCGCAGGATTGAGTGATGCACTGCGTTTTATATGTTTTCTCTGCGGCTCAGGAATTTTAGGATTGAGATCCAAACGAATTCTAAAGAATTCCAACATATGCTCATATTTCAAATGATTTTCTGTTTTCAGTTGCGTTTGATCGAGAAATTCAACGACTTTCTGAGAAAAATGTCTGCATTATAAACCAGAAAAAATTTTTACCTGGTAGGTGTCGTATTTATCTTCATAATTTAACTCTTCATAAGGCACAATCCTAAAGAAGTTTAAGAAGAATGATAACTCAAAGTATTAACTTTAATCTTGCGAGGTTTTCTCTAACTTTTCCAGGGGTCAATGTCATGCTTCTACAGATATTTGCTCAATAATATGTCAAACACGGCGTGTTACCTTCGATTGTTAGGCGAGCCCCAAACTGGTCGACCGAATCGATCTAAAACCAATTATTATTTGATAAATAGCGGGACGCGAGATTTAAATTAACCTTGAACAACAGGAACAGGATCCGTTGCAATGCTTTTCAAGAGTCGAGTATCTAGTTCTATCTCTGAGGCAGTGCGCGGAGAAGGGAAAGTCACTATCGATAGTAAATTGATAAGAGTTTGCCATTAGGCGAGAGTTACATTTCAAAGAAGAAGTTCGCGATGCTTTTCTAGAAACTGGTCCTTCTGCGCTAGATCTATTTAAAGGATTTGAACTTGCTAATGGTTTTTCTGAATTGGCACGATCAATGCTTGCTAATGACATGAGAAATTGTTGGCACTCACGCTCTTGAGTTGGTTGGGTCTGATTCCAGTACTCCAATAAAATTTATTTGAATTCTAAGCTCGATCTCATCTGGATATTCTAACAGCAAGATCTAGAGTGTCTACTGGCTCTTGCCTTGTATTGAGCGATTATTTCGCAAAACCTGCGCCGATTATTCGATTTAGATGGACTGTTAGTGATGTGCTTTAAAAAAACATCGAAAAGTCAAATGAATAAGAGAATAACAAATAGTAACGTTTTCAATATGAACAAACAATTCTTTCACTTCGAATCAGTCAGAACAGTCGAATTACCACATACTTAGCTATTTATTTGGTGTTTTTGCATTGCAAAACAATAGCACACAATGTGCACTTAAACACTTCACTAACCACCTTAGTCACTAACTTCATCCGAATCATCATTGAAAAGCCGAGCAAGCACTTCATCATCCCTTTCACTAATATCTGATTGTTGGCATTCTCTTTCATTCTCAGGTAACGATTCGTTTGAATCCTCTGACCTTTCTACAGAAGGACTATGAAGTGATCCTTGTTCTTCTTCTTCGCCATGAGCTTGTGAATCTAAAAGATTTTCTAGTTCATTTCCATCATTTATTTTTCGATAGCCGCTGAATGGAGCTAGAGGATCATAAGGCTTTTGCTGCTCCAGCCTCTCGTTTTCGGCGAAAACACCTTTGTTTGTTTCACCCTGTATTACTGGCAAATCCTTCCTTGGTTTAAAACTGCCAACTTCTAGAGGATTATATGATTTATTCACCTTGCTATCACCGAATTGGTTGTTAACTGCAGGATTTTTTGTCTCCCCATTACTACGACCTTCCTCTTTCTGCTTATTTGCTACCATTGCTCTCAGGCTCTCTATTTCGGCTTTATATTTCATCTCTAATTCTCTCCTCACTTGCTCCTCCACTTCTCTCCTTATTTTATCAGCATCCGCAGACTCTTTTGTTTGTTTTTGCCTCGATTGTTCTACCTCTTGTTTACTAACTTTCAATTTCTCGTCAATTGTCATCACATCTTTCTTATTTAACGGTCTGTTGCTTTCTAAAACGCTAGAGCTTTTTCCCGTTCCTTTACTTTTCACTTTTTCGCCGGTTTTCGCGTTTTCCTGCTTCCGTTGCTGCTCTTTGGCTTTAATATCATCTTCGAATGGATTTAACTTCGATTTGGATAGCGGCGAATGATGATATGAAGGAATTTCCGCAATTTTCTTTATTTTTGGGAGCTCTTCTCTTTTAGATAGCGCATCAAATACTGCGGCAGTTTTTTCCTTATCACCAACATCAATGGGAAACTCTTTCTTGACTCTCTTTTCTATATGAGGACCCTTAGACGGTTCTTGGAGATATTTCTTTTTGACCTCGTCTGGTTTCCGCAAGCTAGGATCAGCTTGAATGTTTTTTATCGAGTTTACAATCGTTTTGAACTCTCTTTGATGTTTCATAAATGTTCTTGGCATGGGTGCCATATCATCATCAATTTTTGCTAGAATTGAATTCAGTTTCTTAGTGTGTAGATGGGTCTCGGCTTCGGCTTCTATTGAAATATCCATGCTATTTTTGATTTCATTTTTGTCCTTAGGCTTGGGCTTTGATTTTGGGATTGAAGGCTTTGGACCAAGGAATTTGTCGAGGTCGAAATTCTCAGATTCATCTGAAGCTTTGTTCTTTTCGTTGCTGCTAATCAGATCCTTCAGCATAAGACAAATCTTTGAAGACTTTATTTTATTTAAATATTGATATCTGTTAATGAAATGCAGTTGATGCATTCATAGAAGATTTTGATG
>ENA-UOUE01002049-UOUE01002049.1-compost-metagenome-genome-assembly--contig:-NODE-2049-length-10473-cov-4.197768_pt1 | contig 10473 bp, 12 predicted proteins | sample MGYA00238146_ERZ747223 | MGnify/ENA primary metagenome ERZ747223 (study PRJEB28781, sample SAMN06268865) | compost metagenome | isolation source: single cell | place: USA: California, Emeryville, Joint... | reverse complement strand
GAAAAAAGGGAGGCTGCCGCAGAGAAAATGGGTTCATTGAAAGAGCGTGAGAAAGAGTTTAATCAGAAGAGGAAGGAGCTTGAAGAAAAAATGAAAAAGAAACTCGAAGAAAAGTAAACATCATTCGTGATCATAATGTTTAAGTCGGTTTAGGCAACGCCTATTGGAACAAGGTCAAGATGAGAAGGCGCGCTCAATGATGGAGCATGAGCAAAGAATCGCCGAAAGAAAGAGAAAAGCTGATGAGATCAGAATGAAACATGAAAAGGTAGACAGACAAATGTTGCATTTACATTACTCTGATTCGTTTTGTAGGCAATTGAGGAGCATGTTGAAATGTTAGATCAGAAAATTCGAGATAAAAGTAAGCACTTGTCCTTTTTTCCAATTGATTTTCTTCTTCTACTTAAAGTGATTGAATCACATGAAAAGCATGAGCAAGTTCTGAACGATAAAATTGAGACAATTCGGGCTAAGATGCAGCAGCTCAATGAAAAAGTTACCCATATCCAAGATAAGCGAATCCAACGAGAAGAAGATTTCATAAACGAGTTAGTCCATAAAGTGAAAGATAAAGAGGAGAAAAATAGAGAGTTTGAAAAGAAAAGAGAGAAGGAAGAGAAAGAGCGCCTATTGAGGATAAAAAACAGGAACGATGCGTTCAAAGATAACAAAAGAAAACTGAGAAGCGTCGAGCGAGAAAGAGTTTCAAACCTGGAAGAACGCCAGAAAAAAGCTGATGAGCGCATACAACAACAAAAAGTAACTCTTTAACAAGTGTGGTTGATAAGTACTAAAACTAATTAGGAAGAAGAGCTTAAGCATATCAAGTTGAAGCAAGAAATGCATCAATTGAAAATATATGATAATCAAGAGAATTTTGAGAGGAAAAGACGCATGGTGGTATCGCCTAATCTTTTTTTAAGTTCCCAAAAAGCATAACTTTCTATCAGGAATACGAACAAGCCAGGATCTTAGAGCGCGAACGTGTAATGGCAGAGAAGATCCAAATGTTGAGGACTCAAAAAGAGATTATACAAATGGCTCGGCTGTAAGTGATAGAACGAGCAATTTGTGTACTATTCTAATTTCGTAGAGAAAGCTCGATGCGAGCAAAGGTCGAAAGAGAACGGCTAACTGAAGCAATGAGGGACTTGAGCAAAAAAGTCAGGTTAGTAGGGGCTCAAAAGTTCGTGGATGCCGAGGCTGACGCTGAAGAGAAAAAGTCTGATAACCCTCAGCAGCCTCAGCTAATGAGTCAGCAATCTCAACTTAATCCTGCGGATATGCAGCAGAGTCCTCTGAGGTAAGATAAATTTTTTTTGGACGGAGGCATTCAGGATTTTTAATAGCAAAGTGGATAAGAAACTAAAGAAAGTGAACGAACAAGGGCTAAAGTAAATTTAATTTTCTTTTCTTCACATATTTTATCTTTCTTTTGCATTGCATTTCCATGAATTATATTAATTATGACTTTTTAGATTGCTTTCCACGGTGATTCCGATTGGTCAATCAGAGCTCAACGAAATTGAAAATGTCTTGTTAGGTCATGATTCTTTAAAATCAAAGAAATTGTGGGGCACAAGTTCAGCAAAACATAGCAATTCTGCGATAAACTTGAATAAAGTTTACTAAGATTGCCGTCTATAAATACATCTATCCATAAATATCTACAGTTCATATGTTTTCTTGCTCGCTTATAGAATCTAGAAATCATGTGACTACAGAAACAGAACCAAATTAAAAAAAAAAAATGAAAAATCTGCAGTTAAGAAGGTTTAAAATTTGTTGCGTTAGAAACATAAATAAGTACAGAATAGCGTTTAGAGGCAGTAAATGAAACACTTTTTTAATAAATACAGCGCTTCGTTTTTTTCAAGCACAATTTTGAAATCTGTGTTGTTGTTACGGAATAGAGAATAAGTTTTCTATATTAGTTACTGAGATGCATTAGTTTGTACGAGATGAAATAATCAATTTTAGTTGAGAATACATGCTAATTATCATCGCTATTCGCAACCGAGTCCTTTGTTTCCGTACTCTCTGATCCTGAGTTGCAGGACATCTTGCAATTTCCAAAGGATGCGAATGATGCGAAGAGGTCTTGTTCACGGCTTTTGAAAAATTATTAACTAACGAAAAGTTATATTAATTTACTCTTCCAAGAAGCAGGGTGTCATGTAAGACAAATCGCTTTCGGTGTCGGCAGTAATTACAAGTTGAGGAGGAGGCTCTTCCTTCTTTGCTTTTGGGTTCTTTTTCTTTGGGGTTTTCGGTGGTTTTCTTAGATCTAGATGAAATTATGGATTAGTCTTCGAAAACGCTTGGTTGGCTTACGTTTAGGAACAGAACTCAATCTGTAGTGGAAGCTCCCACCGCAGAGTGTTTGTTGTATCGGAGAGGGTTTTGATTGTTTTAGATTATCACCTGTGATATCGTAATAACGTCAGAAATGAGGAAAAGGTGGGATAGGAGGGTTACTCTTATAAATTTCTTGGACAGAACAGGCCAGTCCCATTGCGTTAATAAGCGCAGTAAAAGCTAAGGGGGTTTGAAAGAGATCACAGCTCCGTTACGAGGGTTTGTGATTTCAATGAGAGAATAAAATTTCTCAAGAAAGTATTATAAGGAATTAATTTCTTCCGGAGTCTATAGAGGGTTTTTTATATATGTTAGGCGTTTTGGGTGGAATTTTGCACTATAACGTGCCGAAAAATAGAAATTAACACGGATGACTTTCACGAAATGGTAAATCGGCACTTTGATTCCCAATTGATCCGATTAATACGAAGTTGCTTAGTAGACTCTTCTGTTTTCAAGAGCAAGAGATGTGATAGAATTGATTGACCACCTCAGCTTAACAAACAGATAATTAGGATAATCTATGGACTCTATTCCACGAAAAACAAATTTTTTTTTTGAAAAGTTACATCTAATGTTAATTCTTTTTGGAATCATAGTTAATTATGCTTTTGTTCAATGCGATAATTGGGAGAGATAGCCCTATAGAAAAGACTAGAAATGGAAAATATTGATTCGAAATCTGGGAGTTGGATGCGTATATTAGCTGCATGTAAATATGAATTCGGCTAAATGAGTTTATAGTGATGAGAAACACGAAAGGCTACGATTATAAGAAAAACAGCAAGTTAAAGTTATATTTCGATCAATCAGAAAAAGATGAGGGCAAGTTTAGTGATTATCAATTTCTTTCCCTCTACAAGCGTTTTCCCATTAAAACTTGATGGAAAATATGATTTTCTTTAAATTACCCAATGTTTCAGAGAAAAACTCTAGAGATCTGTTAAGAAACGAAAAGTATTGCTTGTTGTCTTAATTGATTAAGAAGTATCGCCTGAAGAAATTGATTAAACTCTGAGTATTGCAATCAGTATATCAAGAACTAATGAGAATTTAAAAACTTTTGTATTTTGTTTTTTGACAGTTCTGATTGCGAGGTCTATCGATATTTTCAACCCGCAAAATATTTTAAGATGTTTTAAATGAATGAGCCTTTAAATCGTTACGATATAAAAGAAAAAGAAATAGGAACTTGCTATATCAGAGCTGTTGTCTTCTTTTTGTCCGTGTATGAAGTGACATTGATTTTTGTGTTAAGTTCTCAGCGATTCTTCACGAATCGAAAAAATTTTGTTGATTCTTGCTGTTTTGGAAGGAAAGCTTTTTTCTTCATTTTCGATAAAAAAAAAAAACTGCAACTAAGAGTTCGTGCCACTATCCATTGTCCATATCTTGACTCTAAAGGAATGAGAGAGAGGTCAACAAACAAAATTATGGCCTTTCCACATATTATAATCCAGAATTAATCGTTTCTTTGCTTATATCTCTAAGATTTGCTTCATAGACTCCTACTCTAAACAGATGCGACACTAAAGACGATCAGGCACCTTCATTTTTATGATTTAAACAGCCACCACATGAATTACTCTTTCTCAAATGTTGATGCTTGAGTTAGTGATGACTTAATGGTGACTTGGACAGGTTTTGCGGGAGTAGCAAATCTGTAATAAAATTCAGGAAGCGCTGAATTCCTACCTATTCAAGAGGAAGTTCGATGACGGTTTGTTTTGCTACCAATATGACTGGCTTATCATGCTACTACAGTATCAAAATTTTGCAATTTGGTATTTCCAGCTTATTTTTGTTCCCAGTGATTAAAAGCACTAAAGCTCATCTGACAATATTTGAAGCTGATTATTCCTTTTTATCAAAGAGAGCCTTGTTGGATTTCTTATCGAAAAGAATTTAGTTTGTAGATTCGTTAAAATACTTTGATTAATTTAATTTCTTCCGCAAGACGAGTTAAGAAGAACGATGATCAACCGCGAGCTGAAAGAAAAACTTGAAACGCACAAACGATGGTATTCATAAATCTTCTTCATTCATTTGCTGATGAACAGTAAGGCTCGAGAGTCAAATTCAACGACAAGAGCAAGGTACAACCAATTTTTACGTGAGCGATGCTTAACTAAGAAATTCAGAGCAAAAGACCAAAAGCCCTCATTCAGACGATAGCGGAACTTATTACAGTAATGATGAATCTGAACGACAAGACCTGGGGTACTATATGGTTTCGGTTCAAAACCACGAGCCAATCTCAAATTATCAACAGAATAATCAATATTCTGACCATAAAATAATGATGCGCGGTGAAGATGACATTATTAACAGGCAAGTCGCTGAGGAACCTGAAGTAATTTCTACACATTCTCTTGACTCGTTTGCTTAACAGTGCCTCTTTCGCTTAGAGAGATGAAGATAACAATTCGGATGATAGTATACAAGGCTTTTTTCATCGCTTTAGAATTTGGTGTTTTTATAGACAGCCATTCGAGAGAAGTTTTCCAACCTATTAGGAGTCGTAGGACAAGAAGTGATGTTAAAAGCGCAGTCCAAAAAGGCAATACCGGTAGTCTCGAAAAAGATAGCTCTCCGGGTACAAAGCGCTGGGACATTTTATATATGAAAGTAGGGTTTTTCTAATGGTAGCTGGAAAATCAATCTATTTTAGAATAAGAAGACCATTGAGCAAAGGAATAAACTCATGAACGAGAAAAAAGCTGAAGAGGAAAATGACCCCGAATGCACTTTTATTCCGAAAATTAACCGGAAATATCCAGTAGATAGCACTGTCTCGTTTATCGAGAGAAGCAGGCTCTGGAAACAACAAAAAGATCAACGATTAAATGAAATCAGGAAGCAGGACGAGAACAAAGATTTGAAAGGATGTACCTTCCAACCGAATCTAGTATTCGATAGCAAAATTAGGATTTCGTGGCAAATTATTTTTTTTCCTTCAGTATGAAACTCAAAGACATCGGACAGTCAGAAATACTCACCATGCGCCTGCAAATTTCAAAGGCATGGATAAATTTGTCCGCAGATATAATATTGCAAGACAAAACAAAGAGGAGAAGGAACTAGTTTTATCTAATCCGATGGCAAAGTATAAATTGGAAGGTAATTAACCTTAATAAAGCATATAGCATCAAATTGCCTTAATTACGATTAGCTGCAAGAAAGGCTGACCCAACGACTGCAGTATCTGTGGCGAAAAGTGCTCAAAAACAAACCGCTCGCCCTGATCTTCGTGAACGAGAAGAAAATTTAATAGAACCAGAAGACAATAAAAATAGAGTAAGATCTTTAATAGTAAGAATCTTATTTACTTATTTCTCTCTTAGAATGATATTGCTTTTGGATATGCAATCAAACAATTGCACAACGAGCTTCTTCGTTTAAATATGAATTATGAACAAGATTAAATAAGATTTTACGATAAAGTGAATAAAAAACAATGAACTAATTCTCAATAGCCAGAGAATTACATTTTGACCATTTTTTGTATCTTGAAAATGTCATCAGTTTAGAATCAAGATTAATCATATCTGAGAAGTTTCATATTCTATTAAACAGACCCTTGAAATTCCATTAAATAGCCTACTCTTTAGGAAAAACAGTCTCTATTTCAGAAATCTGCTGAAAACGAAATGAAAAAGCTCCCTCTCATTGATCTGATCTTCATTCAAAATCAAAATGTCCGAGGATTTCTGTTGTATATCTTATAAATCCAAACTTAGGACTTTATTCTAAAATATTCAAGTAAATAAGGTGAATATTGCACAAAGATAATGAGGTAAAAAATGAGGTCCGTTTGCTCGGTCTAATTCTATGTCCTATGTAGTAAGATTTCCGCTGAACAACTCAGAGCAACCATCACGGCCATGCTTGAAGACAAGAAGGCCAGAGACGAAGATCATAAAAAGAAAGGCAGAAAAGCAAAGCCTGGCTTCGTCGAAACCGTCGAGCTTCAAATTGGTCTCAGAGACTACGATCCAGAAAGAGATAAACGATTTACTGGAGCTATCAGACTCCCTTCGCAACCTTATCCAAACAGAAAGGTACTGTCAAACATTAGCAAAATGCCATAAACAGATTGTGTTGTATCTTAGATCGCTCTGATTGGTACCGCTGCTCACTGCCAACAAGCCGCTGCTGCTGGTATCCCAGCCATCGATGCTGATGCATTGAAGAAATTCAACAAGGATAAGAAGTTAATTAAGAAATGGGCCAAGCCATATCACCAACTTATCGCTTCTGAATCTATTGTCAAGCAAATTCCAAAGCTTGCTGGTAACGTATTCAACAAGATCAACAAATTCCCAATCTCTATCGCTGAATCTGAAAACGTTGCTGACAAAGTGAAAGAATTGAAATCAACTGTCAGATTCCAACTTAAGAAGGTTCTTTGCATGGGAACAGCTGTTGGAACCCTCGCCCTCACCGAAGAACAACTCAGACAGAACATTAACATGAGTGTCAACTTCTTGGTCTCTTTGCTCAAGAAAGGATGGCAAAATGTCAGAACCCTCCACATTAAAACGACTCAAGGCAAGCCATTCAAAATTTATCCATAAGTTCATCATTGAAACAAAATATTTGTGTGAAACGCTTGGTATTCGATTGTTTGTTTTGTTGTAAATCGATTTTCTCCCTCTCGAATTTGGACCTCGACTACAATCAACTAGTTTTTCAGCTGTTAGTAGGTAAACTGTGGCAAATGTGTAGTCGTCATTTTTAGGATGTGATATTATGAGAAATGCTACAAGAGCTATTGAGACTGAAATTTTTGTTTCGTGAGACAAGAGTGGCTTTTTAGTTGATATATAAGTCAATTAGCTCGATTTTTCTTAGTTTCGGACATAATCTTCACAATAAAATTTCAGTGTTAGTTTAATTGAATTTTATTTCCAAACTTGAAACGTGACATGGAAGGTAAAATTGTTTTTCGAGATCATAGCAGCTCATAATTTCATGTCACTAGGCTCTCCTAAAGCTGATCAGTACTCAGACCGTTTAAATCGTATCTACCAAAGAATATCCAACATCCAGGTTCCAACTCAAGCCCGTTAGCATTTTGAACTTTTCAAATTAGCATGATGTTAGTGAAGAAAAACATAATAGACAGAAAGCGATGGAAACTCTGATGGTGAATTTTGAAAAGAAGATTGAAGAGCTTCAAAAAGAAAAACAACAGCGATATGAGCAATTGCTAGAAAGAGTAAATACAATCATAGTTGGCTAAATTGCTGACTAAAGGTCTAGGTAAGAAGCCTTCAGAATGCATTGGAAGAAGACATCACCCTCAGGACACGTATGGAGTCTAATCTTAGTGTTGACCTTAAGCAACTCGAAAGAAACTGCCGAGAACTCATTGGAAATACTGGCAGAGTAATCTACTATTAATGAAACGGGCGTAGATAATAACTTTCCGATGATAGGAAGGGGATGAAAATAACAGAAAATTTGCGAACAAAATTTCCAGCAAAGTAGATGCGCTCTCTGAAGAAATCGCGTTAGAGCTTGAAAAATACCAAGGAAATCCAGAATTACAGCAGCACTTGGATGAAACACTTCCAAGCTTGCGCGAGCAAGTTCAAAACGAAGTGAGCATCAGGAAAGAGGTCGAAGCAAAGATTTTCGAGCAGTTTATGGACCAAATCAATGAATTAAACGTGAATTTGGAAAACGAACGTCGCGAAAGAGAAAAGCGAAATGATCAATTCGTTAAGCTACTCAAAAGCGCAGCTGATAAACTTGAGAAATCTGTCTTAAGCACTCGTCAAGAAAGGTATGTTATTTACACTAATGCATTTTGCTGGAATTAACATACATTCTGTGTTACCAGAGAGAAAAACTACGATATGATGCTCGGATTGGTTGAACAAGTGACGATAAAGTTAAAGAAAGACGTATCCGATATTATCTCAACTGATTGATTTGACTTTCCCGATATATACATTCGCTTATCTTCAGAATAATCGTAACAAAAGCAGAATTCTTTTAATAAACTTTAGCAAATCAATATGTAAGGAAGCATATAGTTCTCTGTCATCCTATCATCAATTTAAGATCCTTCCATAAGACTCACAATTTGTTCTCAAGCGAATCTGCTATTATTAATATAATTTTAATTGCATTCCGGTATTCTAACGACAACTGATTCAAAGAAAAATTGCAATAAATTATTTTGTTTTTTAACTCTTTCGCAAACCATTTCAGATTTCTTCTCAGCAATCCTGAATGTCAACTCTAAATGATTTTGAAGTGATTAAAACATTAGGCTCAGGATCCTTCTCTTGTGTTTATAAGGTCAAGCGCAAATCAGACGGGCAAGAGTATGCAATGAAGAAAGTCAAGTTACCTCAACTCAAAGCTAAAGAGAAAGAGAATGCACTCAACGAAGTTCGCATACTCGCTTCTATTTCGGATCCTTATATCATTGGGTACAAAGAGGCATTCGTTGATGAATCAACTCAAACGCTCTGCATCATAATGGAATACGCTGGAGGCGGTGATATACTTAACAAAATATCGGCTTTCAAGAAATCTGGAGGGTCTTTTAAAGAAGAGACAGTCTGGACGTACCTAATTCAAATGGTAAAAGGTCTCCGCACGCTGCATAATATGAAAATCCTCCACAGAGATCTAAAGTGCGCTAACGTGTTCATTTCTACGGACGAATCATCTATTAAACTTGGAGATTTGAATGTTTCAAAAGTTGCGAAAAGAGGACTTGTTTATACTCAAACTGGAACTCCATACTACGCGTCTCCAGAAGTCTGGCGAGATGAGCCTTATGACGGCAAATCTGATATTTGGTCCCTCGGATGTATTATCTATGAAATGGTCACGTTGAAGCCTCCTTTTCGAGCGAATGATATGGACGGTCTCTATCGTAAAGTTCAGAAAGGAGTCTTTGATAAAATTCCATCGAAATATTCAACTGATCTCGCGAACGTGATATCCAGCTGCTTAAGTGTCAGCCCGGCAATGCGACCAAACTGTGATCAGTTACTCAATCACCCAGCAATAATGAGGAGAGATCCTGATTCACAAAAGTTTCAATCATTGACAAATCACGGGAATTCAAAGAAAAACCAAGAGCTGCTTTCGACAATAAAAATGCCAAGAGATTTGAAAAGCTTGGGTGAGAGACTTCCAAAGCCAAATTATAATTCTCGGGGATCCAAAGTCAATCAATCTTTTGATTTTGCTACGATCGATGGTGGGCGAGGCTCTCGCGAAGAACAGCTTGAATTGAAAAGGCCAAGCTCGAGTCACTCTCGACGACCACCAAGTGCGAATGGTAGTCGCTTGTCTGTTAACGCTGCTGATCCTGTTGTGATCAAAAAAGAACCATCTAGAAGAATTTCGCTTGATCCCAGCTACAATCGGAGTCGATCTATCGAACCTCCGACAGTTGTATACGAGAAGCCCTCGAGGAACGTCATCCAGGGCAGTAGTCCGAATCTCATCCCAAGCAACAGTCCTAATATTAAGCCCAAATATCATATCAACCCCAATTATCCTCCTTTATACCGCAAAGCAACCCCAGAAATTAGAGACTCTTCTCCTTATTTAAGAGTTGCAAGAAGTATTATTGACAACAGTCAAAATATATCGAGAGAGAATCTACAAAGGTCACCCACTCCTGTTACAAATACACGCAGTCGCCAAAATAATCAGAACGCAAATCTCTTCATTGATCAAGAACGTAAGAAGAGTCTGTTATCAAAGATCACATCAAATAATATCCTCAGATCTCTGGATGTCAACTGTGAGAACGACTACTCGAGAATTAACGTTGCTAGCAATAATAATAAATATAGAATGCCAGAAAACCACCACGTTAATAAATCTTACAATAACATCCCTGCGCAAGGTCGATACTATGTGCAGCAACCGAATTACAAGAAGATCGATTCTCTTATTGCAGCCCAAAATAATAAATCTAAAATTTCTAACAACTACTATTCTATAGATCGCACTCCTCAGAAAGTACTCAAACCAATATGGATGATGTGATTTCACAAAAATTATTTTAATAAATTTTTTGACTACTGAATGTTTACTCAAAGAATCTATATAATCTATAAGTTTTAACAAGCT
>ENA-UOUE01002047-UOUE01002047.1-compost-metagenome-genome-assembly--contig:-NODE-2047-length-10492-cov-4.292655_pt1 | contig 10492 bp, 10 predicted proteins | sample MGYA00238146_ERZ747223 | MGnify/ENA primary metagenome ERZ747223 (study PRJEB28781, sample SAMN06268865) | compost metagenome | isolation source: single cell | place: USA: California, Emeryville, Joint... | reverse complement strand
TCCACATCGACTTGTGAAAGTAATAAATAATCCAAATTATTTTGATGGTTTCTCTAATTAATGATATATATGTATAGTCTGTAATAGTACCTGCAAAACGTGTGCTGGACCGACATCATCAAACTGTCTCTCTTGCCATTCTGGTAGCCTATTTTATTCATTCACCTGTTACGAAACCTGTCCTAATGGAACTTTTGCAAATCTCACTACATCAACCTGCTCAAGTATGATTGATTGTTATTATTCACTTCATCCGTGATAATCATGAATAATAACAAATAGAATGTGATTCTTCATGTGCAACTTGTACTGGCGCATCAAATACCAGTTGCATCGCCTGTAAAGCCACTTTCTATTATACCACTTCTACTAGAACTTGTACATCCACTTGTCCTTCACCTTATTCTCCCGTCACTGCAACTAAAACTTGTGAGATTACTAACGCAGACACTTCAACTCTTAACACACAGCTCACTAATTTACTCTACAGTGTTGGAAATAACACAAGCGCTTCTATGCCAGATCAAGCAAATTCCATCCAGAGCATAGGAGCTTCTCTTGCATCTTATGAAGTACAAAATTTTCCAGCTTCATCATCACCATGTCCAAAATGCTCTTCAAATGGTCATTGTGAGCTGAGTGAACTATATCAGAAAGAAGTGTGTGTCTGTGATCCTGGATGGATTGGAGATAGCTGTTCAATTTCTGAATCTGATGCAAAGAACCTTGAAGATATTACACTCAAGGTTCTTGATCAGGTACAAGCAGCTTTCACTAAATCAAAAACGATGTGGCTGACAACAACTGCGCAGACTCAGGCATATCTGCAAACAATTTTGGATATGACCACAGTTTCTTATCGAACAACCACGATTATCTCAAGAGCTCTTAAATTGATTTCAGATATCGTTCAAAGTGATTATTCATTAAAGTCTACATCAGACGTCTTCGACACAACTAAGATGACTATCGCTGCTCAAACTGTTGATAAATGCATGAGTTTTGTCTTCAGCCATGATTGCTATTTGCAAGATGAATCTTCAAAATACATCTATAGTGAAGCCACAAAAGTATTGGATAACTTGGGTGTTCTGATGCTGTGGCAAAAACCTGCAGACTCAAAGGATCATTTTCTCAATACAGATGATTTTGATCTATATGCTAGCAGAGTGAATGCTGCTGATCTCGCAACCAAAGTCATTTCAATGAAAAACCAGCCACAAGTGTCACTTGGTGGTAGTGGAGCAACCACAGCCACTGGTGAACAAGATCTACATATCATCTTCTGGAAAACTAATTTATTCGTTTGTCCTCAAATACAAAAACAAAATAAAACCGCAACCCCAGTCTCAATCGCAGTCACTGTGAAAGATAGCACGACACCGTCTCCTGCAGCTAGCTCAATATCAGCTCAGATCTCTTATCCCATTACAGATGATTCTCAAGCTGCAAATTTGAATTGTGCAACTGGTTGTCAATCAAGCATTCAAACTGGTGCTAGTGGTCAAAAGTTTCTGAAATGCGAATGTCAATCAATTGCAGATCTATCTTCAAATAATCAGTTGGCAGGAGTGTTTGAAAACTCTAACTTGTATAAATTGATCTCAATAGCAGCACTAGCAACTTATGATTATTTGGCTTCTTGGGTCTTTTGGCTGCTTATGGCACTAGCTTCTTGGTATATTTTGACAGTTGTTGCCATTCGTTTCCGGATCATCCGACCTTTACAGTTCAAAAATCGTTACAGCGCTGAGCATAACAAAAGGAGGTTGCCAATAAGTCTTTCTAGAATGAAACTATCAACAGGGTTTTGTCGCTCAATATTTTATGGATTGAAAGTAGTTCATTTGATTTGATTCATTCTCAAAATCCTCTAATGTTACTGTAGTATGGACATCTGATTCCTTCGCTTTACTTCTACGAAGACTCGCTATTTCCTCGCTTTACCCGAGCAACATTACTTTACTGCAGAATTTTGAGTCTTATTGCCTTCTCCTCAATCTTCAACAAGTCCGAGACAGTAATTACACTCATAAAACCACTAATCTCACTTCAACAACGCAAACAGGACTCGCTCTTACAAACAGGAATCATGTTCGTTCTTCCTCTATTTACAGTCGTACCAATTAACCTCTTCTTAAAATTTCTTTTGGTTAGCATAGTGTAAGCGTCAAAACCTTTTATCTCCCGATTTGATTTAACCCTAACTAGGAAAAAACCTTCCTCTCTCAGGATTAATCGTCTTTCTAATAACGATGATGAAAAAGTGATAAAAGCAGAAAAAGCTTATCAACGAAAAAAGAAGATTGCCAAAATCAAAGAGAGAATCGGTTACATCTTTGTATTGGCAGTAGTTGCAGGCTGTCATTATGTTGCTATTGTGGTGGCCGCGAATAGCGACATGGAAACCACTCAGAAATGGACCAAAAATTTCCTTCTATCACTCGCCCAAGATATGGGGACTACTCAAATGTTTAAAGTGATGATGACTGTTATTGTGATGAAGATAATCTCGAGAGGAGCGAGCAAACGCAAAATAAAGATTCTACGGCGATTCCTTGATCCTTTGACAGCACGTGCATTAGTGATGAAATCTATTCTCTAAGTATTGATCAATTCAAGAACAGTATTCTCTTGGCAATGCTTCATGAATGAAAAGTTTATTCCTTATAATGATTGTATTGTTCTAGTATTCATTTTTGCCAATAATGAAATCGTATTCATGAAACTTCATTTTAAACGTTAAATTTGGCGCCAAGATAAAAACTGATAATAATGTGAAGATGCAACTAGCAATGGTAACATTTTGTGATAATGAGGAAAAATTTTGAAAACAAGTATCCAAAATTTATGAATGAACTCATTTTGCTAGGATGATCTTCTAAAGATACTTTTTTTGATTTTGTTATAAGGACAAAACATTTGTTCATTCGATGTCGGTGAGAAAGGAATCCTTTCCTTAGATCTTCAACACGACTTTGTTGAAGAGGCTCTGTTGAACTTTCTTGGAGAAATATCTTTGGGAGTTGAACCTTATATGGAATGTAGGTTCGAATGGACACCATCTGTCAATAACATTATGAATTCGATGCATTCATAAAGACTTATTCACACCAAACATTGTTCAGAAAAAACGCAGAATGCCTTCAAAACGAGGTCAAAACTTGCAGCTTTGACTCCCATAAATCTTTCAATTTTGACGCGTAATAGTTAACAAAAGATATTTACTAACGCTCGAAATTTGAATTTAGATATCGATTTCGAAAGCGAGCTCTATTTGATTTAATTCCCATGTGAATTAGCGACTGTACTCAACCAAAAGCTCTCAATTGATGAGGATAAAGCGCTCTTTGATAATATAATTATGATTTCTCACCTCTCACTTCGCCAATTACATTATATCGTTAGCTCTCATTTGTTGAGTTATTGAGGCTCTTCCAACTAATTCCATTATGATAAATGCAATACTCATTGATCCTCTTCTTCTCCATGAGCCAGACCTGAAGAAAAAAAGAGAAAACTTTTTTTGAATGAGTTGGCGTCGTTTCATAATTTGAATTGATTAAAGCCGGCTTTCGAATTTGATCTTGAGCGAAATTCAATCTTGAATTTAAACTTTTAATATTCAATTTCATTCGAAACTGGATAAGATTTAACGAAATTTCGAAGCTGCACCGAATTCAAATAGCTACAACGACTCTAACCTCTGTAAATAATTAAATTAGAAAAAAGCGAGCTAAGATTTAAATATCCAACAAACATGAGCCAAACCATCGCAAATAGCCTCATCGAACTCGAAAAATTAAGCGGCAGCACTCAAGAACATCAAAATGATGAAAAGCATTCAAATGGGAGATGGACTAAAGAAGAGCATCAAAGATTTCTCGAGGCGGTAAAACAATTTGGAAAGAACTGGAAGAAAGTTGAAGAATACGTTGGCACTCGGTCAGGCGCCCAGATCAGGTCCCACGCCCAGAAGTTCTTCCAAAGACTGGAAAAAGAGGTGAAGGGTGGTCAGTTGAACCAGAAGACTCATGGGAATGTAAATGACATCTATTCAGCAAGGAAATTTTCTGAAGGTTCGATTTCAACCTACCACACGCAATCAGGTACCTCTCTGTCTCGTCGACTTGGCTTAGCATTTGCTTTCTAGATAACTATTCGGACTTTGAGAGAGCTGAGGAGCACCTCAAGGAGAATCTCGCATTGAATAAAAGTATTTAAATTTTTTGAACGATATTTTGAATTTACATCATGATTGTTAGAGTATTTACTCGAAGTGTCCAGAAGCAATTCTACTGTGATGCAACCGAGGGATTTAGAATCTAAACGCTCGGAAGAAAGCATCGAGAGTTCAAAAAGTGCTCAAAATCTCGAAGAAGACAAACAGATTACTGATGCTAACATCTCGAAGAGCCACCTTCTTAGCAAGATCCAAGGCAACGTCAGCGACTACGAGCAATTAATGAAACACCTAATTCCATTCCAACTTGCAACTCAAATTCAAACTCCTACTTCAATTAATAACACAACTCCAACCAATGATCAATTTCCTTTGCAACAAAAGATGCAACGTCATCACATTGTTTATTTGGACCTAATGTAACTTGATAATATCTCAATCATTTGATATTTACCGGCCTTTTTATAGGAATTACTTCTCTAAATTCAGCAAAAACAGAAAGAACATTAAACTTTCTGATTTAGTGGAACTCTCCACCGAGAAAAGTACCAGTGATGAAGAAAATTATGAGGTGAGTGGAGGGAAAAAATTGAAACAGAATTAAATGCGTTCGTTGGAGGAGAAGTCGGTAATGTTTAGATTATCGACGCGTTCGAAAGTAACTCTAACAAAGTCTGTCAAACAAAGAGTGGAAACCACAAAAAAAAATATTTGATAAGATTGTAGATAGTTATGAGACGATTGGTTGATATTTTTTAGTTTTACGGCATGTATTTGTTGAGATTTTACGAAATTAAAAAGTTTTGTATTTTTTGTTGTTTAATTACTTCCGTGTAAATATATATCTACTCAAATTATGATCACTTGTTGATGTTGATTCCAAACGTTATTTTCCTCAAGGAGGGCCGACGACGGCTAGGCCAAGATCCCAGGTGTAAAATCATTGTTAATGGATTCAAAGGTCTAAACTTAAATGAGAGCTTATCGTTTCGTTATAGGTAAGATAATATGACTTTTTGTTTGATTGGATTAGATATACAATAGAATCAAATAGGATCACCCGACCGGTCTTAATGTGATTATATATGAAATTCTCGCATTCATTCCAAATCAAAAGCACTCTCACATTCTGCGAAGATTTATACTTTGGGATGCTAATATTTCTCCTAACATGGGTTAAATGCCACTGCAAAGACTCAAGAAAATAATAGGATCAGAAGAGTGAAGAAAGGCGATGCGTCTTCCTTACTTTTCATCAACTCACACAACAAAATCGCAGAACACAGACATTGATGCATTTTTCCCAATGCATCCGATGTATCGAAACATCTGCCTAAGGGCCTTACTTATTTGATTCCGTTCTTAATGTGCAATGACAAACATATCGCAGTATTAGAGTTTCATTGCTTCGAAAAGCAACAAAAATTGCTTCACTTCTAGAGTATTATTCTTAAAGTCTCTGAATAAAATCATTCATATCTTTACAATTTCTCTTCAATACAAGATCTCGGCAGAAAAAAGCTAATGATTTTTGGTAAAACGAAGCGAATGTAAGGCTACCTCTAAGAAAAGAATCCCATACTTTCGAAACAGACTAAGATTGCTGCTAAAAACGATCCGTTAATTAACTCATTTAAAAAACGATTTTAGTCAATGTGAGTTATCATTAGAATAATATTTATTTGCGGTATGAGCAAGTCAGCCAACTCTGAGGAGGAACGAGAAGGACTTATTTCAAACGGCGAACCAACACCCCCTAGTTCACAACAGCCGGAATCAAGAAAATACAACTCGAAATACATTGTTCTTTTTGCAATTTCTTTATCAATCAGTGGTTTTATCTATGGGTACAAATAACACCGCAAGTTCCTTCGCAAATAACCCATCCTAGATTTGATTCAAGTTCAATTGCTTGTGCAAACCTTTATATAGTTCAAGATATTTCCACATACAGTACACAGGATCAGGAGGTATTACAATTTCATGCTACCAGTGAAATAATTTTCTCGAAACAATAGTATGTGTCAAGCATAGCCGTACTTGGTGCAATTGTTGGGTCTCTGGTGTCAGGACCAGCCTCCAATCGTTTTGGAAGAAAAAAGGTAGTAGTCATGGCCGATGTCGCTTTCATTATCGGAGCGATCATTCAATCAACCAGCACAACTGTAGCAATCATTCTTGTCGGAAGGTTCATCCTTGGAGTATAATCACTCAAAAATCTATTTTCAACACTTAATGAACAATAATAGTTGGCGATGGGAGCTGCAACCATGGTAGTTCCAATGCTTCTTGCCGAAGGAAGTCCAATACGAATAAGAGGAGCTGTTGTGACGACTTATGTTATATGCATGACTTTTGGGTAATATGACACTTCTTTGAATATTCAACTAATAATTTTCATAGACAACTAATCGGGTATCTAATTTGTTTGGCATTTGGTCAAAACTGGCGTTTGATGCTTTCGTTTCTGGCGCTGCCAGCTCTATTCCAGCTGATGTTAATGTATTTCATACCTGAGAGTCCTCGCTGGCTCTTCAGAAGAAATAAAAAGCAGAAGGCGATCAGAGCTCTGAGAAAATTCTTTAATGATAACGATCCAAAAGGGCAAGAGGAAGTGGAATCTGAAATTGATCGAATTGAGCAGGCAGAAAATATTGAAGGCAACATTCCCTTGCGAGATGCCCTCTACGAATTGTTCAATATTTACAATCGTGGCTTATTGGTTGGAATGGTCGTCCTGATCGGACAGCAGTTCTCTGGAATCAATATTTTGATGTACTATGGGCCCACAATCATGAGACAAGCTGGCTTCGGAGGTACAACCGCGAGAGATAATCTCATCAATTCCATCCCGCTTGCTGTCGTGAACTTTATATCGTCAGTATCAGCAATTCTCTTCCCAGACACGTAAGTCATCTTGCCTTAGTTAACCTTTAAATTATCAATTATTAGGAAGGGAAGAAGATGGCTATTGTTAAGAATGGTACCATTTTCAGCGTTGTCTCTGATCATTGTATCGTTTGGATATTATCTCATTTATTATCTAGATAGTACTGCTGGTCCTTGGGTTACAGTGGCAGGTTTATTCCTCTGCTTGGCAGTTTTCTCGCCTGGTCTCGGCAGTCAAGCTTGGGTAGTAAATTCCGAAATTCATCCTTTGCAAGTTCGAAGTGAAGCTCTGAGTATTGTGACGACTGTAAACTCGATCTTTGCTTATTCAGCGCTTGCAATATATTTGAGCGTAACGACAAGTGCAGTTGGAAAAGTGGTTACTTACGGAATAGCCGCAGGTTTTTGCTTCCTGATATGGGTGTTCCTCTACAAAATGCTCCCAGAAACGAAAGGCATACCATTGAGTCAAGTCCCAGAGCTTTTCCTGTCTCCGGAAAAGAAAATAAAAGCTGAAGAGATGCATCTTAAGTTCTTTAGTGAATCGTCACCACGAAAACATTTTGTATAAGCTATATTGGTTACATATCAGCACTTGCTTGAAGTTTGGTTGGGATTTTCAGAAGGAATTAGCTCTAATTTACACCAGCAATGTCAGATCCTAGATTTTTTCTTGTTAGATGAGAGCCAACTGTTCACTGCTGAGTATTTCATGATGTACTTTGCAATTATCATTGCAATTAAGTTGTTTCCGATGATGAAAAATTGAAAACATACCATCTTAACATAAACATTCCCCCAGCTGAATTCACAGAATGCATGCGTTTCCTTGAGATATCCTCGTAACGATTCTAGCATCTTTTGATTCAGAAAAGAAGGTGTTAGCTGAAGAGGTATCTTCTTGCTTTTTCAATGATTCTATGAGTTAAATCAGGGAATACACATTAAATAGAGCTGATGTGATTTTGTGTTTTTCAACTTTTTCCCAGATATTCATAAAAGTGATTCTAAATGGAACCCTGAGTTGTGACAAAATTTCTCATAAAATAGCAATTGCCCAGTCAATTGAATTGTTGCAATAGAAAAGAGCATTCTTCAATATTGGAAAATAAGTTTATTGTTTTCAACGTGTGAGGAATATATTGTTCAGAGCTCGAAGTCAAAATAGCTGCAATTCCGAAATTTTCCTTGCAATTATAAGAGAAGTTCACAAATATATGAAGCTGTCGACACCCGCGAAAATTTAATGAAGCAGAGCAATTTACGAACTGCTCAATATCTCAAGCTGTAAAGATAGTGAATATCTCGAGGAAATCTTAGGTGTCGCTGGTTTCTATTACGATAGTTTCCAGAGAATGGAGAAGCAGCTTTCATACCGTCGACTCATAGATGTGTATTTGCTATAGTTGTAAGTGAGCTCCAAAGTGTAATGAACGCTTCAATGAGCATAACCCCACCTTATAAATCAAAAGGATCAAGTAATTTATCAATTTAGGAACAGAGGATAAAAAAGCGAGATACCTAAGTTATGCTGAATTGAAAACGAAAAATTAACATAACAACTCTTCCAATGTGTTGAGGATTTCGTTTAATGATATCATTGTGGAAGATATTCAATGTGAATGCTTATTGAATTCGATCATTTCATGGGTACGATACTAACACTTGACGCTTCGATCGAAAAGAAAAAATTTGGTAGTAGGATCATTAATAAAGTCAAGTTTAATCAATTACAGTAAAAGCAAATTGTGAAAGAGCTATAATCGCAATAATTCTATCACTTTTTGGATTGAATTATGATATGTAGAGATGAACTCTGTAAGTATATGACTGCAAGAGTATAATATTTAAGATAGGTTTTATGAGACTTTTTTGAAGTTGAACTTTATATTCAAAGCTGCCAATTTGAATCTGTCTTGTACTTACAATTCCATTGGGCTTCTTTTAAACTACTATGAGTTATCAAGGTTCAACCGCAAATTCTGCAATAACGGTTATAAATCAAATAACCGCCTAGTAAACGGTCAATTGAGCATTTAATTAATCTTTGAAAATTATCTTTCCTTTTGGCAAATGGAAGAAGAGAGAGAAAACCTTATTCCAAATGGGGAACGGCCAGTGCCCAAGACAGAGGCTCCTGGGTCGTCTGGGTCAAGCAAATATAACGCTAAATACATTGTTCTTTTTTCAATGTCTCTAGCAATCAGCTCATTTGTGGCAGGGTACAATTGCATAGATGAAACTTCTATATATTTCTCTCATCGCGCTGTAGATTCGATAACAGCGCTGGCACGTCTGTGAACCTTTTTATAACTGACGATTTCCCTACATACACCACAAGTGATCAGGAAGTAACTATCATTACCTCACAATTCCACTCATCAACATCATCAAATTCATTACGACAGCGTATGGTCAGTTTACCCTTACTTGGTTGTGCTGTTGCACCTCTCATATCAGGACTGTTAGCAAACCGTTTTGGCAGAAAAAAGGTTGTGGTGATTGCCGACGTAGTTCTTATCATCGGAGCGATCGTTCAATCATTATTTTCAACGCTACCAATGATTTTCTTTGGAAGAGTCATCGTTGGGGTAAGATGTCCCGACAATGCTTTCATTCTCAATAAATAATAATAGTTATCATTTGGTGCGGGAATTATGGTGATTCCAATGTTGCAAGCTGAGGCATGCCCTAAAAATATAAGAGGAGCCATTGTCTCAATAACTGTTATTAGCATGGGTTTCGGGTAAATACGCCTTTCTGCTAATATTTCAGCTAATTTTCTTTATAATTTTTCCATAGACAATTAATTGGGTATCCAATTTGCTTGGCTTTTGGGAAAAACTGGCGTATGATGCTTCTGTTTGAGGCATTCCCAGCTCTACTCCAGATTATTTTAATGTATTTCATTACTGAGAGTCCACGTTGGCTCTTTCAACACAACAAAAAACAGAAAGCAATTGTAGCCTTGAGAAAATTTTTCAAGGAGACCGATCCTAAAGGACGAGCGGAAGTGGAATCTGAGATATATAGAATTGAGCATTTAGAGACCTTCGAAGGCAGTATACCAATGAGACAAGCACTCTATGAGCTGTTCAATATTTACGATCGAGGTTTGCTCATAGGAATTTTACTCTTCATTGGTCAGCAGCTTTCTGGATATTACGTTCTGTTGAGTTATGGGCCTACAATTATGAAAGATGCTGGCTTTGGAGGATCAAGTGAGAGAGATAATATAATCAACACCATACCGCTTGTACTTGTGAGCTGTATTACATCAATTTCAACCATTTTCTTATCAGACAAGTAATTGAAATCATCACCATAATCTTGTCTTAAATTTTCAATTTCAACAAAGGATGGGCAGAAGATGGCTATTGTTGATAATGATAGTTACTTCCTGATCACTTGTGGTGTATG
>ENA-UOUE01002046-UOUE01002046.1-compost-metagenome-genome-assembly--contig:-NODE-2046-length-10500-cov-8.499760_pt1 | contig 10500 bp, 6 predicted proteins | sample MGYA00238146_ERZ747223 | MGnify/ENA primary metagenome ERZ747223 (study PRJEB28781, sample SAMN06268865) | compost metagenome | isolation source: single cell | place: USA: California, Emeryville, Joint... | reverse complement strand
CCATTCTCAAGTTCACAGGCAAGACAGAAAGGTCCTTTGTATCCTGGAGCACAAGCGCGTTCTCCATATGTCATAGCGTCACATACATCACTATTATTGCACAAATAGATATTCGTGGAATATATGCTTGGCTTCCAGTACCCTTTTTTCGGAATGACTTGATACCCACCTGGACAAAATGCGTTATCAGGACATGGACTACAGGTTGTATCGCTCTTATTCATAGAGTAAGATCCTTTCTCACAGGGCGAGCAAGTAAGTCGTGAAGTATCGTTGATTTCTCCAAGTTGACATTCTCTCATACTCGTCATTATCGTAAAATTAATAGAAGGATATGAAGGATGGAAAACTTCGAAAGTGAGATTAAGTGGTTGGTTTGCAAATCCCTTAATCTTGACATCATTCCCATTGATAATGCAATTCCAACTACTACAGTTGAAATCATAAACTGGTTGAGGTTGATTTGTGATTTGAAGTTTCATCTTGTATTCAGAGGGTAAGAACTCTCCATAAAAAGGCAGGAGTCTCTGGCCATACAAATCAAGGAAATACACATTCAAGTGGCTATCTCGGAAAATGTCAGTCCAAGCCTGCACATGAAATTGGCAAGGAGAAGTCAAGCACTCATGACTTACAGACTTATCTGTTGAGTTGTAACTCTGGAAGGCAGTGAAAACGGCGTTTGTTGCAAAATCTGGCCCATAAATCGCAGAATTATTGGAGAAATGGTTGAGAGTTGGAAGTTTGTGGATGGCTTTATAAAGTGCTGAGTCAGCAGGAGGGATTGCTCCTAAATCGATATAAATTGCTCCGCCGCCCCCACTCGTTCTTCCGAGCGTCCCGCTTCTGTCAATAACACTGTTGCTGACAAAAGTATTTGAAGAAACCCACACTTCTAAATCCAGGTCTTCGAGGCCTATGTAGACTGCTCCTCCAAATGAAGTTTGACTTGGACCCGAAAAAATTACCGAGTTGTTTTCAAAATGATTATTTGTAAGCATGATCATTTGAGGGGCTTGTGAGCTGATTGCTCCACCATTAGCTTTATTCGTGTTATGAATGAATTTGCAGTGGTTTACTAATAAAATTCCACCGTCATGCTTGATGGCACCTACGCTATTCATCGAAAATAATGAATTTTCAACTACTATCGTCCCATAGAATTCCAAAAACTGATCACTCAATTGTGCCTTGATAGCCGTCCCCCAGCTACCTTGAAGCTCTGTAAAATTCGTGTTATTGATATATACATTGGTGCTTCTCCTTAGTATTGTTATCGCACTTGGAAAAGAGAGATCTGGAAATTTGAAATTTGAAAAACTGCAGTAAGTAATATTTACTGTGATCATATCTTCTTCTGATGTCTGAATAACGCTGCTATAAGACAACGTCATATTGGTAAAAGTGGTTGCATTCATAGACACGATCGCTTTTTTGTTGAGCCTTATGAGCGGAGACTGCGTAGAAAACTTGCTAAAATGTACATCGTTCAGAGACACAGTGGAATATCCGATGCTGGCAATAGTTAGTCCGTTGGTATCATCGTGAGACGGGTTTCTGTCATGAAAGAATGTCAGATTTTGCATAAGAATCAGCGGGACGACATTGAACATCTCTATTAAGAAGCCGTTTTGAACTATGTCATGGTGCAAGGTTATTCTCGAATTGAGAATTCTAATAGATTGGTCAAATTGCTCAGGCACACCCTCTAAGTTAGTGAAATAAAGAAGCCTGCCTGTTAGGACTTGAGGAGGGCTGGTTGAGGAACAATTATACTCATTATCACTGAGTAATAACCTTGCAACGGTTATAGATGACATGTAAATTGTGGGGTCTGTTAATGCTAAATCCACATCGAATCTGCAGCCGCTGATTTCGCCAATGAGAGGTATGCTACTCATATACGCAATATGGATAACGCCTCCAGTACTAACTGTATTATGTTTGAATGTACTGTTTCGTACACTCAAGTAAAGATAATCAATAGAATTTTCTGTTTTCTCTGACTGATAGGCGCTCAAGTAGCTCATTATAGAGCTTGTAAAGAAGCTATCAAGCACAAAACCAGCGCCGATTTGAGCTGCGTTGCTCTTAAACACAGAATTCATGACAGTAAGGTTCTGGGTTGAAATGTAAGCAGTGGCTCCTGGACGTTTAACAGAAACATCTAGGGTCGACCCTTGGCTCGTCATGTTCAAGGAATCAATCATAACGACTGGAGAGAAGATGACCACAAAATAAATATTTGTGTCTGCGGTGTTTAGAAGAAACGTTGAATTCTTGACGGTTACTCCGGAGTTCAAATTCATAAAGTAAAAAAGCGAGTTTTTGTAAGCGAGGCTCAAAGGGTTAATTCCATTGGAAGCAAAGGAGTTCTTAATGATGGAATTTTCTTCAAAAATCACTGAAACCAACGCGCTTTCTTGAGCTTCGAAAACTATCAGGCCTGCCTGCTTCAGGCCATAGGTGAAAACAATGTTGGTTTCAAAAGAATTTTGAAGGAATAAAACGTGAGAAGCGCCTAGCTTGAAATCAAGGTGCACTGCTGGAGACCCCTGGAATTTGCAATTCTTGATCTTATTTTCTGAAATATTGAGCAGCAATGTACTGCAGATAGCAGCATCAATGAACGAAATGAAATAATTTTGTTCAAACGTGTTATTGAATATGAGCACATCGGACTGGTCGCTTGAACCCTCTCCAATCTTCACGAGTCGTAGGTCAGTAGTGCTCTTTCCCCAAGTGTTACTCATGATGTTACTCCCAAAATAAAGGTGTGAAGAGAGTGAGAGGTCGAAGATGTTGCTGTAATCAGTATTTGGAGACTTTCGTAAGCTTGTAATTCCAACAAGAATATTGTTAGACACATCCAAGAGAGTGCCAGGGATCGAAGTTGAAATTTGGAGCAAAGAGTCCGATATCATTCCTACGTTATATAATTCGTTGCCTGAAAACGAAAAGACACAGGAAATAGTTTTATTCTCGTCGGCTTGAGCGTTTTCGAAGATTGCTTTTTCGAAGAGATTAAGAAGCAAAAGGTCTTGCAGATAAGGATCGACTATTCTCTTAGGATTCTGACCTTGGGAAAGCAGTATTTTCATTGGTTTATTTGAATCCACTAACGGAATAATGTTGGAAACTCCAAAAAAGCTCTGTGCCTCCAGCAGAGTCGAATAGTAGCTGTTATTGTGAATAAAGAAATTGGCCACGTTTAAGCTGAAGCCTGTAGAACCATCGAATAGACGCCATGTTTCTCTAAACGTGTTGCCCAATAGACAGAAAGATCCAAAATTTGGAACATATCTTGAGTTGTCGGGATCCACCATTGGATTTCGATTGAAATCCATTTGGTTCTTATAAAAGAGGCTTGTGGTGGTAAGATTGGAACTGCCGACAAACGAGCTGTTTGCAATAACTATAGTAGCCATTTCGCCGGTCAGTTCCACAAAACTTGTCACGTTTAAAGCATTTTCCCAAAAACTCAAGTTAGAAATCTTGAAACCAATATTATAGCTCGTAATCACCGAGTTAGGCTGATCTGATGTCCTCTCAGACTGCTTGAAGCTGTTATTTACCAAACTGAGGTTAGCGATACTATAGAACATCATAGCCAACGTGGTAGAATCAACTTCTTCAGAAGATAGATCAATGAGATTTCCATTCACAACATTCTGAGTTATGTTGATGTTCCTGATGTTCCAGAGGTTATCCATTGAGCCTTTCCTAAGCCTAATTGACTTGAGGGAAAATGTATCTAATTTCAATAACCCTCCGGAGAGAGTATTATTGAAAACTCCAATTTCCTCTAGAGCCATCCCATCAACCGTTTCCGCAGCCAAATCAAGAAAACAGCTCTGGATTGTATTGTTAAAAATTGAGATTCGGCTCACTGAGACTAACTCAACTGAAGCAGCGTATAGTTGGATGATCGAGAACTTCTCATCTCTAAACGTTAGGACCGTCTGGTTATTGCTCTTGATAGTAAAGTCAGAGGCTCCAAACTTTATCTTCCCTGAAAGCTCGAAGCAGATGATAGCACTGCATTTAAGATGCAAGATATTCCACGAGGCTAGCGTATTATTTTCAATCGTTATTCTAGAAAAGTTAGCATTCAGAACTTGAGCATGAGAATCCGTCTGTAATTCGAATATAGAAGAACTGAGTGTGCTGTCTACAATCGTGAAGTTATCCACAATAGCCATGCCGAAATTGGTTACACTAATAAATTTGAGCGGGAATTGCCTCGAAACTGAATATAATGAGTTTGTCACATAGAAGTCAGCGAAATATAGACTGAAAATAGCAGCCTCAGGGTTTTCGGGTCGTCCTGGTTCAGGTTCTCCATCGTAATCCGTGGTGAGTTTGATGTCGTTCATCTCAAGCTGAGAGCCAATGAGTTCGAAATTATTGTTTGAGAGATCGATAAGAGAGTTATAGATAATGCCTGTGTTTTCAAACTTGAGCAGTGAGTTAGTTCCGCTAAAACATAGTGAGTCATAGGTAATATTCAATGTTGAGGATTGGAAAACCACGGTGCTGCTGACGGACTCGATTAGAGCTGAATAATCTAAAATGTTTAAGGGCCATGGTTTCATTTTGACTTGCGAATCACTGATGATAGCATTTACTGAGGTCAAAGATATCAGTCCATTTGGGTTTAGAATATCATTTTGTATCAAAATACCATTGAGACTGAGATTTAAGTGCGCAAACACAGTATTTCCACTTACAAGGACTACTGGTGCCTCTAGAGAGCTTGTAGTACTTGAATAAGGCTGGATGGTGATAGTAGACGGCTCTACTCCTGTGATAGAAATATTGTTAAACGTGTAGGGTATGCTTCGAGGTTTGAGATAGATCTTAGCATCAATGGTGGTTTGGCTTTGTAATTTCGAGAGTGCTTTGGCAAGAGTCTTTAGTGGTTGATCTATTATGCCTCGAGATGAATCACTGCCATCTTGAGAGTCAACGAAGTAGCTTTCTTGAAGAGTTGGATTCGGTGGGTTTAATTGAGCAAGCAATGTTGTTGACAGACAAGCTGCGATGACGACTGAAGCAAAGAAGAAGTGAAGTTGAGGGATTGTGAATAATCTGCTCATGGTCCAGAAGGTTCAAGAAAAACCTGAGAAAGTTAAATTTTTTATACGAAGCTCAATTGCGTTAACTGAGTCGGGTTATCACATTTCTTAATTGCATAGCATGAAATTCGAAAAGGGCAAAAGTAGTTCAGGGAGGGAAATGCGCTTCTTTTTGTGTTTACTTTAGCTCAACGTCCGATTAGATCCAATGTTCTCATTTAGAAAACACTCTCTATGAAAATTTTGAAGATATCAGGCAGATTTTCGATTCTTAACTAAAGAAAAGCTAAGAGAACCTCATCAAGGAGTCATTTTAACACATGCACAGGATAGATAAGATCATTGTGACTCAGCTCCTGTGATACCCCCCTTTTACCTGCTTGAATTAGAAGTAACGATATTATGTTTGCGTTATGAAATTTTCCTTGAAGAGCGCCTTGAACTGGTAAGAAGAGATAAAGGCGACTTTAGTTGATTCCCTTATCACTGGCCGAGTCTCAGCCTCATCATTATTTAAATATTCAGATTGTGTTATTTTAACAACAAAAAAAAATAAATTCTGCGTTGATACTCTGACTTATATATTTGCCATATAACCTCCTTACGAGTTTTGTGGCTATCATAATTTTTTAGGTGTACTCTTCGGAGTAAATTTTTGTATTTATATGAACTTTCTGAATAATTTAAATAGATGCAGAAACCAAAACTTAACGCATCTAAAAATCACATTTTTGGCTACCAGCTAAATCCAAATATCAGAATTTCCCGATCTGGGATCTCATGAAGAGAAACCTCTACCCCATTGCTAGGAGAGATTCAAGTGATCGTTTTCAAAGTCGACCTTCTTTTGAAAAACTCCAAAAGGAAAAGAATTTCTCAAAACAATGATAATTTTGTAAATGCCTCCTCTTTTATTTAGCTTACCTTTGATCTTTTCTGTCATTTTTGTGCTTTCATATCAAAAATTCGGAGGAGATTTGTTATCCTTGAATATTTATAACAAGACCGCCTTTGTGCTTTAAGAATGCTAAAATTGTTAATTTAAAGCAGCTATAGCTGCGAATTGGACAGGTCAACGAGGCATTCAAAAAAATTTAAAAATTAAAAAAATCCTGATTGAGGAAAAACCTCAAGGTTCGCCCACATGGCAGCCTCTTTAGTTTCTGCTATCATTTTTTTGGACGGTGGCGTCTTTCATACCTAAACATGTACTAATAGAGTTTGAAGGCCTTATAGCTCTTCATTTAGTTCATCATAATGTAAATTTTCATCACATTAGGTAATAAGCATTTCCATCGACTTACCAGCCCCAATTCAGCGACTCAAAGGCAAGTATTCTGAAGAATTGATTTAGGGTTTTTATCAGAAATAATTCTAATCAGTTCGATTAATTCGTTTAATTCGCCATAAAATCAATCTTTTTACCAAATAAAACTGCACTGCCATGAACTATGATAGATCATCTTCACCCTCTAACAAAATGGAGCGGCTGGATACTGAGAAAAATTTGATTAGTCCTCGAATCAACGATCCAAAACACCCAGGCGAATTCACCAAACAGCTCGGTAAATCCACATTTAAGTCTAACATCTCTTATAAATTTCTTCTTCAGAGCTGTTGGACGCTAATCCTGATTCTCCAGCAAAGCTCCTCATTATAGAATCACATAAAAGTTTGAGCAAAACTTCAGATATGAATGAAGGTAATGAGAGGGTAGGAACTCCTTTAGGAAAATGGGAGAGACGCACGTCGATCAGAACACTAGATGGATTGGATGGAACTCCAGTACACAAACCTAACAGGCGAAGAAAAGCTGTGGCGTTTGGTGACAATGAGGAGTTTCCTACCAGCCCACCTCGTAGACGATCCCCTCGCAGAAACAGCACTAGACTCTATCGTCATGATTTAAAAGAGTTAGAACGTTACTACAACTCAAACCACGCTCAAGAGGCTGAAGAAGACGTGAGAAAATCAAATTATTTCCTCTTCTTTAAAATGACTGTTCTTTTGTTTTTTTAGGAAACCGAAAATAAAATGACAATTTTAACACGTATCCTCGAAAATCAAACAAGGGAAGAGAGGTTCGCCAAAGCTGCTCGCCATTTGCGAGACGCGCTGTTTCTGCGAAGGATGAGAAATGATTTCGATATACACAAGAAAAATGCTGTTAGAATGATATATGAGCTCCAAACTAATCCACTGTGGGAGGCATTCCTCAGTTATTTGGGATGGGGATACATGCTGTTATCTATATTGGAGCCATCATACTCAAACGATCAGCACTTTCTGACTGATTCTGATGATTTTCGGGCGCCTTATTACCAGCTGAAATTGGGGTTAGAAGGCGTCATTATTGGATTCTTTTGGATCGACCTCATATTCGCTGTTATCCACCGTTGGTACGATCATTCAATGACGAAAACTCGCAGTCTGCTAGCCAATAAAAAAATGATATTTAAATACATTACATGCTTTGCTTACCCGATTGATCTGATACATTTCAATTCAGTTTACCCAGCCAGCGTGACAATCCAATTTTCGAGGTATTTGAGGCCTGGTACCTGCTTTTCCATCGCGAATGAGCTAATAGTTGCTTAATTTTATAGCGTCTGTTTTGTTATACTCGAGGCAATTGCGACGGACATTAATGGGTATTTTGGGCACATTTCAGGTCGTGTTAGACGTGTTAATTTTCTTTTTGCTGGTCGCTTTGGTTTACGCGCTGATTGGTACGAGAGTCCTTGGGCCAATCGATACGTCTTCCATGTCGGAATCAGATATTGCGCTTTTGGAAACCTCAATTAAGCTCGTAAATCAATTGAGTTTTTGTGATTTAATGACCTATCTCATATAGTATGGATATTCCTTTGATGATCTGGGAAGGACCTTCAACACACTGTTCATGTTGATAGAGCTGGATGGCTATCCTTACTTTATGATTTCTTCTTTAAGTACTCTAACTTCATTGGTTTAAGAATATGATAAATCATTAGGGATGAGCTACGTGTATCTCCTCTACTTCCTTCCTTATCTAGCCGCTTGCTACCTGCTGTTCATTCCTATTCCAACTGCGATGCTATTTGAGGCATTTCGAGTAAGTTCGTTTTCATCGCCCTCCAAATCATAATTTTTGGCAGAGTCAACGAGGAAAACAAGTGATTCACGATCGAATCAAGGAACGTGAAGCTCTATTTGCAAGCTATGTGTCACTTGATATTGATAAGTAATACTTGGTCATTGTAGGGAAAAAAACTGAAATTTTGTTGCTCAGGAAAAGGAAAGTCTCCAAAGCTGATTTTGACGAGCTGATGCAAAAAGCGTTTGGAAAAAACGCAATCAAGCACAAAATCGATGAGATTTTCCAGGTTCTGGACGACGATCAAAGCGGCACCATTGTAAAGCTTTAATGAGTCAATAGCACTGATAATTCGATTTTCATAGGAACTCGAAGAGTTTTTTGAACTCCCAGACCTCATTCTCAGCAATAGAATCATCTATCAGGTGTGGACATTCCATTTCACACCTTGGCATGCGTAACGCTTATTATCTTCAACATTATTTTAGAATGCTTTTAGAGTTCGAGGAGCCATTAATAGGGTCTTTAGATTCGATAAGATCGTCCAGAATGCTTGGTTTGACCGGCTTATGTACTTAATCGTCGCCTTCAACACAGTTATATTGATTGTGTACACGGCTTCAAACGATCAGAATCTCATTGACACACTCGACAACATCGATAACTACTTAGTTTACATTTACATCGCAGAAATCGTGATAAAGGTCTTTGGGTTTGGAATTCGGGAATATTGGCATGATAATTGGAATAAGTAACTCATTCCATTGTTTGTCCTTCTCCTAATACAATAATTAGGCTTGATTTGGTACTGACAATAGTGTCAGTCGCCACCAACGTCGCTTTAACTGTTGGAAGATTCGCCAAGTCATTGAGAGCCACGAAAGGTTTGAGATTGATAAAATTCACAAGAGTAAAATATCTCATTGCTGGAAAGCATTAACTTTCGATAGATGCAAAAATTGTTCAAGCTTATTCGAGTAGTGCGTGTCTTCAAACCATTCAAGCTGTGCGGTTTTCTGCTGAAGACGCCTCTGGGGTTCATCCAGCGCAGTCAGCGGTTTTTTCAAAAACTGCTCCTTTGCATTCCCATGAGTATTTATTGTCTTGAAAACCCCTCTCACTTGATACCAAATATAAGTCATCAAACTATTTTCGCTCATTTTATTGGTGATATACGTGTTCTCTCTGGCCGGAGTAGAGATGTTCCATCGCGATTTTCAGACAAGTCTAGACGAGAACGGCCAAACTTTGCTACTGGACTATACTAATTTTGACTATCCTTGGATGGCAGCGCTATCTTTACTACACGTTATTTCTCGCCAAGGGTAAGATATGAGCGATTTTTTAAATTTTTTACCTGGAAAATAGATGGGACAATCTCGTACATACTATGGAACATCGCTACCATATGTCATCTGCATCAATCTTTATTTATTTCGATACCTTCGACGCCATTGTCAATCTCGTCCTCATTGCGCTTATCCATGGCATGATTTGGGAAGTGTTTACGATCGTGGATCGCAATTACGATGAGCAAGAAAAAATTGAGGAGATCCTATCAAATATTGAGGTAAAAGGAGCTACCTTCCAGCAAGGAGTCTACCTTGTTAGCCAAAGAAGCAATTCCAAAACCCCTGCTTCTCTTAACGAGCTGGATTTGGGGTCAAAGTCGTTGGAGGAAACAAATAGCAAACATAGTAACACAGATTTCGCTAGTCCCAACGCAGCTCTAGACAAAGCTATCAGAAGACGCAGTAGCCTGGATGTCGCTGAGGTAGACGCTTATTTGAATGGTCTCGTTCAAGCTGTGGCGAAGAAAAATAAAGAAAACCCAGATTTGCTATTCGAACTGCGAATCTTTTCGGAAAGAGCTCAGAAAATGACCCCTATCGAAGCTGGAAACATGGGATACAAGCCAAGCAATCCAGTAATATCTGAAGAAAGCTCTGGATTGGAAGAAGGGACTTCCAATGACGATTCGAGCAGGTTTAGTACGTCCATTGCTGATGAGAGATACGATACGAATCATATGCGAACATTAGCTTCTGCAAATACGAAAAGACCACAATACACTGAACAGAATGAAAATCCAGAAACAGACGGAACGACTGATGCTCAGGACTTCGAAGAGTTGAAACTAACGGCAAAACTTAAGCAATTAGTCAATCCAACTAAATATAAATCGCCGATTATTTCTCCTTTCTGGAGAGATAGTTACAAGCAGAAAAGAACCCACTCTTTGGAATTGTTTGATTGTAAAGAAAACGAAAAACCTGAACGCCTAGGCCTTGGAGAAGTGGAACAGGGCAGCGAAGAAGAAGAGAAAGATGTGAGAGAGGCACGGAG
>ENA-UOUE01002043-UOUE01002043.1-compost-metagenome-genome-assembly--contig:-NODE-2043-length-10508-cov-49.691305_pt1 | contig 10508 bp, 4 predicted proteins | sample MGYA00238146_ERZ747223 | MGnify/ENA primary metagenome ERZ747223 (study PRJEB28781, sample SAMN06268865) | compost metagenome | isolation source: single cell | place: USA: California, Emeryville, Joint... | reverse complement strand
ACAGTTTGAGGGAGCTGTAGACCATTTGAAGAATGATGTCGCAAATCAGCTCGATGAGTTTCGAGAAGAGTTGTTAGCTCTTCAAAACGAGATGAGAAATGCTGCGAGCGACGGTGATCAAAAGCTCAAAAATTATTATAACAAACTCTTTGATGAAATTTACAGAGCGACTGATCAGTTTCAGAGCAAATTACAGGAAATGGACAAAAAGGCTGAAAAGAAGGAGACTGCTTTGCAGAATGGTCAAATTATTCCACATCAAAATGAAGAAAGTCCAAAACAAGCTTCTGACTCTCACCATTCCCATGAGTCTGAATCTAAAGAGGAACTAAGACAATTGATGGAAGAGCGTATGAGCAAGAAACTTGACAAGGAAGAGTTCTTGGCAATCACTGAGAAAATTTTGACCGAACTTCACAATAAAGCTGATTTAGCAGATGTTCAGCAGGCGTTAAATAATTGTCAAAAGGACATTATAACTCATTTTTCAGAGTACAGAACCGAGGTTAGTTTTTTGATAAAACGACATGAGAGTCAGCTGCTGAATGCTATCGAGAAAAAAGCGAGCTTGGAGGAGGTGGCCACTGCTTTGAGTTCCAAACCTGATGCTGACTTGGTCCAGCAGGCTTTGGGCAAAAAAATAGGCGTTGATGACTTCTATACTTTGAAAAAATCATTTGAAATCGCCATTGCTGATCTTGAGCAAAGGTTGATAGAAATTTCAAATAAAAATCAGAGCCTTGAGTCTCACGAATCGTTTGATGAAATTAAAAAGCAATTAGTGGAGTTCGACAAGAAAATACTGTCAAAAGCAAATATAAAAGATGTGTGTGCCTTGTTGGATGCAAAATCTAGTACCATTATGATCTGAATTCAAACGAAAATAATACACTATTCAATTCGTAGACATTGATGATGTGAATAAAGCATTGACTGAAATTCATAAGGAGCTTGACCAAAAGACCAACGTCGAAGACCTCAAGAATGTTCTAAACGATCAAGCTGCCATTAATGAGACCTTATTCACAGAAAACATTGTTGGTCGATGGGCTTGGAAGTCAGGTAAACAATTAAAGGGTAAATAAAAGTCATTGGTAATATCTTAGGAGAAGTAAAGACAGGCGGATTAGTGCCTTGGGAAGCGCAACTTGCTAACACTCTAGCAGACAACTTCCTTTGGGAGAAGGGCAATCCCACTATTATTGTAATGTCCCCTGGACTCTACGAGGTTACTATAAAAAATTACTTGAGGCAACTAACGTTTGCGTTTGTTAGATTACTTTTGGCTTCTTTGCGAAGAAGAAACCTGCAGTTCAAATACTAATCAACGGAGAGCCCATCCTCTCTGCTGTCAACACTTCATCGTAAAATTATTTTATTGAGTGAACCAATTCATTAATCACCATCTTGAAAATCTTGAAAGGTATGTGGTTCATCATTCATCTGGGAAAATGAAAGATGTTAACATGAATAAACCATCGTTTGGAAATGTGACAGGTAAATTTGTTTAATGTTTTGATCTTAAGTTCACTTGGTTAGGACTTACGATGGTCGACTTTGTAATACTTCCAGCAAAAGCAAAGATCTCTATTGCCTATACAGGCGAGGCTAACGCAGAGGGATTTCTGGGAGTAAAACGATTGTAGTAGGAGTACTGTAATAAAGTGACATGAATCAATTTTTTTCTGATTAGATATCTATATATATTGGAAATATCCTATAATTCAGTCTTTCTCAACATTCTTTAGATATTCTTTAATGCTCCGAATAACAAAATCATAGCTTTTTACATGAAAAGCATTCTCTAACCCAGATATATCTGTTATTCAGAAAAAGCCAGGGCGCTTATGCTATCATTCTATTTTAATACTTTTCTTTCCGCTCTTCCCAATGAGCGCAATCTTTTCAAGAAATTAAGGTGATGATCTTAAGCAAAGTTTAATTCTCAATGGCTTTTTCGGATGTTAATGCTGTATGTATTTACAACTGGGTCTTATTGTGATTTGTTTGCTATTTGAGAACATATATTGATTGAACTTACGTCACACAAGGCATAAATGTGAAGATCTTCACTCATGCAAAGAATTTCAAAAACGCAGCAAAAAATAAAATGATTTATCGTTTTTGAGTTCCTTTCGATTGCAAAGCGAGTACATACTTCGCTCTCTCTAACAACATAAGAATCTTGTCCAACGCAGCTGCATTCTCACCAGTCGTTGCTGTGGCATTGGCTCCTGACTGTGCTCCCTTCTCCTGTGTCAATAGTTCCAAAATAGTTTTTCTGCTTTCAATCTCAGTATTCTTCTCTTCTAAGCTTGCCTCATAAGCCTGTATTTCATCTTTCAATTTTCCGACTTCTCTTTGAAGGGCCTCGATTCTTTCTTTCAGGGTTTGGTTTTGGTCCATAATACCCTTTATTCTATCAATTTCGTATGTACTATCTGGAGGATTAGCCACTGTGGTTTTCAGTCTTTCGATCTCAGCTTTCAGCTGGTCAATATAAGCCTGAGATTGATACTTTTTCTGGCTTAAAATCATTTTGTTAGCAGCATTCTCACTTCTCAATTGGTCCACTTCCCAAAGCAATTCCCTATTCTCCGCTTTTAAGAAACTCAAAAGCTCTGTAAGCAGCTCTGAGTTAATCTGCTCGGACCTCTCTTGAAGGATCTTCTCAAGCGTGCTCTGCAAGTAGTCTACGCTATGTCTCAATCGTTTGTTCTCGTCGGCTAGCACCGCAGCCTCCTCATTCGAGGTCTGCTGCTGATTCTGTGATTTAGTGCCTGCACTTTCTACCAAGGCGGTTAACTCTTCATTAAGCTTCTTCAAATGGTCTCTTTCCCTTAATACTTCAGTAAGCTGTCTTTCATAGTCTGTTAGAAGTGTAGCCTCCTTTATAAGTCTTGTACTGCTATTTTCAAGTCGTTCTTGGTAGAGACTTTCTTGGGCTTCTTGGTAAAGTCTCTCAAGTTGCTGGTATTTGGCCCTTAGATTCTCTAATTCAGTTGTCAGTCTCTGAATCTCAGATCTATCTTTCTCAGTTAACGGTTCTTCTTCATTTTCATCAATCATTCTCGCCTCCTTATTTTCTCTTGTCTCTTTTGGCTGCGAAATTTTGCTTTCCTCAGGTTCAACTTCGATGCGATTGTCAGATGGCCTATTTTCAGCAGGGAGCGATAATTCTTTTGCTACGCCTTCAAAAATATCCCCTTGAGGGTGCTTCTTCTTCTCATTCAATTTCTTTTCGATCTGTCTGAGCTCATGGCCAAATGATTCGATGAGGTTGTTGAATTCCTCATTCTCTCCCTTGTACCGATTTGACAACTCGTGATATTTCGCTCCAAGCTGGAAAGTAATTTCACCGACCAATTTAAACAGTTTTTCATATTCTTCCCTTTGAATGAAGTATTGATACTTATACAATCCAAGAACTTCCCTTTGGCTAGCGAGTTGTCCTTTGAGATAGGCAAGCGAAGCGATATCTGAGTGGTCGATGCCTTCGAAATCATTGTAGTCCAGTTTCTTTCCGAAACTCTGGAGAGTCACGCTCTTTTGGTCTTTGGTTTGGGATAGTGCTTTTTGGTAGAATTGGATTCTCTCTTCATATTCGTTCACAATGAGCTCGAGGTTCTCAATACGACCGTTCAGGAAACGAATCTGCTGGTCTGCTGAGGCGTCAGATATCGAATCTGTGCCAAACCCTACCTGCGTCTGGATCTGTGTTGGAATCGCCACCTTCATAGCCACGTTGCTAAGTTCTTCAATTTCAGATTTCAGTGATTCAACGCTCTTTTTATAAGCCTCATTTTCAACTCTCAGCTTGCAGTTTGTATTCAAAATACTGAAATTCACGTCCTCTAACTGAATGATTCTCTTCATGAGCGCGTCTCTCTCATCGACTTTGAGCTCTCCAGATCCAGCGGTCGTTTGCTGTAGCTGACCTCCTTGAGGTTGTCCAAGCAATGAGCCTTCTTGAACTCTTCCAGAACCAAAAGTTGGACCAGAACCGAAAGTTGGACCAGATCCGAAAGTGCTCGATCTCATTCCGCCCCCAAGCATAGGGTTAGGAGCCTGCGGCTTTAGGATTCCCTGCGCAGTTAGGGTTTGTCTTGCAATTAATGTGTTGTTTTCATCTTCAAGCTTTTTGATGTTATCCTCGAGCTCTCTGATTCTATCTCCTCTCGCTATAAGTTTACGCTTGAGCGATTCTCTGCTTTTCTTCAGTTTAAGGGCCTTTTCCTTCAATTCTTTGAGTTTGGAACTCTGAGCAGCGGTTTGAATGTCGGTCTGAGGCTGCAATACCAACCCAGTTACCTTTTTCGCAGGTTCTAATTCCATGGTTTCTGTGTGCTTTTTCACCTCAGCCTTCAATTCACTCAGTCTCTTGAGAAGCGCGAGATTTTTCCTTTGTAAATCCTCGACGTCTTTGAAATTAATAAGATCAGTGTCTCCAGACCCAGATTGCGATTCGAGTGGCTTGAGCTTGAACTCCAAATTCGAATTATAGATGATACCTTTCAGCTTTCTGTTCTCTTGGAGTAGATTGACAATCTGACTACCGAGGATTGATATCTCAGTATCGTAATTTTCTTCGATCTTTTGTAGTCTTTGGACTTCGCTGCTGAGCTCAGCGTTCTCTTTCGATTCTTTTTCGGTCTTCTCCTGAAGAGTCACTAATTCCTTATTTTGCTGCTCGATCGTTGCCATGGCTTGCAAATACTCCCTTTGCTTAAGTTCTAACTCTGGGAGTTTTTGGCTGATGGCCTTTTCGAGCTGCTGCAGCTGATTCTTGTAATTTTCCCTCTCATCTCTCGTCTTCGCGAGCTCGTTTATCACTGACTTCAATGTTTCTTCAAGATTAATGTTTTCTGATTGCATTCTGTGCTCCAAGTCTTGAATATCTTGGTTAATCTGCTCCTCTAACCTCTGATATTTCGAAAGGGCTGCTTTAGCTTCATCATGCTCTAACGATAGCTTATAGAGAACATTTTCTTTCTCTTCAAGAAGTTTTTGGTATTCTCTCAGCTGTCTGTCCCTTGACTGAGCAAATCCTAGTGTGTCTTCTTTGAACTTATGCAGTTCTGCATCTTTTTCCTCCATTTTATTGGCAATCTTTGAGTATTCTTTGTTCAATTCATTGTATTTGTCAGTACTCTCTGCTTTTATCTGCTCTTTCTCAAGTTTGACTGCCTCAACATCGAATTCTAGCGCCTTGAGCTTTTGTTTCAACTGATCATTTTCTTTTTGGAACTGTTCAAGCTGAGTGCCCAAGTCTTTATTCGAAACGCTCAACTTTTCGTATTGGTCGATGAGGCTGCTTTCGCGGGAGGCGAAAGTTTTCATCAGCGAATCGAATTTTGCATTGTACTCCTCACTGTTAGTTGTTCCCAATAATTTCGAATATGACTGGCTAAGTTCTTTATACATTTGAACTTCAGCAGTTAATGCTTGATTCTCTGATTTGAGAGCTTTCACTTCTTTGATAAGAATTGTATTTTCTCGAGTGAGGTTACTCAGAGTGTTGGTGAGGGAAGCTAATTTAGAAACATTGAATGTTGAGAATTTTTCAAGGACGGATGCGGTTTTTTCTTTGGCCATCGCAAGGTTAGATGATAAATCTAAGCGAGATTCAAGGGCCAGAGCGTGCTTTGCTAGGGCTTCTTTTTCATTTTTCAAATTCAATAGGTCTTGATTTAACCGGGCATTCTCTGTTTTATGATTTTCAACGTCAAGTTTAAGGCGCTTGCAGATGATCTCGAACTCAGAAATCTTTCTCTGTTTAGCATTCAGTTGAGATTCAAAGATTGCCGTGCTTTTCTCTGATTTCATGGATAAAAGAGAATTTCGATATTTTGAGCGAGTTTTGACGGATATTTTATATCTTGAAAAACTATACAAGTGATTGATCAGTCTACAATTTGAACTCGAAAATTAAGAAAGCCTATTTTAATGGATAGGCGCTCCCTCATTTATATTCTTGGAGGGTTATTTAGAGGCTTTAAAGCTCTACACATGGATTTATTGATTAGGAAGTACCTTAAACCTGGTGATAATATTTTCGAGTGTCATATCTCATCTTCGTTGGTTCTTTGAGATGAGGTAGTTTAGCAGCAATTTGCTCGAACTAGATGGTCCTTGATAATTCTCTTCTTTGAATCCATTTTCTATAGGTAGCTATTAAACAACTTCTTTTTATTTTGAACTAATAATTCTAAATTCCGCCAAATTTGAATTGACCTTTAGCATCTCTAACCTCTTACAAAGTAAAATATAATACTCTTTAAACTCTTTTTTCTTTTTCGACATTGGTTTTGGAGTAGAGCGATACGAAGCCAGGATGGTGTGTCAGGAGCATTTAATAATTGAATATCGGACATTGCTTATTTTGATTTCTGAAGTGGCCCCTAAACATTTGAGCAGATGGGTATTTCATTGTCTGACTTTATATATTAAATCATGGGAACCTTGATTCGATCCGGCCAACAGGCGAGTTTGAGCAGTGCCAATCAATGTATTATGACGAACAATGGACGATCAACCTCTTATCAATATCTTAATTTATTGCAGTTACAACAGACAGAGATCAAATAATAAATGTGATATAAATAAAGATTTGTAATGCAATTGAATATTGGAACAATATCTCAAAGTCCGAGAATATTATTCATTTTTTAATATGTCCACTTTATATTCTAGGCACAATTGATGATAGGATCCGAATTGCCATTCGCAGGCTAATAAACGATCCATTATGAAACAAAAGTACGAATTGACTCTATAAATTATTGAAGTGATAATGCGCAATGTTACCTGACAAAAAAAAATAAGAATATAATAAATTAACAAACGACCGAATAAGAGCTCCAATAATGAAATAATGAATGAATAAGTTCGGTACTAAAAATTAATTAATGTCTCCTTTCTTCAGTCCAACTCCAGCAAATAGCTGGAAAGTTGGATATACTTTCGCCAAGCCTTTTCACTTCAAAGTTTAAAACATATTCCTCTCCTTCTTTCAAGACCTTCGTGAGCTTCTGATTTGGTGCAATATAATTCATCTCACTGTCGTGGATAAAAAGTCCTTCACAATCTAAATCTGACTCCACAACAACTTCTTTCGCTTTAAGATTCTTGACGTAATAAAAAACTCCACCCCCATAGCTTAAGTTCGAGATTTGCTTCAACTCATCAGTATTATCATTTTTCCCATATTCTTTTATCTTCTTCTTAAGGACTTCCAGTGGATATTTGAACTGATATCCGTAATTTAAACTTCCTGTAGAGTACGAAAATGTTGTCTTTTGATGTCGATCTCCTTCCATCGAAATAGTTTTGATTATGACTAATTGGTCTTTACCAGGTTCCAGACTGACATGTGGAAGTCCTCCATGTTCATATTTAGGATAAAAAAGCTTCATGTTCTTCGGAGGCTCTTTTTCCGTCATCTTCAACTCAAACGTAATATCTTTCTCATTGTTTGAAAATAAGTAGACAGAAAGTCCGAACTTAAACGTTTGGTACAGTTTTATGTTCAAGGGAATGCTCTTCTGATTATATGAATCCTCAAATGTTTCGGTTTTAACGCTCCTATGTCCACTAAAGATAAATGCTCTAATGACCTTGTCATATAAATCCATTGCGTTCTCTGGGCTCTTGTAGTCTATAATCTTCACACTGCGCTGAGAATAAGTAGACACAATAATTTTCCTCGACTCTTTTAAACCACTTCTCCAGTCGACCTCTATAAAAGCCAAATATTCACCTGCGTCTAAAACTTGCTCAAGTACAGGCTGTTGACTTGCTTTGTATTTTCCTTTGACAAATCTTTTCACTGATTTGCCATCCAATTGGAGTTCAACAAGAAGAATCCTCACATATGAATATTGAAATTCATCTTTCGCGTTGAGTTTCTTGAAACCTCTTTCGATAGGTTGATGCACAGATATGTAAACTAATCCACGCTTCTTAACAGTGAGCTTCACCTTAACGAGACCCCAGTCGCTCCACTGATATAGTGAAGCCGATAAAAATTTGTATTTGTAGTCATCATGAAGCTTGCAGCATGTCACCTTTTCATAGTTTTCCCTAAAATCTTCGTAATCCATCCAAAACATTCCTTGATCAGAGTCTCGATCAATGTTATATTGCTTCTTGAGTGCAGAGACAATCATCTCTGACTTTTCTTTACATGCTTTGAGTAGATCTTGACGCCCCCATGGATTTCTCAATTTAACAGCTCTAATCGAAGTTCCACCCGACATCTTCAAGATTCGAGCATCATAGAGCCCATAAGCATGATTAGAGATGATCCCAGATTCTATCATGGCCTGCTTTTCTTTTCTTGACAGACTAGATGCAGTGAGTAAATACCCCTTGCTGAAATTTTCTTGAATAAAGCTCCATATTTTTTCTCTTCGATGAGGTATTATTTTCAGGGAAGATTCATGCTCGGACTGATTCTTTTCCTCTTCAAAACTTAGTTCAACTGTTGGTGCACCAGTCAGAAAATTAAGAGCTTCCATAGTCGAGCCGCTTTCAATATTTTCATAAGAACCAAACATTGAAGCATACGCTTTCTCAAGAAGAAGAACCCAGATTGATTCTGTTTTGCTTCGAGAGAAACAGGGTTTTCCATCCACACCACATGGAATATTATCATCAACTTGTATTAACCTTACACATCCAGAGTCATAAATCCAAATAGCATAGAGTCCATTGTCTACTACAGATTTGGAATGAAAGATTCTTTTGAGAAAGTTTGGTTTCTGAGTGAGAACAGCAAAAGCAGTGAGGAGATAGCAGTCTCCAAGTCCTCCTTGCTGAACATCGGAAGGGTCTATTTTTTGTCCGAATAGTGGAAAACGCTCATATATACAAGGAATTCTTAGCCATTTATCAACCTTGGAATGGCAAACGCAGTCAGGATTCGAGGAAATCGATGAACGATGGGGAGGGAAGCTCACCATCTTGTAGACCATTCCTTGTTCGACATTTCTTTGACATTCATCATACTTCATTCTAGCCGTCTGGCTGACATCCGAGCAAACTGATATGTCCACTAGTCTCGAAATTTCGGAGCTCATGTTACTCAGCTGAAAACTTATATTATGCTGGTCATCTTCGAAATTATCATCAAGCCTCCTCGGTTGGTGTTGCTTTGGCTTGGAAATCTCCTCCAATTTTTCCTCTAAATCATTTCCAAAAACTGATTGTTGACCCGTTTTGGAATTTTTCATCTCGCTCTGCTCTGGATTGGATTTGAGTTTCGCCATATTCTTATTTTGGTTTAGCTGTGGCAACTGATCTTTGAGATCTGAGAGGTGTTGAAGCTCATTGTCCTTGCTCGCACCGAAGAGATCAAGTAGTAAGTTATTTCATTCCAGCTGTAACGAATATTTTGCTCGATCATGCTGATTTTTATTCTCATTTTCTTGAATACCTGCTGAAGGTTCATCAGATTTCACACTCATTTGATCTTTGCTCTTGTTGGGGCTATTAAGTTGATTCTTGGAGGCCTTGTTGTCATTCAGTTCATCTTCGCTGAGGAAGGTTTTTGGACCTTCCAGCGGATTCCCTTCATTATTTTCATTGAGTATGGGAGATTCTGCTAGTTGGATATTACATTCGTCTTCATCTTCTCTAATTTCGTCAATCTTCTCATTCAACTCATTATTTTCCTGGGTTTTGCCCGCAGCAGGTTTTTCATCTCCTACTTTAATCTCTTCTGGAGGTTCTTTTTCATAGTGATCAGCAACTACAGCGGATTTTGATTGTACACAAGAATTTGAATGAGAGCACAGGTCTGGCTGCTTGTTCTCAATTCTATCTGTATTTTCTGCATCTAGGGGTTGTTTCATTTGTGGATTAGCTGAGTCGTCGGAGTCACTATGTTTGTTTGATGGCTTCTCATCAATTATTCGAGGCAGTGGATCGCGCAAATCTTGCTCCGGTTGATTTTCGTTTGAGTTTTGTCGTTGATTGGATTGATTTTCAGCGTTAAGATGGGTCTTCACATCATTTTCAGAGTTTGAGATTCCTTTGAAATTGCTGATGATGATCAGATGAGGATTCATGCTGTCCCCTTCTAGAGGGCTTTCATTGCTAGGATTGTTCACTTTAGAATTTTTTCCATCTTCTAATTTCGTGAGAGGTTCTGTTTGAGGGCTCTTTTCATAAAGATGAAGTCGAGAATTCAAGAACTTCGAGTCACTTTCTTTGTTTTGTGGACTCGCGAAGTCTAATTTCCTTTTTGTATAGGAAGAGTTTAAAGCTTTTTTCGGTTTTTCCAAGCTATAACTGTTATTAGCACTCTTTCCCATTCTTTCAGATGAACTTTGGGAGTTATCGTCATCTTGTGAGAAAAATGTTAAAGAAATTCTGGACCTTCATTTCTTGCTTCACACCACTTAATTCCACTGACGCTTTGCTTTCTGATGTATTTTTGAAAGGAAGACTGGGTTCTTGATGATGATCATAATCACCATTCTCAATATGAAACTTTGGTATTCCTC
>ENA-UOUE01002042-UOUE01002042.1-compost-metagenome-genome-assembly--contig:-NODE-2042-length-10513-cov-10.524914_pt1 | contig 10513 bp, 4 predicted proteins | sample MGYA00238146_ERZ747223 | MGnify/ENA primary metagenome ERZ747223 (study PRJEB28781, sample SAMN06268865) | compost metagenome | isolation source: single cell | place: USA: California, Emeryville, Joint... | reverse complement strand
CTGAGGTAGGGTCTCCATAGACTAGGAGGTCAAGCTGGTTTGTACTCGCTGAAGCAAGAGTCCTTCGGTTCGAATTGAGAATTCTTAAAGTTGATTGTTGCTCATCGAGAAGTCTACAAGTCTTCTCGGAGTTACAAGAATAGCCTTCAGATGTGGTAATAGTAGAGTTGCTGACACTTAGAGCCGAGGTTAAAGCACATAAAAATGAGCTCAAGTCTTCTGAGGGCAAGTAAGTGTCCATGGTGAGCTTGAACTTTCGAATTGCGTATCCATTATCTTTAGTCTTGAACTCAATCGATCCAGAATCCCATATATGCGGAGCTGTACTAAACTGTTGTGTACAAATCGTATAGTTGTAGTTAAGAGCCGCTCTCAGACCAGTAAAGCTTAAATAGACTCCGTAAGAATCTGTATAATTAACGTACTCTAGCCCAGAGGCTCCCATCTGGAGTATAGACTGAGGAAATCCTTGAGTGGCATTATTCGTTACCATTTCCTGAATATTACCACAGGAGAGTGTTGTGAAGTCTGGTGCAATATCTTTCGCAAAAAGAATCCAAAACACTTTTGTCTGATTTACCAAATCGATCTCTTGACTCAGTCCGACTAGGACAGTTTGCGAAGTTGAGTATTGCAGTAATGACAAGGTTTCAATGCTCGTGATAGCTCCACTTTGAAAAGTCGCACTTGATTGACTACCGGGTATCGTGCAAACGCCGTTCTGGAATACTAAACCTGGATTACAAACCAAGCAAGCTTGAGTGTCAGAAGAACACTCAGCACAGTTCCCTCCACAGAAAACACAGGAGCCTGTGCTCGTCCAAGTCATCGGAGACAGACACTCCGATACCGCGGTCAAGGCCGAAGCAGAAGTAGAAGTCAGTTCGGCACAGGTCCTGTTGCTCTCAATGGAAATGTCTGGACAAACCAAAACACAGGTTGATCCAAGTAAATAGGTGCCGTGTGGGCAGGAGGTGCAGTGATTTGTATCCATCAAGCAAGTTTCGCATGAAGAATTGCAAGGAAGACACATGCCATTATGCAAGAAGCTGCCATTCTTGCAGGTAAGACAGCCATTTGCTGCCGAGTTCGAGCATTTTAGACAGCTTGGGTCACAAGGAACACAAGTGTTCGTAGCCGTTTGTATATTAACGTAACCTGGAGGACATGTGCTAATGCAAGTCTTATTAAAAGCGATTGGATTGGTACTGGAACAAGAGGACTTGCAAACCCCATTTTCCAAGAGATAAGGGCTCTGACATTGGGAGCAAGAGGTACTCGCTACACATAGAAGGCAGTTGGTCCCACAAGAACTGACAGCGCTGGCAGCACTGGTGATGCAAGTTCGAGTTACCGGGTTGGGAATCGAGCCTGAAGGACAGGTTTGGCTACACGTACCGGTGGAACTCGTCAGAGTATCTAAGTAATACCCGGAACTGCAGCGTGAACACCCCCATGAATTTGAGCATCGATCACAGCCCTCCATGCAATTGCCTATGGAATTGAAAAAATGAATAAGTTAGCAAATGTTCAAGAGTAACTCAAATTTACTGCAAACTCCTAAGCTCGAATCATAGTATGTTCCTGTATCACATTGGCAAGCGCCATCCACACTTACAAATCTCGAGGAGCAAGCAGTACAACCATAAAGAGAGCCGTTCGCACAGATATCGCAGCCAACAGGGCATGCCGCGCATGTATATGACACGAAATCTTTATAGGTCTTTTCCGGACAAGTGAAATAGAAAAAACTGTTTGGATTGACCTTGTAGCAGTTACTATCCAGGCTCCATAAGCAACTTCCCATGCTATCTAATGGTTCAATACGAGAAATTGTTAGAATAACTCCAAGAGAATGAGTACGTATTGGGTAAGTCGTGGTCTGGTTCGTTGCGATCAAAAAGCGTCTTATTGTGCCTTGGAACATATTTGGACCTGCATTCGGTGGAGGGATCATTATTGAGTCACCGGGTGAATCAACGAAGATGAGTGATGAAGAGAAAGTGATTTCGCCTAGAGTCTCCTCGTTGACCCACAGATGACAAAAGATCGTCGGTCTTTGATAATTGGAACAGTAGAGTCGGTATGCATTAAAACCCTCTATTGATTTTTTTATACTAGGCTACTGATTTTAATAGTTTTTATACCCATTAGCGAAGGAGAACTGAAACTCCTCTCGGTAGAGTTAAATGTAACAACTAGAGCCTGTGTTGCGTCATAGGAAATTTGCAAAGCTCCTTTTTGTAAGAACTGGAAAGCCGTGAATGAATTCATTGAAATTTCCCATTCGAACGTGAAAGAAAGTGTTGGACCAACCATAAGGTAAGCACCTCCATAAAGCGAAATGTATTGAGTGCCAGCATCAGAATAGACGAAGGTTAATCCTCCATTAGCCTAGTTCGAACATATTATTCCTGTGAAATTCCAGAAATGAATACCAGATCCCATTTAGGGTCGTTAGCATCAGAATTTGTCGCATCAGATCCTAGACCGAAGTAGTAATTAGAATTCAGAGGATTCCCGGCGAGCTGCCCTTGAAACTCGTTGAATTGAAACACCGCAAGATAAACAATTCCTAATTTCATGAGCTTTGCAATAAGTTTAACACCATACCAATGGTTCCAAGCCTCAAGGTATCAATATCGGGTATCACTGCCATCGTGGTTGTCGGGACGACAAAGATTCTTGCGAAATATCCGCATACACCATACGCATGTGTAGCTCCTCCGATATACAAAACATCATTGTCCAGGATTGCATCGTTAGTACCGCCTGGCAAGGGATAGGTTTGCGTTATAATCCCAGTTGAATCTTCATTGGCTTGGGCTGGATAGTAGAAATAATTACGAACCGTCTTCCCATCATAGTCGATTGTCTGGGCGAAAAAAACCCAGATCAATTGAGGACTTACTACCTATAACGACATGTTATACATCGCAATAAAAATAGCATTAAATTACTGGGAATGTAGTTGTTGCAGTCGACGAGCCACCAACAAACGCCTTCATGGCATAACTATAGGTAGCATACTCATATTGGATCAGCAAGCGATTGAAATATCCACTCCTATTCAAAAACAGTCAAAAATTAGCGAAATATATTCCTTTACTCTGGCATATTGTTAAATCTTGCAAAAACTAAGTTTTGATTAGTGGATAGATTCCCCCGATCAGCGATAGTTGGTGTCTTCCACCAGAATGAGTAAGTAAATGTGGTATAGCTAGAACCTAATCCATTATGAGAGCAGTAGATAAGGAAAAATACCTGATAGTCCCAGATCTACGCTGCTAAAGGTAGCATAATTATTGCCTGTGCAATCAACATTAACGTCAGGCATTTGCTTGAAAATCGATTCTCCCTAATATATTTCAGACGTATTGCAAGTAGAAGATTGCATACCAGTATTGCTTCGTGTGTTGGGAAGAGGTTCGATAGGAAGAAAAGAATCCATACTGGCAGTTTGAACGAAAAAAGAGTCATTTTTTATTGTGGAAAATTTAAAACAAATGTTAGGTTCCTAGGATCGAAAAAAGAAAATTGAGTGTTTCGGAATCATTCGACGACTATCGCAAATCGAATTAAAAGTTCTGAGTTCCAAAATTTTTATATCGATTAATGCTGCATTATCCAGTGACATATCCGTTATTAATTGGATAAAAGAAAAAGCTGACCTTAATACTCTCTTTACTATCACTCTGAAAGCGTTTATGTTGCAGGTTTTAACCTACTCTGAGCTTGACAGAGATGGCAGCACAAAGCCTTTAAACGTTCCTTCATCGGGGGTTTGCAACTAAGATTAGAAATTCAAGAAGCGTTCAGGTGTCGTTATCAAGTTGAACTTCGAATATTTTGAACATGGAAAAATTTGAGAACAATTACATCGGAACTCCAAGCTAAATCAATTTGTTTAAATGAGAGGGACTGGAATTAAATATTGTTTACTATACATTTGAAGAAAAATCGTTTAAACACATGATATTTTCATGAAACAGTGAAGAAAAAAAAGCAAAAAGAGTTTCAGAAAAACAGCGAGAATCAATGAGAGAGCGGTCAGATTAATTCAGATCTGAATACATCTTTATACTTAACCTTTTTCATTCGAGTGCTATCAAAAAAGACATTAACCTTAGAATTATGACTCATAAAACACGTTGCTGCTAATCATTATAAAAAGAAAAACAAATATCGAATGTGATAGTATTTGCAGTTTGGAGTATCAATTTTCGTGATCTCACAAATTAAAATAAGTAAATTATTTGGAATAAAAGTTACCTCGAAAAATAAAGGCAGTCAGTTTAATATAGAAATAGAAAAATTTATCAAGGCTTCATAAATTGAAAGACCCTTCCCCTTGAAGTCATTAAATCGAATTTTGTCACTCGAGCATCTTGATCTTCATCTGGAACTTCCAACAGCGAAAGGTCCACTATATGTGTCCTTGTTGTATGAGTAAAGTGCGATCTCCCTGAAACCGGGATATTGGAGGAAGAGAATGAACTGGATTCAGCACAGAGAACTCTTTCTGTCCCTATTTCTAATTTTTCGTTGCAGAACGTAGTCGCATTCATCGATTTTCTTGAGCTTACGAATTGACGAGTAGTTTCATCACACTGCGGATCTACTACAGTACCCGAGCAATTATTGATTTGAAGTTCGTACTTAGCAGCTCTCTTGTTGCTCTTCGCTTGCGTTTGGCTCTCTTCATCTTGAGAATTTTTCGGTCTGAGGTATTGGAGGCACCGTCGGCATTTGTCAAACTTGATCTTGATTTTCGTAAACAAACCGATCCAGGTAACAATGAGGAAGACAACCGCGCCAACTTCAGTCGCAATAAGAGTGAAATATGAGAGTTCAACGCTTGATTTTGGAAGGTTAGTTCCCAGTATTGCCTGTATGATAAGCCGTCGCGATCTGAATGCATAAGCGCTTTGGTCCTCATTCGTACCGAAGATCACAATATTATATGAGGTGTTAGGATGAATCCCTTCAATCACAACCGCAAAAGCCTCTCCATTAAAGAATCGAATCCTCTCAATGATATAATCGCCTGTAGTCTGAGAGCCTGACTGCAATGAAGAGATAATGAGTGCAGAAGAAGGAGGAGCAATGTCTGTTTGAGAATTATTTGGTACGAGACAAATGTAAGCGTAACCGTCAACACCTGAAAAAGTGATGTTCGGGAAAAACATGATGTTTCCTTTAACTTCGTAAGAGACGGTCTCAGTTACAATTACTGGAGCTTCAGGAATGATTGATTGACCAATGCTCACTTCAGTGATTCTGACAATCCCTTTTGAGGATACTGTTGTTGATGAAGAAGAATAAACAAAGGAATCCAAAAAAGATTCTGAAGCGAGTGCAGCAGCAATTTGAGTTGTAGTAGAATCAGCGATCTCTGAGGTAGGATCTCCATAGATGAGTAGATCGAGCTTGTTGGAACTAGTAGTAGCAGCAAGAGTCCTTCGGTTCGAATTGAGGATACTGAGAGTTGGCTTTTGCTGGCTCTCATCATCATGGAGGAGTCTTCTAGCGCCTCGAGAGTTGCAGCTATGGCCGTCGGATGTAGTAATAGTGGAGTTACTGATGTTCAGAGCAGTGGCTAATGCGCATAAAAAGGAAGGTAAGTTTTCTGATGGCAAGCTGGTGTCCATCATGAGCTTGGCCTTTCGAATTGCGTATCCATTATTTTTCGTCTTGAACTCGATTGATCCAGAATCCCAAAGATTGGAGATCTTTGTAGCTTGCTGTATGCAGACGGTGAAGTTGTAGTTTAGGGCGGATCTAAGGCCAGTAATTTGCAAATAAATTCCGTAGGAATCCGTATAGTTGATATATCCTAAACCCAAATTTCCCATTTGAAGTATCGACGTAGGAAACCCTTGAGTGTAGTTATAAGAAACAATTTCTTGAATGTTTTCGCAAAGAAGACTCGCATAGTCCGGTGCAATATCCGTTGCAAAGAGAATCCAAAAAACCTTTAAGTCGCTCACCGAATTGCCGTCTTCACTTAGTTCAGCGAGAATACTCTGAGAAGTGGAATACTGCATTAAAGACAACGCGCCAAGACTCTTGAGGGCTCCCGTTTGAAAGGTGACAATAGATTGACTACTAGGTAACGTGCAGGCTCCATTTTGGAGTGTCAAGCCAGGATTACAGGCGATACAAGTTTGAGCGTCAAGAGAACACTCCGCACAATTTCCTCCACAATAAACGCAAGAACCATTATTCGTTGGAGCCATCGGCGGTACACATCCCGAATTCGGGGCTGGCTCTGAACCTCCTGAACCTGTTCCATTTTCTGATCCCTGGACCGCGCAACTTCGGTTAACCTCATTCACGGTGCCTGGACAAACCGAAACGCAAGTCGATTCTAATAAATAGGTTCCACTGGGGCAATAGGTACAGTTATTCGCATCCATTGAGCAAGTTTCGCAAGAAGAATTGCAGGGAAGGCACATGCCATTTTGTAAGAAACTGCTCCTGTTGCAAGTAAGGCAATTGTCAGGAGCAGAGCCCAAGCACGTGAGGCAACCCTCATCGCAGAGTATGCAGGTATTCGTTGAAGATTGAACTATATTGGAGTAGCCTTGAGGGCAACTGTTAAGGCAGTTGCCATTAAAAGCAATTGGATTGGTACTCGAACAAACAGTGGTGCAAACTCCGTTTTCTAAGAGATGAGTAGCCTCACATTGAGTACAAGAAACACTGTCGGGACATAAGAGGCAGTTCTCAGGGCAAATGAGAATGTCACAAATCCTGGTTGTCTCGTTCCCAAAATATCCGGACGGACAAGTTTGGGCACACGTACCACTGCTACCTGAGGTTGAATCTAAGTAGTAGCCAGCACTACAAAGCGAACAGTCCGTTGAGCTTGTACAACTATCGCATCCATTCATACAGCTGCCTATTACATTAATATTAATAATTGGGTCAATCAATTGGAGCCCAAGAAATTCGTATTTACTGCAAATTCTCAAGACCCAATTGTAGTATGTGCCTGTGTCGCATTCACAAATTCCGTCAACATCTACAAATCCTGGAGAGCAGCTTTTGCAGCCATATGGAGAAGCGTTCACGCAGAGATCGCAACCAAGAGGACATGCTGCACATGTGTATGAAACGTCATCTTTATAGGTTTTATTCGGACAAGTAAACTCGGCAAAGTTATTGGGATTAACTTTATAACAAACCGTGCCGCTCGATGCCCATAAGCAACTTTCCATATCTTTACAACATAAAAAATTATGAGAACGAATAAAAAGAGAGTAATTAGTGATTACTTATCGGGTAGACAGTAGCACGGTTGAGAGCAACCAAAAACCGTCGAAGAGTTCCTTGGAACATATTTGCTCCAGAGGTTGGAGGAGGTATCGTGATTGCGTTAGAAGGCAAATCAACATAAAATGCTGTCGCCACAGCAAGGAAGACAATTTCGCCTTGATCTTGCTCATTGATCCAAAGGTGGCAAAAGATCGTTGACCTTGAATACTTCGAACAGTAGAGTCTGTAGGCATTGAATCCATCTATTGAATTGTTATTTGTTTTGTTTAGAGTTCTATTTGTAACTAAAATTGCTTTACCTTGAAGTGAAGTCGGAGCATTAAAAGTCTCCGTGGTAGTAGCAAGCGTCACCGATAAGGCACGAGTTTCAGTATAAGAAAGACGCAGGCTTCCTTTCTGTAAGAATTGGAAAGCTGCTGGAGTATTTATCGAGATTTCCCATTCAAAAGTGAAATCTAATACCCCTCCTACCACGAGGTAAACGCCTCCATAAAGCGACATGTATTGCGTGACACCTCCAGAATATGAGAAAGATACTCCTCCGGTGCCCTAGTTTAAGTCCATTAGTACTGTGATGTTATATCAATTAATACTCTATCCCAAATAGGGTCATTGGGATCAACATTCGTCGGAGCAGACCCGAGAGTAAAATAGTAATTACCGAGAGCGCTTCTGGCATACTGCCCTCTAAATTCGTTAAAGTGAATCACCAGAAGATAATTAATATCTAATCTTTTTTAATTATGTGCTTAATTTGAACGATTACCTGTGGATCCGAGTCTTAAAGCATCTATGTTTGGAATCGTCGCTGTCGAAGTTGTCGGTACGATGAAGATTCTAGCATAAGTTCCGCACATTCTGTATTCATTGGGTGCTCCGCCAATATAAAAGACATCATTATCAAGGATAGTATCACTGGTGCCGGACGCAATGGAAAAACTTTGACTGATGATCCCAGTATTCGTTGAACTTGCGGCCCCAGTAGGGTTGTAAAAGTAATTGTGGACAGTATCGGCGTTGTAATCAATTGTTTGAGCAACAAAATACCAGACCGATGCCGTAGAAGTTACCTATAAGCATTAATAGAAGGCAATAAAAGGTTCCATTACTAAAAATGAAGTTATTGCGGTTGGCGACTCATTAACAAATGCTTTCATCACAAAACTCCCAGTTGCGTACTCAAATTGAATTAGTAGACGGTTGTAATCTCCATTTCTGTTTCACAAATGATAGTCGTAAATCAGGAGTTAAATCATTACTCAGGCATGTTGTTGAATCTGCTGAAAACTAAGTTTTGATAAGGAGGTATGAAATATTGTTCAGTCAGGGTTGGAGCCTTCCACCAATATGAGTACGTAAATGTGGAAAAGCTTGCGCCTAGAATACATGAGAGAGGCCGATAAAACTTCGTACCATCCAAATTGATTTCAGTGTGGTTGAATGTCGCATAGGTGGTTCCTGTACAAGAAATACTTGTGTCACTCAACTGCTTAAAAGTCGAGAGCGCCTATAATTGTTGAGCTCAAGAGCCGAAAGGAATTAAGTTTCTAACTTGTTGTTTCGTTAGAAGCGGGCCCAAGAAGCAGAAGAATATCCATAGAAGCGTGTTGGATTTGAGGGTTCTCATAAGGACTTGATCCAAATTCTATATAAATTTTATTAAATCCGTCGAATCAGAGAAAAGAATTTTCAAAATATGAGATTCAGTGTTAGAATAGTTCCTCTCGAATATTAATTTAGCAGAGCAATTTAGATCAAAAAGTTTTTAATCGTTTATTATAAAGTGTGCTAACCAGTTTACGCTGATTTGCACTTAAATCCAGAATAAATCAAAAAGACTGGTTCTATGATTAATTAGAATTTAAAGAAAATTTGGGAACATTAATAATTCTGAGTTCCGTTTTATTAGGTTTTAGGAAAGCACATCATAGCAGGCTTGGCACATGGAGTATTTATCCGTTGTTTTAGTGTTTTATGATTGAGGTTGAGGAAATGAAAATCAAGAATTGGTACGTAATGAAGAAAAACAGACGAGAAAAATGTTTAATTTGTAAAACCTCAAAAAAATTGCTAAACTCTCACATGGGACACACATATTGGATAAATTACTCGATGAATTTAATTCAGAAATAGGAAGAGAAAAAAAAACATATCATTAAGGTTTCATAAATTGGAATTCCTGTTTCCTCGTAGTCATCACTTCGAATTTAGCCTCTCTCGCTTCCTGATCTTCATCTGGAACTTCCAAAAGAGAAAGATCAACGATATGAGCTCTTCTGGACGGAAAGTGCAATCCTCCTTGAAGCGCGATATTGGAAGAAGACAATGAAGTGGACTCAGCTCCGAGAACCCTTTCCGATCCTATTTCAATTCTTTCGTTGCAAATTGTACTCGCGTTCACCGATTTTCTCGGAGAATTTACAAATTGACGAGTAGTTTCATCGCATTGTAGCTCGACTACAGTACCCCAGCTGATATTCATTCGAATTTGGTATTTTGAAGAAGGGTCTTTTTTGTTGAGACTCGAGTGTATTTTACTCTGTTCATCTTGTGATTTTTTCGATCTGAAGCAAAGGAGACGTTTGAGAGTGAGTGAGAGGCGACGACTGAGGTAGCGTATACATTTCTCAAGCTTGATGTTGATTTTCGTAAACAAACTGACCCAGGTAATAATGAGGAATACTACAGCGCCAACTTCAGTAGCGATGAGAGTGAAATAGGAGAGCTCGATACTTAACTTTGGGAGGGTAGTTCCTAGAATTGCTTGCATTATAAGTCGTGGAGTCCTAAACGCGAAACTGCTTTGATCTTCGTTCGTGCCGAAGATTACGATATTATAAGAAGTGTTGGGATTAATTCCTTCTATGATAACTGCCAAAGCCTCTCCATTGTAAAATCGGATTTTTTCAATAATATAATCATCAGTAGATTGAGAGCTTGGTTTCATCGATGAGATAATGAGTGCAGAAGAAGGAGGAGCAATGTCTGTTTGTGAGTTATTTGGTACAAGACAAATATAGGCGTAGCCATCAACCCCGGAGAACGTTATATTAGGGAAAAACATGATGTTTCCTTTAACTTCGTAAGAGACGGTCTCAGTTACAATTACTGGAGCTTCAGGAATGATTGATTGACCAATGCTCACTTCAGTGATCCTGACAATCCCTTTTGAGGACGCTGTGGCTGAAGAAGTAGTATAAACAAAGGAATCCATGAATGATTGCGAAGTGAG
>ENA-UOUE01002040-UOUE01002040.1-compost-metagenome-genome-assembly--contig:-NODE-2040-length-10538-cov-11.459707_pt1 | contig 10538 bp, 8 predicted proteins | sample MGYA00238146_ERZ747223 | MGnify/ENA primary metagenome ERZ747223 (study PRJEB28781, sample SAMN06268865) | compost metagenome | isolation source: single cell | place: USA: California, Emeryville, Joint... | reverse complement strand
CTCGTGGTGAAATAAATTTGATCTAAAGAAAGATTAGTACCATCAAGGAAGCGTTTCTAAAAGAATGATTTTGATAGAATATAGAATATTTTTAAATACTGTATCTAAGGATGAAACATGAAAAAATTATCACGGAACGATTTTTCTCGCTTTCTTTATATGAATTCTAAAAGCTAAAGTCGCAACTAAAGAACTTGTTACACTGTTTGAAAACCTCACTAGACCTCTCAATTACACTCTTCCTGGTTGCAGGATCTAGATAGCTCTCTTTTCGAAATTACAACAAAGCTTTTTCGCCATCGTCCACAATTTTCAGTGAAATAGTGAGTAAGTACTCTCAAATAAACAAAATAAATAGACATGGAACCAATGCTTATTTACATAGTCCACAAGAAAATTGATCGATCACTTTCATCGACGCAGCTCTGATTATCTATATTCTGAACTTTAACACTTACAAGTTTTGATTAGATTATCCTTCCTCCTCCTCTTTGCTTACATAACCAACTCATATTAACGAGCTCCCTGTTTTGGGTATTATTGCCTTTTTAATTTCTTTTCCTCCAGTTGAATTTTCGCCATTTCGTGATTTTGCTTCAGTTCAAGAGCTTTCTTGAGGTTTTAAAATTTTTGCAGCATTCTAATATTATATTATTATAGCATCATCCACCAATCATATTGAGAGAACTTACGTTTGAAATTCACCCTGTCTCATCCTGAGCTTTTCTTGGAGACTATTTTGAAGTTTCACTCTTAAAGCTTCTAGCTCGTTTTTTTGTCTCTGAAGCAGCAAAATTTTCTTCTTGATAAATCGATTTTTGTATGTAGTCTGCCATTTTTCTGTTTCTTCAGCCTCCTGCCAGAAATCCACGATAATTCGAATAAAAATGATGACTTCAAATTACTAGTCGTTTAATAAGGTCACTGAAATGCTGGGCTTCACTGTAATTTTTCGCTGCTACAAGTTTCTTAAGCATTACCCTATTATCAAGAATCTTCTTCGAAAATTTGGGAGGAGGAATTATTATCTTTTCGACTTCCTCATCAAATTTCTTCAGCTCCTCCTCTTGAGCTTTTAATAGCTCAGCCTCTATTTGGCGGATATTTTCAACATGCTCCTGGATGAGGTGATCCCACAAACTATTGAACTCTCTGAACTGCTCAACTTCGAGTTTTTCTAATTCCTCGGCCTAATCAATAAATAAGCTTATTATCACGAAGTAACACCATTCGCTACTTCTGCTTTGAATTTTTCTCGCAAGATGACTGATTTATACTCAACTACTTGGGCTCGCAAGTCCTGAATTCTTGATGCTGCAAGTTCCGCATCTTTGAAATTTTGTTCAGCGATGCAATTCTTCTCAAACTCAGAAAGGAGAGCTCTTCGGGAGGAAGCAGTCAATAATGAATTCAGAGGATATTTAAGGTTACATGTACTCTTCGATTTTAGCCGCATCAAGATCCCCTTTGAGGAATTCATTATTGGTTATTTTTTTCTGTGAATTATTTGGAGATTTAGGCCATGTAGTAGATGCCGTGGATCTGTTAAGATTTCCTGGAGACCAGCCACTGAGCACGCTTTGATTTGCAAGGTTAACTCGGTCAGTAGTTTCACCTAGCTTTGCATTGTGTTTGCTGAAGTTAACTCTAATCGACATTTGATATTTTTACTCACTTTAGAAGCATTAAAGTTTAAGTTAACGAATATAAATTGATCTAGTTTTGTGTCGCTACTATCTTAATTCCAGAGAAAGATTTATTCCTTCACTCCAGCGAATGAGAGAAATTCCCACATGTGTATAATGCAAGAGTGCATTTCCAAGAGGCTTGGAATGAAGGCGAGAGAATTAATATTTAAGAACGGGTCTTTTTCCTCTTCCAAAGAGCAGTAAAGATGGCATATGATGATTAGTATTGAGTTGCTAAATAACAAAAAATGAAACAACTATCTTTTATGACCAAAGCGCAGTTAGTAACAACAAAATAAACACACTAACAATCTCAGTTTAACCAGAATAATATATAGATATATTGGAAAAAATCACTAATAGTTAGTTTTATATGGATCCCATCAACCACTACTTTATTCTCTTCACTGTTAAATAAATTTAGGCTTCAAGAGCTTCTCTTCGGGGTTATAATTGCTGACTCTTTCGCTAATATGCTTAATCTTCTTCTTTTTTTCGCAATTCAATTTGTTCTTTAAGATCTCGACTTTAAGGTCACTCGTCAGATTCAGCTCTGCAAAACACGCCACATATTTAGCGAATCCTAAACCGATTAAATAAAAAAACTCTGCTGAATTAAGCATTTACCCTGTAAAGAGTGTTGGATCTTATTCTGCAGTTGGTTACTCTTCTCATTCAAAGTTTGAAGGACTTTTTCGTCTAGACTTTCTTCTTTGTTCGCCAGGAAAGCACTGGGGAAAAACTTACTATTTTCTGACTTACAACTAGTGACGCTCGGTGTCATCGAACTCCGGTTTTGAAGAACATCATACAATCTGTTTATTTCAACATTTTTCTCTACTAATCCCCTTTTCTTATTGAAATTCGGCGCGTTTATTTGTATCGTATCCAAGATCGCAGGGTACTTTTGCGAAGTTAAAACTCTATTGTTGCATGGGGTAAAACTTCTATTCTTCATTGTTAAATCTAAGAATCTATTCCCTGGAGACCTGAGAGGGCTCGGTTGAGCAATATTAGCTACTTTTGAGACTACTGGAGATCTGTTTGCATTTTTGAAAGTCATTTTTTCACTCAATCTTGTGATTTGTCTCTTAGATGCTGACGCTTCAGGAGCAGTCTGCTGTCTCTCAAATGGAGCCGTAGCTTTCATTTTCTCACCGAACGGTCCATTTTCGGTGAAGTCCGTAATTTCAGTTTCAATAAAAGCTTCTTTGAATTCTGAGGGCATTTTATCCCTGAATCGAACCTCACTTTGAAAGGGAGCGGTTTGCAGATTAGGGTTTTCATTTTCTTTTAGCAAATCTATGCTCGTCACCACAAATTCAGGTGATCCATCATCCAAGTGAGGCTCAGAGTTCTGTTTTAAGAATGGAGATAATTGCTGTTCTTTTCCAGTCAATCGATGGTTAATTCTTTGTTGACTCTGATCGGTGGACTTGCATTCTCTGAAGTTAGGTGCAAGCTCAAAGAAAGGCTGCTCTTCTCTGCCTTTGCGTTTATAATTGCTCCCGTAATCCGTCTTAATTCCCTCTGAGAGTACGCTTTTGGGCTCATTTGCTCTTAATGAGTAGTTATAGGCTGAAATTGGAGTGGTGAGAATTGGCGCGCCTAACTTCGGACTCACATATGCTCTGCCAATAGGGTTGATTCTTTCTCTGCTTGTCGACCTCACTGAAGCAGCAAAATCACTAATAGGAACTTTTAGGTTCGCGTGCTCTTCTGTGTTGTCCGCGTCTTCTTGTGCGACAAGCAATTGAGAACCCTCTTTCTTGAGGCTGTTGCTGATTTTCTCGTTTTCATCAGCTACAATGGGGGAAATCAGATACTTTTCTGCTGATTTCCTTTCAAAATTGTTTGGATTTTCCTTCTTTTCTTCGCTGGTCTGTTTTTGTGAGAGAATGGGGCAAGGACTCCAAGAGCATTGTTCTTTCTGTTTAGATGCTGAGGCTTCGAAACGTTGAGGTGATTGTGAATTTTTTTTGAATATAGGTGGTGGGAGTAGCGCTTGTTTTTCATCTTTAATAGGATTTCCTTCGAAATATTTTTCAAACTTTTGAAAATCAGGCACGATAGAACTATCGACGCTGCACTCAGTGACTAGGCTAATCGTGTCTATGTACGAAACTTCTGGTCGATCTGCTTCCTTGATTATGTTTTCTTCCGGTTGTAAAGAAAACTTGGAAATTTCCCTTGTTTCATCTTTGAGAAAATCGCAGTTGCTTTTCTTTAATGCAATTTCTTGATGTTTTGATCGAAAAACTGGGAGAAAAAATTAATCATATAGAAGTTACGGTTTCTTACCTTGATTAGCTGGATTAACGTTTCGTTGTTCAAATCGCTGTAATATTTTTGGATGCCTTTTGAATATTTCAGAAGTTTTCAATTCTTCAATATTATCCAAATTAATCCGATTCCAGTTAAAAGAGTCAATAATATCGTCGAACGTGATGCTCGTTTGATGATCAAAGCTTTGTTTCTCCACTTATATTAATTTTAATTAGATTTGCTTCAAACCATAAAGATTATGTTACGCCACCGGATCAAAGCATAGAATCCATCAGTCTGAGCTTCTTTTTCATCCTTCAAGCTTTTAATGACCATCTCCATTTCATTTTTCGTTGCAAACTGAACCTGGCATCCTTTGGTAAGGAACATTTTGGGGTTTCGAGCGAGATAGTTGAGAAGCATTGAATATAAGTACTCAATACCGAGAGAGACACCGACTTCAACTTCCTTCTGTTCGTTGTATTCTTGGGAAGTCACGTCAAGTTCGAATAGAAGAATTTGCGGCTTTTTGCTAGTGTGTAAATTCTGCAACCTTGTTTCTTCATGGATGATTTTTTCATTCAACCTGCAGTTGTAAGAAACGCTGATTATCCCATTGGTTGCTGTCTGTTGGTAATTAGTCTTTGCATCAGTATGAAATTGACTTAAATTTGCTGCTTCTTGCCGTCCAAACATATGATTTAACCTTTTCCTTAAACCAGATTCCATAACTGAAACAGCTCTCGAATTTTGAAGTTCCAGAAAAAGTCTCAATTTTCTATTGTTTTGTCCAGTAGATTTGAATTTGAGCACTAGCTTCCATTGTAAATCCCATAATTTAAAGGAATAGTCTTGCACTTTCTTCATTTCTGAAAATCTGTTAAACTTCCATGATATAGTGAGATGGTTTAAATCTGCGAAGTAAGATTAGAAAATGCGAATGCATCAGGTAAAATTACCCATTATCTTTTTGGTATGAATTGCGTTTCTCTGAAAGTTCAAAAATTCAAAAATATTCTTCTCTTCGGGATTCTCAAGCAAGATTCGCACGAAATTATCTTGAGCGACGAAGTCGTAACTCCGAGAAATTGTGACTGCTCGTATAATAATTTCTTCAAGGACATCCTGGTCTATTTTAAGTAGATCTTCCCGTTTGCATGATTGAATTTCCGCAAGATGCTGAGAAGCACATTCTATACACTTTTCAAGGAGATCATACCAGCAATTAGCTGATTCATGGGCTGTCTTTATTTTTTTGAGAGCCTCTAAGAGAAGAACAAGGCAATTTTCGGAATCAATAAGAGGTATGATTTTAGTCTCAATTAAAAGCTGGTCGAAGCCATCAATTTCAAAGAAATCACTCAGCCATAGGAGTCTTTGCATCAGCTCAACATCCTGAGAATGCAGCGCGAATTCTAGCAAATCTGTCTTCAAGAAATTGATTACAATTGTGAGTACATCGGTTGACACCCATCGAGGAAGAACTACTCTTGGCTCCTAATTGTGATTATTGACTTGTGTGCAAAGTGTGAGCATAGAATACATCATTTATTTTGTGTTGTAGGTAAGCAGAGTTTAAATAATTGGACTTAGTGGCATATTTAGCGTCAATCTCAAATTCTTGGCCTTCCGCGATCAGGATTATTTTGGTATCGAACTGAGATCTTTCAGAATTTAAGGTGTAAGTTTCAAAAAGTATGTCTGAAGACCCTTCAGACGCCAAATGCTGCTGCATGCTTGTTTTCTGAGGCAAAAGCAGATATTTATATTATCGTTAAAAAATTTTGAATTTTGAATCCTGATTAAGCAAAATCCAAATTCAAATTTCAATCGATGGTGCCACAAATGATTTTGAAAAAATGTTGATGCTTCATGCAGTTCAAAATTAGCCATTTCATTGAGAAACAGCAGTAATACCGCTAAAACCGTTCAGAGATGATGGTCTTTTAGAAGTTTGATTACGTGTACTGAAATTTTCCGCATTGATATCTCGTATCGACATTCATGGATAACTCTTTTTGTTGAGGAGCTAAAAAGACAGATCTAGAAGTAGAAGAAGACGAGTGTATAAATTAGCATCCATTCTTTAGCAATTCAGCCATGAGAAGAAGTTATTCTGAAGCCTTCAAGGCTTTTCGGAGTCTGGCTTTCTGAACTTCGCAAATTTAGCCAGAAGATCGCTTCAAAAAGCTTCTCAAGCAGTTGTAGTAATTCTAACAAGAGTAACAATTCTTATTATGACGAATGTATTCTTACTTATCGCTTCACACATTCTTGAGTTTAATCATCTATCTCGAACAAGGAGGTGTTCGTGTTAAATGGTAAAATACATGAGGTATCAATCTCACGACAAAATGATCAACCGCACCACCATTTTTCTGAGAAACGAATAACCTAGCAGGATTTATTCGGTTCGCAAATTTGATAACGGTATTAGTGGCTTAGTTTTTCTATTAGGAGGCATATAGAGTCCAGAATAATTTTTTATCACTATACCAACGCTCATAGAAAAATGGACAGCAAAACACAAGAGTCATTTGACGAAATTATGAAGGATCCAGATAACAAGAACTGCTTCGAATGCGGTAAAATCATGAACCATTCATCTCTAATTACCAAATTCTAGGCGTGCCTTCTAATCAATGGGCATCCGTAAACAATGGAATCTTCTTATGTTTGAGCTGCTCCGGACTTCACCGCGGCTTTGGCGTTCACGTCAGTTTTGTCCGATCTGTCACCATGGACGCTTGGTCAATCATCCCACTTGAATTTTTCTTACCTTCTCCTTGTTGTACAGGTCTGAAAAGCAAATCGAAATGATGCGAATTGGTGGCAATAAACGACTCCGAGAATTCTTCGAGGAATATCAAATGCCTAAGGATGTTCCCATTGACTGGAAATACAAGACTAAAGCTGCTGTCTATTACCGTGAAACTGTATGCCCTTTCCTTCAAATTAGAAATCTAAGACGAATTTTTCGTGCTTTAGCTAAAGGCAGAAGTTGAGGGCAGAGAGCCTGGGCCAAAGCTCACCATTGAAGAAGGACTGGAACAGATTCAAACAAAAAATCCCAACTTCAATCCATCACAGCAAAGTTTTGGGTCTGGACCCATTAAGTAATATCAAGTATACAATTCATATATAGGAATAATCTACAGGAGTGAAAAAAAAGAAGACAAAGTGGGTTTGATCTTCTCATCAATTGGAAAACTCGGCAAAGAAGCCCTTGAGGCAACGAAAAATGTTCACATTTTCTACCATTTCTCATGAGTAATAAGATCGTTGGTTCATTAGGCTGCACAAAAAGTCGGTGAGAAGGTTAAAGACGCTCATGTAACCGAAGGAATCGCTACTTTTGGTTCGAAGGCGCTTGACAAAACAAAAGAGATCGGTCATAAGGTTGCTGACGGAACGAAAACAGCATTTGAAGGCACGAAGATGACGATCGGTAATATAAAGAAAGAAACTCAAGAGAAAGGAGGTGTTGTTAATTACGCAAAGGTCATTGGTCAGAGTGGAATAAATTCAGCAAAGACAGTATGAGATTATCTCTTTTTCCAAGTGCTAATTTGAACATTTCAGGGTCTTGAAAGTGCATGGTCGTTTATTAAAAAGAAAACTGGACAACAAAAAGATGAGCCGAAAAAAGAATCAGCGCCACAGCATGATTTAGACCCTCAGAACCAGCAATAGTCATAAAAGAAATTCATGTTTGTGTGCATATTTCTTTGTAAATTGCACTTCATTTCAAAAAGAAGGAGAATATTTGGGCTTTCGATCGATCTGTAGAGATGAAGGCAATTTCTGCTGATATCTGAAAAAAATTCCAATCAATCACATTTGTTCGCATCTACTCGAGTAAGCGCTTATTCAGTAGAAACAATGATGTTCCTGAGTACATCAATCAGTTTTTCCTGACATAGTGTTATATGTACATATCTCATGATGCTATTTCAAAGAAAAGAACTTTACGTATTCAATTGCTGTAAAATCCATTTTCAGATGGCCCGTGAACACATTTTTTTTTTGACAATATCAGCTGGGAGATGTAGTTTTGTAGTTTAACCAAATGCGAATAAAAGTAAGAACACACAAGAAAATCTTTCTCGGTAGAGATCAATATGCCAAAGCTCTTCCAAATGATGCGAGTGAGTCAAAAGCAAAAATATTCGGTTGTCTGCTCAAGTGTCAGCGCTGCTATATTCCAATATTCTTGGAATTAGATTCTTGTATAAGAGAAGAATTCTTAACTAATGTGGATTTTATTTGGAGAATGAACCTTGTAATAATTTTACTTTTTAAGTTATAAGAATTCCAGCTTCATTGAGGTATAGCCGATCCTGTCTAAAAGAATCTAACTCTTCGGTAGATAGGATAAACATGCAACCAAACCATTCAAATCCTTTGGGAAGTCAGCAGTACGCTGAAGGAGCCTCTCATAAGTTTACAGAACATCCACATTATTCACTCATTACAAATGATATCGAAGGTAACTAATTCCTTTGGCAGTCAGTGCAATATAATGCTGCAAGGCGCGAAACCAAAACCGTTATTTGGAAAAAAAGCTGCCACTGGACATCGGGAGTATCCATACGCTTTTCTGCAGAGTATACTTGATCAGCTTGGTTCTTCAAGTTAACAAAAAACTAGATAAAGAAGGTCCGATTCTTCCAGATCCCATTGTTTCAGAGAAAAGAACGACTGATACCATCCCTCAACGCCAAAATTACCAAACAACGTCGCAATTCCTCAATTTTAGCAGTAACAACTCCTCTCCTCCAAAACATACTGGAAAGAAAATATTCCGCGACTCTCCGGAGAGAGGCAACAGCAAAGCTCATGTGTTTCCAGATCAATCATATGTGTAAGTTCATGCGCCAAAAACTAAAGCAATATTGTATAAATTTCTTAGGAATCCTCAACTTGGCAGTGTAATTAGATTTTAAAGCAATCCTTTCAATATTACTCACCAAAAATAGCTTGAATTCCCGAGAAATCTGGTCACTAATGATATCGAAGGTGCCACAAGTGGGTCGAAAGTGAGCAAAGCTGTAAAGAATCACGAATTAGCCCACAAGCACAGAGTAGAGACTCAGAAATTACGAGACTCCCTGGACAATTTCCAGAATCAATATTACAATGAGAAATTTCAGCTAGAAAATAGCAAAGTAAAGAACAAATGAGAATTAACTTCTTATGACCTCTTTTTACCAGAAACGCTCGGGATCCCTTGTGCCACCTAATCTGATAGAAAACATCCAAAAGGAGGCACCAACAGATGATTTGTAATTACGATTGTAACAAAGAGACCTCTCTAATGATCCTTATTAGCGATAATTTCCGGGAAAACTACAAGAATTTCTATCGTGGATTTACTCCTGACGAGAACAAGAAACCAAACCGTTTCTTGAATCACTTGGCAACGAATAAAAAACGATTCGCAGGATCAGAGAGCGTGGCAGAGTAACTACTTGTGTAGTCGCTTCTATGTGACATTTTTCTTTAGCCTAAGAAATGATCCTAGCTTTAACACTCATTTGCACCATTTCTATGGAGACACGCCTCAGTAATAACCTTTTAGTCTGCTTATCTCATTGGTTTTAGAGAAATGGACCAATTCCATCGTAATTATAAGAACTTCTTCCGTGGCGCGACTCCTTCAGGTAATAACCTCAACACCAGAAAAGCATTCTCCAACGTGCAAAACCCTGGATATCTGAGCGTCAAAAATAGTGGGGATATTAACCAAGGTATTCAAATTGGCAATGTGGAAGAATATCAGAAAAACCTCAACCTTTTCTTTGGAACTCATCCGGAGAAAAAATCTGTTGGAGGTTTCAGTCCACTGATCAATACCACTTCTTTGAACCAAATTGAGAAAAAGCAAACGAACCCCACGCCTCAATATCAAGTGAGCGCAGGAGGAGTTGATCAGATGAAAGAACCAAAAGCGTATAGCATTGATCCATCCCTTCAAATGTTTGCTGGGTTGCAAGCGCAAGCTAAAAGTACCGTTCCAATGTACTCTGAAAAATCGCAAGATCCGGTGATACAGAAGTATAACGCGCAATATGATCAAATGCAAAAGCATTTCGAATTACAGAAACAACAGTTCCTTCAACATCAATTGCAAAATCAGAATCTCTCCCAAAGGTAATAGGCCATGTGAAGAAATAGCTAAGTTTAACTACTGAAGGAAATGGTGATCGGGATGAGAAACACTCTGAAAGTACCAGGAAAGAGTTTTGTCAAGTTTTGAGCACCAATCGTCCAGACCTATTTATCTGTTACTGGAGATGGTATTAATAATTATTGAGTGATCTTTAATTGGATATCGTAAATGATAAGGACACTGAAAACCATAATAATATATTGAATAAGAAACCTGAAATGAAAAAAAACTGACATGTGTCTTAGGTGTATGCAATCTAGATTAAATGAAGTTAGTTTTTTTTCGATTAGTCTCTTGAGAATCAAGAGCGCGATTACTTTTCCATTTTCATTGCGAATAGAAAAGTGTAGCTTTATTTGATCATTGGTGGAATTGGGGTTTTGGGGGTTTGGGGTTTTGGGGTTTTGGGGTTT
>ENA-UOUE01002039-UOUE01002039.1-compost-metagenome-genome-assembly--contig:-NODE-2039-length-10548-cov-8.466431_pt1 | contig 10548 bp, 7 predicted proteins | sample MGYA00238146_ERZ747223 | MGnify/ENA primary metagenome ERZ747223 (study PRJEB28781, sample SAMN06268865) | compost metagenome | isolation source: single cell | place: USA: California, Emeryville, Joint... | reverse complement strand
TATACCAAACTTGTGTGGATGAGCATTGGACGCAAGTAGCTAGAGCATCAATTGCTTCGTAGCCAAATGGACAGCTTTTGCCACATGTATTCGAATTTGGAGATGGTTGGAGGTAATGAGTTCCTTGAATGCAAGAGGTGCACTGATCGCTGCCTGCCCCTGTGCAACGGGCACATCCCGGGTAACACTTGGTGCAGACATTATTCGCAGAGACGAAATAGCCGATTGTGGTGCAGTCCATGCAACGACCTAAAGTATCCTGAGGGAGATCAGATGATTGCTAAGTATAAAGAGGAGTCTTACATAGTGGTACCCATTTTGGCATTCTAATTGAAAAGTTTATTAGATTAAAGACATTAATATTAATGATTTCACCTTGACAAGAATTTTCATCAGGGGAAAATCCACTTGTGCATATGAGACAGGTATTCTGGTTTGCGTTGAGAAAAGCGGTCCTGAGGCAGTTTGGGATCGCTGCGAAAGAATGAATATTGAATGACAAAGATATGAGATCATTTCGTTACCAGCGGCTGTATTCGAGTAAATGATGCTTGGTCCAGCAAACCATAGAAAGTTCGTTATGTCGAAGTTTCCAGATGTTGTTGGTGTTGTGCCATCAACCAGTTGACTGCAGAAATCGAGGACCATATTATTCACTCCGAAGAACAACGCGGGTGGTGATGCTGTTCCTGCTGAATCTGCAAAGTAAATTCGACTTGAACTAGCTGTTCCGATAAATATCTGCAAAGAATAGTATGCGCCAGCGAGAGCGAGCGGCTGAGCTTGTGTATATTCAATAATCAAACGATTCCATGTGTCTTTTTTTTTTTTAAAACAGGGGTGAGTTAAAATTAATTCAGTAATCCAAATTACCTTTTGTCAAGGTAAGCGAAGGTGTTGCAACTGCATTCAGGGAGCCTCCAGAATCTTTCCTGTAGAAAGTGATTTTATCTGTGGTATCAGAGAATTCTGCCACAAAAGAGATCAAATTTGTTGAGCTGTCTCGTATAGATAAAATAGTCTGAGTGGTTGGTCCTCCAGAATGTGGATAAATGTTCATAGCAAACGCCGCGCCATTCGGAGCAACACCTCCTACATTGAAGCTTAGAATTGAATCAGGTCGACAACTCAGGATGTCATCGACATCGAGTATAGGATCAAAATTAGTATCAGAATCAGAAATTCCTAAAGAAGAAAAAGAATTTCTATGAGAATAAACCCAAATTCTTTACCTTTGTATGCAGTCAAGCTTCCTTGTGATGTTTCTTCAATATAGTCCACAGTGATTGTTTGGTTGTTATTCTCCTCAGGTGTTGAACTAAAAAGAGGGATGTACAATATGCCTTTACAGCATAAGAGAAGTGAGATGGATATTTAAGGCATGATTGATGCTACCAGTGTCCATAATAGCCAGATTGAGCATTTCATCGGCCGACTTGGGAAAATAATTTAGATACACTCTTACATATTGCAGCCAGGCATTGGCAGGACTATAATAGCCATCGCCACCAATGGAGATTTTGCCACCGATATCCAAGTCATAAAATGATCCGGTTGGGCTTCTCGTTCCAAAAATTACGGTTTGAGTCGAAGTGGAGGGTAGAGTGTATCGAAAACCATTTTGTTTTTGTGAAATTGTAGATGTAGTCAAGACTACAAACACCCATTGACTGGTTGGAAACATGGAATTTCCTTTGTTGCCCTATAAGAAAATTGAAAAAGTGTGAGCCAACTCTTGGCAATGTGTTACTTCTTCCCAGGTTTGCCATGGGCCATATTGATGGCCGGTCATCCCACTATGAAAAGGAGCCGCGTCATTTTTGAACGCTCCGAATTTTAGTACTCTTCCTTCATAAACGTCCTTTCTGTTGATCATATGGTTCATGAAGTTTGGGTGTTAATAATTACGAAGGATTGCTTGAAATCCTTAAGAATATATCACAAGCGGCTGACCAACTCACTTTTTTAACCCAGAAACTAGCAGCATACTCCTTGCAAACGGTCCACCCACTCGTCTTGCTGGAGAACATGATTTGATCGTAAGCTCCTGTAAATAGTTTTGAGGTTTCTTGCAACTTGAGAATCTCAATTGCCGCTCCTTCTAATAAATATTCAAGAGATCGAAAAGCTAAGAACGGATGGGGAGATGCAAGAATTACCACCAGTACCCAAACAAAGGGCATTGAATATCAAAAGCACCAGAAAGGAAGGCATAAACATTTTGAATGCCATGATCATCATCAGAAAGTCGTTATTAGTTAATTATTTAATTTCCTTGAGCTGATTCGAATTAGAATAATTCATTGAGAAGCTCGAAAAATCAGAACCTTTTCAAATTCTTAATTTATGCTAGTTAGTTATATCGACAGGATTCGATTTGTTTTTATGGGTGATTTAACTTCAATGCTCAAAGAGACTCTAGAATAAGCCCCACTCCCGGAAGAGGTGAATCGAGCTTTACAGGAAAACATGCAGGTATCATTCATGTAAAATTTTTAGAAATTCTGAGAAATAGACAAAACCTTTTCCACGAGTAGTAACAACGGTTTTCTTTGGCAAGAACTCGATTGGATCATTAGAAACTCGCTAAAGGTTGTATGCGTGACAGCAAATGTTTTTCCGAAAATTAATTTCACGACGCAACTAATCTTTTTAATTTAGATCTTGAGGCAGTATTTGTTAACCAACCCAAGAGAAATCTTGAAATCGAAATTGGAATTAATAAATGCTTCTTTGACTAAGATCCGAAATAGGATAATTTGCAGCAGGACCCAGAAATAGAAGAAGTCGCGTTCTCACCTTGTAACTCTACTTGGAGAATTCCCGACGAGGACGCTTGACATCTCAATATAAATATTCTCGACTGAAATCGTTTAGCATAATTGCAAAAACACCCTTGTGTGCTGGACTGAAGTACTGAAAGGAGGCAATAGTGTGCTTTTGTTCAATTTTGCTCTAATATTCTGCAAATTAAATTCTAATCACTTCGTGAAATCAACGGTGATCCATGTCTTTAGATATTTGTTAGAATTTGAGCAGTTTCGGAAACAATATGAACATTCTTTTTATTTATTGAGTACAAGACCGCCTCTTTTTTTTTAAACAAAAAAAAATAATAAATCGAAAGAGCAAATACGGGCACTGTTTCATTAAAATTTAATTTAAAGAGAGAACCGATAATAGAACTGGCAGTCCAAGAAAAGAAGTGAGTTTCATCTTTCTTTGACTATCTTTCACCGCAATTTTGAAACAAATCAACTATGCCAAGGAGGCATTACGAACAAATCGAGTGACAATGGAAGCTTTGACAATATTGATATATATTTTTTAACAATAAGTGACCATTAATTTGACATATTCAAGTAAGGTATGCCCGAATCCTTTGGATGTCATTATTGCTGAGAGCTATTTCTTGTTAGGATGACGAGAGAACTTGAATAGAATGAATTAACTCGACTTCATTTGTTTCCCTTCAAATTTTTAGAAAAAAAAGCCTTGAGCGACGTAGCTTTGATTTTCAATATTGTATACCTGTATCTCATATTCCAAATTAATGCAAATTTGAACCTGAATAGTTGGCTCTGAAATTAGAAAAATCTTTCGTTGACACAGTGATGACGTTGTTTAAGAACTCCATAAAAATGTCAAGATTAAAGAAAGATTAAATAGAGTCTCTCTCGCAAAAAATTCGGTGCAAGAGCTTGAAGAAAAAGTGCATGAGAAATCGAGGGTTGTTTGCAATCCTCTTCGGTTGAATCAAGGGGCGTTTATAATAGAGCTTTATATCTTATAGAATGCTTTGCTGAATCTATGAGGTGACTGGAAGTTGCTTTACTCACTACGGCTATCTCTTTCGTTCACGCTTGGATCGTTGCTCTCATATAGTACATCCACTAACAAGATAACTTATTTTTTCTGCATCTAAGGTTAACACTCAGAGTTCTAAAAGGATAGTCAAAGGATCCACGTTTGCTAATCCGTAATCTTAAGGCGCAGTAATGCAATTTTGTTCTACCTCTGCCTCATATTCTCATAAACACAACTGATGGTCTCTGCCTCATATATCTATTTTCTCAACTATAGGCTCTTTTGTACACTTTAGAACAGCTTTCTCTCTCTTTTTTGATTTTATTTTCTCAGAATCAGATATGATTTTTTCCGAAAAAATTAATTACTTCGCTTTTGAAATTTAATTTTCTCAAGAAAGTATCAAGTGATAAATAGTGCGTGAAACTATGGTCTATAGTTAATCTTTGTTCTTCATTCCTCAAGAGGCTTCTTTGTTCACGACCCGCTTGAATGAACGGACCCAATCTGTTCTATACTCAGAGATTAGGTTGTGCTGGGAACATTTCTCTTTATTCAAGTCACTAAAAATCCTTTCCGATGAGACACTGACGCCTGTTTGGAGTTGCTTCTTTGTCCTGCTGTTTAAGAGCCATGTCTAACTAAATCTCACCAAATAAACTGTTTTCTTCAATTTTTAATAAAGATTTTCGGATTTCTTTTTCTATCAATTTTGTTCCACATTCAAGACTGAAATTGGTCTTTCAGTTTGATATCGATGGCTCCCTGCAATTACCTACATAGGAAAGCTGTACGAATAATGAGGGTTCTGAATTAAACTTGGAAAAAAATTCACTACCATATCATCAACAACCAGATCTCAAGATGCACAAAGCTAGCACTCCTTACGAATTTCCGGATGTTATATGTGCTTGACACTAAAGATGAGCAATTCGGAATTGTTTTGATAATATATTTGTAACATCATCCCAAGTTTTTTTCTCATAGGCCTGTAGCAGCCGCATCTCCAGCAAAATCTAATCGCAGTATGAAAATATTTATTAATATACTTCATAACTTAATACATTAGCATTGCTTGCTGATACATACAAACCTCTCCTCTACAAATTTAATATAGGCTGAAGTTCTCTGAAAATTCAGAACTGGTTGCTTATTGTAATTGCAAACTTGCCATTAGGATTGAAATCAAGTTCAGCTACGTAGTTTTCTCCAGAGTAACCTGTTAAATGGGGTCATTAAGAATGGAACAAATTGATTACCATCTCTTGTCGAATTCTAGATGCTATGATTGAAAATAAAGTTGGGGTATTATGTTTTATCTGTTTCTCTGCTACTTTCTGTTTTATTAGTTAAGTATTGCCCTTGCTTGTCTTGCTTGTGAGGTTCTGCAGGGAAAAATCCCTTTTGTAGGTCCAGCTTTGTTTGCATTTTATGCAGGAAATTTCAACAGGTATATTGCTTTGCCTTGTTTTTTCCTCATGGTAAAATAAACATTATTCTAATTCCAGGAAATGTTAATTTTCATTACAAGCTCAATAAGATGAACGAGCATCTCAGTAATTGAAAACAGAAGAATAATCCTAAATATTTGAGAAAACGAAATCTTAGCATTCGTGGCGGCCAAATTAAGACACCTGCTAAATTAATATTCCTTGTTGCCAATAAAACTTTTGCTTTGAAGGGGTCTGTTATACTTTCAAATGTCGGTGATGAGATCTTCAAGCGCTGGACCATTTTTTGACAAACTTATTTTAGGGGCTTCTGCCAAATTTGAGGGTTCCGAGCAGCAATTCTGTATCCGTCGCAGTTTTTTTTCCTATCCCAACTTTCGATTGTCAGCTGCTGTATTTGCTTGTTCTCCATGAAATAGAAATGCAGCAAATTCCAACGATATACTCAACTCAAATTCAAAATTTAGGATCAAAATTATTTGCATAATCTCACATCCGAAGGTGAATCCTTTAAATAAAACAGTTTATTTGTTCGCAGAATTTCAGTTCCAAAGCAAAATTTGAAAATACAACGACTTTAACAATTTCAAGATTGCATAGCTTCAAATAATAATTTGAAGCGACTTGACCATCTCACTTAGACAATGAATTCTATCCATGATATCTCCAATTTTAAATTGTGATTTGGCTTCGATTTTCAGGAATTAGTAGAAGATCTGTTGAAGGGCATTACTTAAAAAAACTTTAAGCTCATAGAAACAATCAGCTTCTTGGCTATTAAACTATGAGTCTCAAGCGAGACTGATTTGTGAATCTCATTAACCAAATAATAACTCAAACCATTATTTTTCTGAGTATCGACACTTGCTGTAGTTCAGACAATTTATCTTGATTTCAAATTTGAATTTTTCGTTAATAAGTAATCAACGAATACTTTTTGCTTTGGTTTGGTATTGTTCATATTCGCAGGTTCCTTTCAACAATTGGAGTAATAGTACAATTGGATGTTGGTTGAGATCATTCGAGTTGAAAATTTGGAGCTCTAAATGATTCAGTAAGCGTTTTTCATTAAATAACTTCACATACCCATCAAGAGCTGATTTTTAATATCGTATCGCAATTTGACTTTGAGTCGTATATTTGCAGTTTGAAAGTGGAAAAATTCAGGTGAGGAAGCTAAGGAATTTTAGTCGTTTCTCCAACATTCTCAAGGAAGTCGAAGCAAGAAATGCTGAAATTACGAACTGGAAAATCATGTTACTTCAAATGAAATTTTTACAATAACACTCGACTCTAAATGTTGTATTCTGCTTTCTAATTCTCTAAACTGCTACTACTGCGACAGATTTAAAGCCAATGGGAGAAAGCGGATTGTATAGTCATGGTTTGAATGTGAGTCACTCACTCCCAACTTATCAAAAGCGCATAAATGGATATATTGCAGTGAAATTAGAAATTCCTCATGATAAAGGATTAATGGGGTTTTCAAGATATTTCTGATCCAAAAAACACGTATAAACTGGATACCTGCGATAAAAGATGCTGTTCTCTTAATTGTTAAAGATTTTTCATCATTCTCCAAAAACGATTTTCTCATGTACAACGAATAGAAAGACAACTTTGGAGTTGAGTTAAAGTTATCAGAGATAACCGAATACTTTGCAACAATTTCTTCGGCAGCACACAGATTCATCATATGGTTTTTCGTTTGAAGTTCTCAAGAATAGATTGGGAAAAATTTCTTTTAATTTGAATTAAAAGGCTCTTATTAGCAACCCTAACACGCAAGAATTAGTTGGAAGTTCATTTCAGAATGGTGTCGGTCAATCGCAAAAAAAAAGAAAAGAAGATATTTAATACCAATGGCACTGCTTGTAAGAAATGAAATGTTAAATGGAATTGAATCCATCGTTTATTCAAATTCTTAAGAAGATAGCTATCCAGATTCCATTATTGAAAAGGAATACAAAGAGTAGAGGTGGACTCTTCGTGAGGAGCCTTAAACAACTCCATCTGCCTTGAAAATAAAAGATTTTACGCGCTTCATTTTTCTCTCAAGCACATTGGGTTCTAATTTGTATATTCATCGTTCTTCCCAAGGAAAAGAGATGCGTGGCCTTTTCCTCCAGACCGATCTTAGCTTTATGAACAAGATAAAATTCCAAATTTGGGAATTATCACGATAATTGATTTTTTCTGATATCCGTTTCGAGTTTGAAGGATTTAATCAAGCCTGAAGTCGATATTCTATCGGAAGTTGATGAGAGTTTAATGCCGATTCAACTTAATTTGATTCTTTAACTAAAAGTGATTTCTCGAGTTTTGGCATTGATTTTGGATCCATTCTGGACATCAACGCACAAAAATTCGAATGACTGACAGAAATCTATCGTTATCAAATTGTCACTTTTCAGGGTTGTTACACGATATCTAATGAAAGAGATTCGTTCCTTCAAAATCTCCAAGTAATGAATTAAAGATGGCTTTCTTAAATACTGCTAAAGGCATAGTTGATCCTAATTAATAACTTTACATTAATGTACCATTCTCTCTTTACTTCCTCGCTGATATCAGCAATTTGAGTATAATTACATCCATTTGTATTGTTATTCCGTTATTCGAAAATATGCAGATCTTCCAGAGTGGGAGGGGTAAATTGAAGGAAACTTTAGTTAATTAAATGTATTGCCAGCATATCTTCTAAGTGGGCTCTATTTGGTTGTCCTCTTGAACCAAAGCAAGATGATTGCTAAATTTTATCATCAATATAGTGTTCTTAAGACTTTTCTACCAAAATATCAGTAGCAGATTCACGAATTTTACTCTCGCCTTGATCAACGACTGTTATCATTTAATTTTCTTAAGGAATAAAATAATTAAAGAGGAATAAACCCTCTATTTTCCACAACACACCTCGAGACAATAGCAGTTGATCTTGGTTTGGGTTGCAACAGCAAGCCCTGAAAAAATGCATTTCAAGACTCAATATCTCAGTTACTACTCTTTAGTGCTCTCAAGATTCATTATAAAGAATTGAGAAGAAAACAAGTTTTCTCCTTTCAAAATGTTTCTTCCAAATTTGAATCTTGAAACTCTCGAAAAAAGATGTCAATTCATTGACATGTGTGCTTGTAATAGGATGGACGACTGCATTTCCTGAAAAGAGCTAAATCATTTTTTTATGAGTGAGCTCCTAATTCGCATTTCAAGTACGTATCAAGCCGATTGAGTTCTTGAGCTTTCGCAGCTCGTTTTGGCAAATGAAGGTAAACATTAATTAATCAGGAGCACGTTCTTTAATTTTCCAATGTATTAATTTTTTTATTAAATAAAGCCAATGCTTTTAGTTTGGAAAAATTTGGAGCCAGCCTTCCAAAAAAAAAGAATTTGAAAAGATTCTTAAATTGCTCCCGAAATAATAAGACTTTATTCTTGAGAAATAAAAATTTAAAGCTATGGTTCATGGAATTGAAAGGATTTAATGATCCGTAATCCCAAGGTGGCTGTTACAAAAGCTCTTTTTCTGATAGGACGACAAAAATACGAGTTTCAACCCGTTGTGAAGCGTCTACAACGAATTATCTGAAGGTAATTTTCCCAAAACTATTATATTTTTTCGAAATCTGCTCCTCCTCTCTCTGCAACTTTTGCTTGACATCGCATTCCTCTCCCTTATGCGCCTAATGCATCCGGTTTCCCACATCCTAAGAACAATTTCATTTTACTAAATCAAGATCAAGATTTCAATGCCGGGTCTTGCCGACATATGGTATATAAAAAATTAATGAAATCGCACTGACGTAATATTTTATAAGGCTTCTAACAATTTATTCTCTTGAGTTACGGAAATTATTAGATAGTGCGTCATACAGACAACCACGTCAGCAAAATTCAGAATTATTTTTGCTTCGTAACTGAGGGAGAGAAAAATAGAAATGAGTTATGGTAAATGCACTATGGTTAATTCCAAGTCTTCTTTTATCTTGCTATACTTATAGATTGTGCTAATGGAGTTATATATGGAATTAACAAAATGAATATTCGAGATTCTTGTAACAACCGATTGTTATATTAAAATTTTCTATTTTTAACTAACTGGTTCTTAAATACTGTTAAGAATCGTTAATGTTCTTATTCTCAGTGATTCTGATTAAATTATAATCAATTCAATTCGAAAAGTTAATCGGTTTCGGAAAGCTTAAACTCAAAAATTTAATGGGTTCTTTAACAATGTCATCATGGCTTTTTCTAACTGCACTTTTTCTGAGTGTTGGTGGTAAGTCCTCTATCCGACCCAATTTGACTTTTTCTCATGCTATGAGTAGCCTCAATGATTGAGATTGTCAAATTGCAAGAAAATTTAAAACATTATTCAGGCGCATATGATCAATTTTTGCTCGCTACCAAGACAAGTGGATGGACCATTTGCAAGGAGTACGCTGCCACTTCCTGGGTTAAAAAAGTTAGCTGGGCAGCAAATTGGGAAACATTTCTCCGGATTTCTAATGAAATGTAATTACTATTATGAGACATAAATCAAGTTTGAGAATAGAGATAACAGTTATAATGGAAGATTGGTTTATTTCGAATTTAAAAAAACAGATAAAAGTACGTTTAATATTGGACAGACGGAATCACCTAACGGAGCATGGAATGATTGGGAATCCGTAATCTTACTATTATTCAAGCTATATTGATATAATTTCCTTAAAGGGTGCTTTGGGATCTGTTTTGCTTCCTCTGGATCAGTGGGTGTTTTTATGTAGCACCACAAGTACAATAGAACAGAAACAAAATGGATTCCGATACACTTTGCCTTCTACGTCGACTCAAATAGTGGCTTTTGGCACAAGACCACCTATCGGATCATTCTATGATTTGGCAAGCAACGCGACAGTCTTTATTGGTGGCGATATCTTTAAATCACTAAGCAACAATTGGCTACAAGCCGTCAGATTATATCTTAATTACTTTCCCAATTCAGTCGATGAAATGATCAATCTCGCAATCATGGAGACTGGTAATATTTTCACGTTTCAGACATAATATATCATGTTCTCTCATATTTTCCAGGCAGGCTTTACCTTGTTCACTTTCATTCAATACCGAGTGTGAACAATAATCAAACTGTAGTTGTTAGCAATCTTCAAGAAACATCCCAAGGAAGCTTGACTGCATACAAAGGTAAAAGAAATCAAATTTTTTCAGCTTTGCTATACCAATAATTCCCATTTTTGTAGGACTTTCTGAGTCTGATACCACAAGTGATCCTGCTTTCAGTGTAAAAAAC
>ENA-UOUE01002038-UOUE01002038.1-compost-metagenome-genome-assembly--contig:-NODE-2038-length-10556-cov-3.193053_pt1 | contig 10556 bp, 9 predicted proteins | sample MGYA00238146_ERZ747223 | MGnify/ENA primary metagenome ERZ747223 (study PRJEB28781, sample SAMN06268865) | compost metagenome | isolation source: single cell | place: USA: California, Emeryville, Joint... | reverse complement strand
ATGCTTTGATCGCTGCTTTGGAAGACGAGAGCAATTTTGTCCAGAGAATCGCACTGGATTTCATGTATTCCCACTTCAAACTGAACTGCGATCTCTTCAATACCAATGAAAAAACCATTCTTGTTGAAGCCACCTTGCGAATGCTTATCCGAAAAGACCTTTCCTTGACTAGAAGAATCTATACTTGGTTATTCGGTCCTCCAGACCTTGAAAACAAATACCAAGTCACTGAGAAAAATCAGTAATAGTTTTTTTTGCCTTTGCTTCAATATGTAAAATGAAACCTATTAGGGAGGTGTTGACATTTTTCATCTCGGCAATGAAAACGATTTTCGCCAAGACCCCAACAACAGCGACTGAAGCCGCACTGCCTTTAAAAGTACTTCAGAATTTCTACATGGAGCATGATCATCTCGTGGAATCTACTCTGAAAAGCCTTGCTATCCCGCTGCTGACTTACATTCAGAGAAACAGCTCATCCGAAGAATCTTTCAGAGAAGATGTGCTGAAGTTCGGTATCAGATTCATGGAGAATATCACCAGCTACTTCGGAAGTATCCTCAGCTCGCTCTCAGAAGCCTTAGATGAGTACATCACAAACAAGAACAATGAAAAGAGTCTTGAGATCATCAATTTGATTGAGTTCACATTCAGACTGGAGACCCAAATTAAAAACAAAGAAGAGCACCTGAACTATTGGGAGCAAAAGGAGTACCTTAAATCTATCATCTCAGGGATGCTGAGATCCGTTTCCTCAATCCACCCCAAACAGATCTCTTCTTCTCCTTTCGTCTTCACTGCGCTTTCTTTGGCCATTCGTTTGATGGATAATTTGGATCAAGTCCTTGAGTTCCTGAGAAAGGAAAAAAGAAAATCTGGAGATGGAGATTTCTCTCAGGCGACTTCACATGATAAACTCATTGATAAACGACTCGATGAAAGCATGGCAGCTTTCGGTATCTTTTTCAAGAATCTTATTGACCATTGTCTCAGCAAAGACACAGGAGATGTTATCTCAAACAGAATGTTCACGTTGGTTTCACTTACGAGTCAGATCATCATCAGAACTCCAAAATATTTGACAAAGCAAGAGATTTTCGAGGTTCCAGAATGGGTCAGCTCTCTAGTTAGGTGCATCGAAGCCGAAAATTCAACTATCTCGATCATCGGAATCGAAAACCTTCTGCGTGTCATCACCATTGAGGCTCAGCGATTGCCAATCTATAACGTCATAAAGCAGCTTCTCAAGGAGGAGGGCGCAAAGCACAAATCCAAAGACTTGATTCAAATGACTATGGAAAAACTATGGACACTCCTCGATCAGCATTACGATCAGAACAAGGTCTGTGAGCTGTTAATTCTCTTTCATGCCCATTTCAGTGATGTATTTAGTGAGATCATTAATGCTTCCTTCGGCGTGCCTTCGATCACAGAAAAAGAAATCGCAATCCGTCGATTCGCCAGTTTCTGGAAACTTGCTGGTGAATATCATCGTCACTCAACATTCCTTACTTCCGGCATCGGACTCTTCAGCATGTTGCAATTCCTCGAGAACGATAATCCACTGCTCCGTCACACAAGCAAAAACTGGCTTATGGATTCGATCCAATACTTGTACCGAATCATCGATCCTATCTTCGAAGTTTTACTCAAAACAAATGCGAAGAGGTATGTTACGGACACAAAACAATATTTCTACACTCGCGTTTATGATACCTTTCAAGCAAATGAGGCTTTTAGAAAACTGAAGAGCATTCTTATCACGACGAATGAGCTTTTCGTAAAGTACATCTCGATGATTAAAGTCAGTGAGAAACTAAATTCGCTCCGTCGACTTGTCTTCGATGATGAATTCGAAAAAACAGAAACTTCAACTTACCTTGACCTGCTGGTTATTTTATGTCTTCGATATATTCAAGGCGAAGCTCTAGAATCCATGTCACTAAAATTCCAAATCGAAAATTCATCAGTCAACTCTAGCGCGTGCGAATTTTTAGAAATTCTGATAACTCAGCTCGAAAGCAAGCAGAATTCAATTCGAGTTGTTCAACATATCATGGAACCGCTCCTGGTGGTGCTACATCATGCGATTCAAAACCGCGATTATATGATGCAGGTGCAGCTAATCAACTTACTCAAAGTCATTCTTTTCCAATCAAATTACGGCAGACTTGAAGAAACAAAGCAACATTGTGTAACTCTGCTGAGTTCGAGGTATTTCATGCCAAATATTTTGAACGGACTTGAATTGCCAATGCAATATGTCCGAGAACAGTACATTAATTTCATCTCTCTCTGCATTGGGATATTAACAGAGCATCTCAAGCATCCTACGCTGACCACGCTCATACAATCAATACTGAAAGCATACTTTGATATCATTCTCTCCAAGGAGCAAGACGAAACCGAAGAAATCGAGGATGAGGCACTGGAAAGCGAGTACATTATGCTTGATGGTGATGAGGACAGATCCGATGCAGAAAAGAGAATCAAGATGGTGGGCGATCAACCTGACTCAGCCAGCCAAATCCCATCAACCAAACGGGCTGCATCCGCGATCATGTCAGATAAGAAGAAAACCGTAGAGAAGGAAGAAATTGAGAGCAAGAAGAAAAAAGATGGTTTCTCACAAAGATATCAGAGCCAAGCTGAAAATATCCGCCTTTTGGAGGGAGTTAAGAAGATACTGCACTTTTTCTTAAAGTTCAAGTCACAAGTAACTGATCCTCAGATGATTAAAGGATTTAATAGTTTTGATGAAAATGATAGTTTGATGAATCTAAACTTCACGACAAGAAGGAGGTGTCCGCTGGAACACTGGAATACATGACTGATATTCTTACTTTCAAGTTCCTTTTCCGACGAGAGGAAGAAAAGAAAGACTCTCTAACACTTCCTCAATTCCCACAGACCACTGAGGTAAATCTTCCGCTAGACTTCGAATTAAGTAAACTTGAAAACCTTTTTGTAGGCGCTCCTTAGAAGTTTCCTGAAGATATTGTTCATTCACGTCTATTGCTGGAAACTTTCAAAGGAATTCCGACATTATGCCAACTTCACTGCTTTGGGAATTCTCCCTTACGTCTTTGAACGATTTAACGAAGCAAACAAGAAGCTCCATGACGTCCATTCGAGAATTGACATCTCAGCCAAGAATATCAAAGGACAAATTTTGTCTGTGATTAAGCCTCTTACTTTCCAGTACACAACGGAGATGATGAACTCTTTCATCAGTCTCTGGATCAACGAATGCGAAAAGAATGATGGATTATGTATTTCAATCAAGAGTCTTCATTTGTGCTCATTTTTATCTTATAGCGAGCTACAGAATGCAAAAGCAAATCGAGATCTTAGTCGCGATGAATGTTCCTATTGAAATGTTCATCACTGCTGTTTCGAAAAATCAGTTCGTGCTCAATCTCAGCACTTTCTACCAAAAGAAGCCAAGTCCTAAGAAAGGCGTGTTCGTTCCTAATTATGGTAAAACAAATAAATTTTGGCTTTTAATAATCTATATAATGATTCTCTATTTCAGAGGTGGCATTGAACGAAAGCAGAATCTTCTACTTCCTTTTCACCTATATCGCATTCGCTTATCAAGACACTGCTGATATTCGAAAGGAGGTCTTAATCGGCATCTGGAACTCAGCGCTCAGGTTTGTAAAGCTATTCATTAACAGCAAAACTCCTGGCTCTATCCTTTGGTTGCTCGAAATTCTTTACCTATTATCTGTGAAATACATTCCAAAAGAGTTGCTGAGCGACACGAGATTCAAGAAAGAACTTCATGAAACGATTAATTTCTTGCTGCTTAGCTGCGCAAGCATTTGTTCCAAGAACTCACAGATACTGTTCAATGATGCCAGCAGTGACACGACAGGAAAATTCAGGATCGTGTTCCCGCTGCCTCCAAGTGTATACGAAATGTACAAGCAGAGTTTGGAAGGAGCTTTCAATAACGAGTCAAATGCATCAAACGATCCGCCTATCGAACGCATGATGTTCTTAAACATGGACAAAGATTTTGGCGAGACTTCCATTTACGCTCGCTATAGACTTTTCTGTTTCAAAACTCTCAGAAGAATCGCACTTAACCTTGTCCAGAATACTTACGCTGCAGACAAAATTGATCGTGTTGCAAAGAGAGTAAAGGGTTGAGAATACTTCATTTTGTTAATATTTTGTCTTAGACAAAAGATTTCATGGAAGTTATTTTCCCAGTTATGGAGAATAAGCAACCTGAGAACCAACCTTACCTCGAATGTGCCTCCGAATTACTTGAAAAACTCGTTGGAGGGTCTAATACGATCGTGATAAAGGACTTTAAACATAATATTCTCAATATCTTCGATGGAAACGTAAGGAGGAAAATTTTGAGATTGAAATAACATTTAAATTTTTCTATAGGATTTCTTCAAATGCACAAGAAAATCCCTCAGACACTGGAGCAAGATCATCGATGCTGTCATGACTAATGATAAAGGAGATTTATTCACGGAGTTCCTAACAAAAGTGGCTTCGTTCGGTATAATATTCAACCGAGACTCCGACACGAGACAGAAAATCAAGAGTTTTGAACGAATCTGTTTTGTGATTTATAGTGGTGAAAGAGACAAGTATCAAGGAAAACTTGTCATTCTTTTGGAAAAAATGGGTGAAGTCATCAAAAACGCTGACTCCTCGCCTCCTGCTCTGGTCATCTTGGTCATCTTCTGCGTGAGGATTCTAATTCTGAGACTGTCGTCGCTTATTCTGAATGAATTGTTCAGGAACATTTGGCCCCATCTGCTTACTCTCTTGGTAAAACAATATTTATTATCATCACTTTGCTAACAAATAAACAACTACTAAATAGATTCAAATATTCAATAAGAAAAATACCCAGAAAAATCCAAATCTGATCCTTGCTGCCCTCAAACTGGTCGAATTAATGTCAATCGTCGGACTTGAAGAGTTTTATGGCAACCAATGGGTCTTTTTATTCGATTGTAAGCATATTTTTCTAATACCCATTGAACTAATTTTCTCTTGATCCAATTCAGATTTCGGCCTGACAATTCAGTCATCGAACAATAAAGCTCTTGATATGTCTGTCCAACAAAAGCTCGACCCTTCAACAATTCTTAACCCACCTTTGAAGAGCCAAGTTACTCCTTTCAATTTCGTTCCATATATCGGCAACTGCATCCCTGAAGACAGCAAAATTACTTATATAAACACCCAGATTAACCAACAAGTCTCCTATCAGAAAACGAAACGCAAGATTATTATGAGTCAATCTAACGTAATAACAATAAATACTATCATGTGCAATCTCATGTGTTCTCCTTAATTTAGGTTGAGAGTGAGTCTGAGATTAGAGCTAAAGCCATTGAATTGTGTGAGTACTTGATGCAAGCGAACGAGTTCAGAATGGAAGTTGATCCTGAGAGCGTCGAATTGATGATGGAACGTGACTTTATCTCTCTAGATGATTACATATTTAAGATGAATTAATCGTGAAATTTCACAGGAGAGAGTGTTAAATGAGTAGTCGAGTTTCTAATTATTGATAAAATTCTCTTAGCAGTCTCAGTAATATCTAAAGGAGGATTTCTCCTTATAAATTGAAGAATTATTTTCAGATATCGATCTTGAAATCTTTTCTCTTTGAGTTAACTTTCAATCAAAGTGGAAGTTTAGTCGATGCAGAATATATCAAGTATTATTAATACTCAGATATGATGATAAGGAAACAGTTAACAATTATAATGAATTCAAGACGTTTCTTCTTCTTAGCAGCCAGATTTGAGTTAAGAAAGTGCCATTAATTTGAGTCTGTATAACTCAACAAATTGGCTAGAGCATCAAGATGTTTATTTTGGCAAACCAATTTTTCAATTATTTGATGTATATTTCATAATGTCTCTATATGTTCAGCTAATTTAGTAGACTTTGTTGCTCATGCGTAATAATGGTTCTCTCGTGATTTATTAAAGCTCGATTCAAATTATAAAATCGCTCTCAACGGATTTTATGCAAAGAGGATTACACACCTACTAAAAATTGTGCCGTATAGCTCAATCCTCAGTTCTAGAGTCTCAATCTCTTTTCTTTCCCTTCTTTGGCTTATCTTCGGTGGTCGTTGTTATATCTTCAGCAACGTCATCTACGCCCTAAGAAATACGATACAACATTAGTCTGTTTCTCGATTGGTTTGAATTTGCTTACTTTTTCGACTCCGCTCTCAAGTTGACGTCCGACGAACTTGAGCACGATAATGAGAATTAAAACCATACCAACGAACAAGAGCAGTGAGCTGCTGAACAAGAATTCAGTAATGTTTGAATGCTTAATAGAGCTGTAATCGAACTAAAGCATTAGACACTTTAAGCGCAAGCTCTCATAATAATAAAAATTACGTCTTCAGTGTCCTCGAAAACGTCATCGATTTCATCGTTCCTTCTTCTCTGCTTCTCAAACTTTTTCTGAGCAGCTTCAGCTCTTCTTTCCTTTTCTTCTTCCTTTCTTCTCTTTTCTTCAGCTTCTCTTCTGTCCCACTCAGCTCTCATTTGATCTCTCTCTGCATAATCAGTGTCTATAATCACAACGTTAATCCTTCCTTCAACACGACTAATAAGATTAGTATACCTTCTAAACCTCCAGAGTAGAGCATAATTGCATTAACCATAGGATTATCGATTCCAATTTTCTCGAAGGTGACGACAAGTTTATTTCCTTTCATTGCGCCTGCACAGAGTTTTCCTTTGTGGTAAATCTGGTCCAGTTTCATTTCAAATTCTGTGTATTCGTCATATGCGGCGAACTTGCCTACTTTCGCCACGACGTCAATCTTTTCAGCGACCAAGCAGTCTCCAAGTCTGAGGTTAAAAGCTCTTTTTCCAGGCTCTCTGAACCACATTTCTGCGAACTTGGTAATCAGAACATATTTTCCTGGAGCCTCAACAGGAATTGAATATGTAAAGCTTTCATCTGCGTGACGTTCAGTTTTGTAAACGTCAGAATCTGAGGTATACTTAACCTTCACTTCTCTGATTTCGTCATTATTATTGTAATTGGCAGTCCTTGTGTTTTTCGAAAAACCAGTATCCTGTTGATCAAGAATCCCATTACATTTTCGAAAGGTGCAAAAGATCTTACTGGTTTATATTGGAATCCAACCGCGCTTCTAAAAGGTTGGTCAGCACCTGCGTCAACAGCCCAGATCACCTGTTTTGGGTTGAGCGGTTTAGAAAAGGCAATAACCAGAAGTAAGCTGGCTATGATAGAAAGTCTGTACATTCTATACACGTATCTATTTTATTCTGTAATTAAATTCATTAGAGTCAAGCTACTACTATTACTGCTAAAGTAAAATCTGGATTAGTTGATAATCCCAGGAAGCTGCAACCTGGAAACTGCTTTCATACATTAATTTGAATACGCATATACATCATGAGAGTAACTATCAACAAGATCGACAATATGCACAGTTAAATAAAATCTTTCATAAATGAATTTGATATAATTATATTAAAACGTGACGTTTTACTTTAGAAGCTTGTGTTGAAAGCCATTATAGCTGATTGCTGGGCGGCCGTTTCCAAGAAAACTTGGAATGTTGGGGCAGTTCTGCTTTTTGTTCACATCGACTAATTGCATACTGTTGGTTTTGATATGATTTGTCTCGATGTGATGAATTGGATGGTTTTTCGTAAGGTATGGTAGCGTGACTTTGATATAAGTGACCTGTCTTTCAATAGAAGTAGAATCCCTATCCTTAGGCGTTCTGTGAGTAAAAGAAGATTGTCTTTCAGGCTGCTGAGGCGCAGTGTTACACGATAATTCGTTGTAACTGGGAGGCGCAAACCCTTGCAAATTGACAGAGTTTTTCGAAGTATGATTTGTCTTTAAATCGCACTTGACAATTTCAACAGATTCAGGTCCTTTTTCTTATGAAATGAAAATAATAAGTTTTTCAATGAAAATTTCGATGTAGATACCAGTGCGATCAAGGCTCGGTAGGGATTTTGGTTGGCACGAAGTATTGATTACTTCATTACTTTTGTTTTCCTGATTCAACTTCGAGGCAATAGGCTGTAGACTCTTTATGGTAAATGAAATTTTATGCAATGGTCTTTGAATGCGAGGAGCTTGGAAAGTTTGCTCTGGCAGCATCAAATGGTCAAAGGCTCGGTGCAGGTTATCAACAACATCATTAATCAGATTTCCTCGGATTCCCGTAAGCTCATCTAACTCACAGCACCTAACGAAGTTATCTATAAGATTAATTTCGCCTTGGTTTATTTACCATCGAGGAAGAATTCCATGAATTTCACGGAGATAGGCTATACAGGCGCATGCGAGGACAACAGAATCAATCTCGACGAAATCGATGTCTATTGAATATAGTGTGAATTTCGAGACTGAACCTGAAAAATGTTATTTTACGCTTCACCACTGCTTTGCAGAGTTTGCCTGCAGCAGATTCAATCTTGCCCGCTATTTCAAAAATACGGGTTTCGGGGAGCAATCCGAGTTTCGTCGAGATGGCAGGAAGAAAAAGAGGAGTCTTCTTTGAAAAACTTCCAGCTCTCCCTCCGCTGTACCCTTCCTTCGAATTTTCATATGGAATGACTTTCTTTGTAGCAGTAACTAGTCCGATCCCATTTCCAAGCTTTTCTTTGTTCTGAACATTTGGTCTATTGACGTTCTGAGTGTTTTCTTTTAGAGCTTCTTTTTCGTCGTCTTCGCTGAAATAGTCGTCAGAAGCATAAATAACTCCTTGAGCCAAGAAAAACTCGACAAATTCAAGAAGAGAAGTGAATTGCGGATTCCAGTCCACGTTTTCGAGGAGAACGATCTCAGCCTTTTTAAAATCAGCGTATTCATATATTGAACTGGCGGCTTGTTTAAATTTCCACATGTATGGAATTTTCTCATCCAATTCAATCGTCTTTGCTAATTTATAGTTTCAGAACAGTGCTTTGAGGTCTTTGGTTTACCAGCGAGAAGGAGGCATGTAGGTGCATAGAGCTCTATCTTCGAATTGTAAGCAGTGGTTGAATAAAATAGTGAATCCATCAAATTAACAGCTAATTGCGAAGAAAGATCCGAAAGTTTGAACTTTCCAGCCAAATCAAAAATGCTTTCCACTGTGGATTGTCTCGACTAGAAGAGGAATAATAATATTAAAACAGTGAAGCGAGATTCCCTCATACCTGACTGTATTCTATATTATTGGCTATAACTTTGATTATTTTGCGTTTGCAAAGCGCACTATAGACAGACTGAGGAGAAAAGAACGCTCGATAATTCATTTTCTGAGTCTTGTAAGCTTTTGATCCGGTCTATTTACTCCTTAGCACAGGATTAGAGTATTGAAATTTTACTTGAGGGACAAAAGTCCCGTTTCCAGGGAGATAACTTTGTTTTTTGGGATTTTGCTGACGCTCAGCAAGCGACTTCGGAGAAATCTTAAATTCTTGTTTCTCTCCAAAATACTTATCGCAAATAGGTTGTTCTGTCTGGATGTCTTCACAACAAATCTTTTTGGTGAATTCTTCAGCAACATCGCATTCGTCAAGGCCCAGAATTTTGCTCATTTTTCTTTAATTATCAATGATATAATTTTTTCTGGTTGCTTTGATTTTATTGATCCTTGAGCTCTCGTTAACGGATTAATTCTCATTCAGCAGAACGATTATTACTGTCATTTTAAAAAATAGAGAACTAATTACTTGATAATCTATTAAGATAATTTCTAAAACAAATAGCATGGTAACGTATAAATTTTCCATTCGAAGTGCTTGAGGCAATAAGAAGTTATGAGAATTTCTTGAATCTACTGGAGTAGATTGAACTCGTTCCATCTTAAAATAAGAATAGCCGTTTAATTGAAGCTTATAAGTAGAGTCAAGGGTGTCCTCTCGCATAGAAAAACTCAACATAGGCAATACGAGCAATGAATTTCAAGGCAAATTAATTATGCGGATGAGGGTATAATTCGAATTGTAAATGCATGCGAATTGAAACTGTAGACACAATCATAATAATGGAAAGTTTTGAGTTTTCTTCGCCAATATTCATGTTATGGGAAGCGAAAGCCTCCAACACTGTGTGGAAAGGATAAATTCGCACAGTTCACCAGAAGCGAAATATTAATTTGATATCATTTTACGCTTGTGAAAGTTGTTCTCTCGTGATCAGAAAGAAAAATTATTGAAGATAGAATAACTTAATAATTTCGAGAACACCAAAATTCATTAAATATAGTGAAGAACAGTGCAGAGACATAAGGGCGAGAACTCGGTATTCTATAATATGGTGAGAAATAGAGTCTCATGCAAAATTAAAGAATAAGTTTGTGCTCATATACTAGAACCTCTATTATTATTACGAAGTTATGAGAAGATTGCAACAACACAAGCAATTTTTTGAGGCTAGGAAAATTTGAGCAGCACAAAATATCCAAAAAATGAAAATCTCTCAAATTACTTCAATTGTCAGTTGTTTGATCTGCTAAGAGACTAGAAGAGCCACGTCGAATGGATTTCTTGAAAGAAGATTTTACTTTG
>ENA-UOUE01002037-UOUE01002037.1-compost-metagenome-genome-assembly--contig:-NODE-2037-length-10556-cov-15.245539_pt1 | contig 10556 bp, 7 predicted proteins | sample MGYA00238146_ERZ747223 | MGnify/ENA primary metagenome ERZ747223 (study PRJEB28781, sample SAMN06268865) | compost metagenome | isolation source: single cell | place: USA: California, Emeryville, Joint... | reverse complement strand
GCGATAGTATAGTGGTTAGTATATCTGCCTGTCACGCAGATGACCCGGGTTCAATTCCCGGTCGCGGAGTTTTTTTTCTTCCCTCCGCCTCAAGTTGTAACCCTTAGAATCTCTTAAAGTTATATCTCTTTCATCATTTTCAATGAAGTAGCGATGCATGAGAAATTCTTTTCATGACCATAGAATCAGAATTTATTACAAATTATTATTCGTTTCTTTTATTCAGCGGGTTTCATAGTGTTGGTTCAAGGTCTAATAATATTTATAATCATTGGAAACTATTTTTCATTGGAATTTCTCCATTGCGAAGATTTTGCATTTCTTACTCTTTTTAGATGTTATAAAGGAGTTTGTTAAACGATATTTCATTGAGATAACACGACACGAATACTCGATGAATTTATAGAACTCTATGATGAATTGCTATTGTTTTAGTTGGTTGTAGCAAGCTCAACTCCACCAGTTTCGGAGTCTTCTTCAAAATGAAGTTCCATTTTCTTCCTCATGATTCTCTTCTGAACAACCCAAGCAATCGAGGCCAAACCGACCAGCAATGCCAATCCCAATGCTGATAAGAACAAAATTCCTCTGGTTGCTTGTCTTCTAGTTGTTGGGTTTCCGCTTTCATCTATAATTCTTTCAGCCAGTCCAATTCTGCCGACTTTTGCATCAAAAACAATCTCAAAGTGTTGCAAAATCGAGTGTCCCAATACAGCTGCGTCCTCCTTATTGTTTACTGCAATCAAAGTAGAGCAATACTGGCTTGCTCCTTCAGTTGGACTTGCCAAGCAATCTCCCATGATTCTTGAGGAAGGAATATCATATGAAACTCCATCGAATTTCAAACCCAATGAGAAAGCCTTAGCATCAGCGTTTCTCTCACAGATCAATTGGCCAGCTTTATTAACTTTATCAGCTTGGCATTCCCATCCATTTGAGCTGAGGGCTGAGAGCACGTTGGTAGCAGAGTATTCTGGCAAGATGAACAAATCCGTTGATGTGTCGAACAATGCATAAGCAGGTGATCGAGAAAGCTCCTGAGATGCTAATGATAGGCTGTCGAGTTCAACAGACCAGCTGTCTTTGTTATGAAGATGGAAGTAGTCAAAAGATTCTAATGATTCCTCTGAAAGGCCAAAGTGTAATGAGGGATGTGATTCAGTGTATTTAAGAGAGAAAATTTTCTCGTCAATCAAGCCTTTTTCGTACATTGCTGTCAAAAAGCTGGTGGACTTTGGACTCAAAGAGAGAACTCCGCTGTGTTGAAGCGGGTATTTAACGTTTTCAGCAAGAACGAATTCAGTTTGACCGCCACTTTGACCGCTAACTTTGAATGAGCACATAGAAAGTTTTCCTTTCACTCGACCGTTGTCTATAGTCATGTGATCGTGAGTCTGGATGAATGAGGGTTCTTGGGACGCGTCAAAGGCCTTGGCAGTGTTTTGACAGTTTATGCAGTCTTTTCCAACGATGAAATCCATATCTGCAGTTGTTGAATAGAGCACTGGAAGTGATTGGCGACCAATAGTCACTGAGCCGTAGAAGTTTGTGTGTTGATTTGCTGAATGTTGGCTTTTTCCTTCTGCTTTCAATGAGATGTGATCTCCGTCGAAGCGATTACTTTCCTCTCCCTTAAACTTGGAGAAAGGAATCTCGAGGGTGGTGGCCGTTATGACCATAAGAGCACACGCGAATAGAGCTAAAGGGTGTACTTTGAATACCATTTTCGCTAATCGTCAAGCGTTTAGAAGTATTAAAGTTCGCTGAAACTTATTAATGTTATATCTTGCGTAATAAAACTTTATTTGGGAGAAGTTGGAGATATTGTATCTAAAATAAGAAGTACGAAGCATATCTTTTTCAATAAATAAAATAAATCAGATACTAGTGATGAAGGCGATTTGCAATTAGCGGAATGAGAGCTTGTTGTCAACCATTTGGGATGCAGCTTAAGCTTTAAGCACAAACTGTGTTTTTTGTCTTGAATGAAGGGTTGAAATTTTTTTCGAATATATATTTTGGAGTAATACATCTGGTTTCTTGGTGAGTCACAGAAGCATAAGCAGAGGCAGCCAAGTCCTTCTATTGGTAAAAAAAAAAAACCTATAAATAAATTATACGACGTGAATTTTCGTGCTCGCTGCTAGAGTTCTTATCTTCAAATTAGATGCAGTTTGTCGACGCTAACTTATATAAGAACGAATATTGTTAGTTATTCTTTTGGACTTTATACTGTTGCCTAGGCTAAGCTATACTTTTCGTTTAGAAAATATGAGATCATCAGAAGACCGTGCGTCCTCAATAATTATATTTGTTATAATACCTTAAATCAGCATGATTTTGAAGACGAGGACCAATGTTGAAGTAGAAGCGGTTTCCAATCAATACGAAATCATTGGATCAGCACAGGTCAAAATTAAATTAAAACTAATTTGATTTGACGATTAGTATTATTGTCTACAAGTCATTCTTGAGTCATACAAATTTCAAATTTTACAATAGTTGTAGGCCGAAATTGATTATCTTGTGAGGGAATGTATATGGCCAGAGCCTTACTTAATTTCATTCGTGGAGTACAGACACAGTCTTTTAACATCGCAATATTGTTTTGTTTAAAACTAGCTGAATTAAGATACAAACTCACATCTTTTTTTCTATTTTGACGGTCTCATCACATTCGCTTATTTTAGACAAAAAGAGGAAACCCGAAGGAGCTGCCCATACAATACGGTTATGAGTTGGCTTTGGCTTGGCAAGCCTTTCAAGACTCATAACGTCATAATGGGACAACTTTAGATCGCGTGACGCAATCCTTTTAATGATCTGTTTAATTTTTGATTCATAATAGTCAGAATACTCATTGAAAATGCATAAGTGCTATTAGTATAATTTTATTGTATACCGGGTAACATGTACTCAAGAATTAGTTTCGTACTCATCGTCCTTGCTGGGCTCGCCTTCACACCAGCCTATCTATTCAACACAAACTTTGATTATACAAACCAGGGTGCTGATTGGGCACAAGGTTATTGCAATGAAACAAAGGCTAAAGGGCAAAATATTCAGCAAAGTCCCATTGCTATTAACTCTAGCACCGTCACGACCTTTCAAAGCGTCCGTTACTGGTTCCCTTTCTACAAGCCAACTCCTGCAAACGTCACCTTCTACAATGTCAGCTGCGTAATTACTCCACAAGATCCTTTTGATTCCGTCGGATTTGGTTGGGTATATGGCGCTCAGAGTGATTTCAATAGAAACCAAGAGAACACATCCAACATCACGATTCATTCACCTGCAGAACACATCATTGACGGAAAACAATATCCGATCGAGATGCAAATTACCCATCAGGCAATATTTTTCGATTTGTTTTATTGTTACAATGAGAATTATTCTTTTTAGGCTGTTGGTAAATTCTTGACCATCGGAGCAGCTACCGTCGTCTCTATTTTCTTCGACAATGAAACATCAAGCACTCCAAATGAATTGCTAGCGAATATCTCAAATGCCAAAGCATCGAGCCAGGCTACTATTGATTTGTCTTACATTTTCGATCCCAGATTGACTAATCTTTTGGATTCCTACAGTTACGCAGGTATAATCTCCTTTTTTTCCCTAAAATGTTAGAACTAACTCTTCTACTTAGGAACATTCACAATGCCAACCTGCGAGCCTTTGGTCACCTATGTTGTTTTCCCTAAGCCTTATCCAGCGTCGTCTGAGCAAATACAATTTTTCTGGGATCTCTATCATAACAACCCCCAATTCGCTGGCAATGGTAATAACCGACAAGTATTCCCCGCGGCGACTCAACCAAAATTGATGAAAGGCTCTCCTTACTCACCATCATAATAATAGAAAATATAAGAGCAATTCTCTCTGCCTAAACTATTTTGAGTTGGGAATAAGTTGATTATTATTATCATTATCATCTACATTGATATTGTTACCGTCAGCTCGTTTCATTATTAAGGTTAAAAAACGCATTCCACCTCTTAGACTTATTGACTTATATAACCGTAGTTAAATGTGTAGTTGTTTTCAGTATTTTGGGCATTGATATTGCACTCAGAGAGAAAAACGTTATTTATTTGTGAGAATGGTTGCTCTCCAAGAAATAATTTGTCTTGCAGTCAGTAATTGAGTATAACAATTGCCTTACTCTTACTATTCAATAAAAAACACTATGGATTTTGGATATTGAAGAGATCAAAACTATCGCCTTCAAATGAGTGAATAAATGGGAAAATGAGGGTTGTAGCCTCATTCGCTACCTCTTAATTGAAAATAACTTACCTACGCCAGGAGAGGTTTTTTCAAATCTTTGAGCTCATAGTTGTTAGTCTCTGCACTATTTTTTTGCAGCAAGTTATTCTGACTAGACTTCTTCTGTTTAAGAGCAGCAGCTGCCTTTGGATCTTGTTTCCCACCTCCATTCTCAATATCTCCTGCAAATTTATTCAGGAATTAGCTAAAAGCCAGTTTACCTTCTGTTGTGCATTGATTGGCATCTCGGGAAAGGTTTGCACATACCCAAAGGCTCACAAACCCTGGAATCAGCTCCGTACATGTAAACATCTATTCATCACCAATAAAATTATTTAAGAATGAGAGCAATAGGTATAAAGTACTGCAATGTTTATCACATTCGAAAAATTTCGAAGGAGAATTTCATTGTCGATTGCTCCCAATCCAATCAACGAATCATATGAGCCTCTTATCACGAAACCGACTGTGCATATGATGCTAAGAATTTTCATCTGCGCGTAATATAGCATACACGTAACTAATGCTGGTTGTTACCTTAAAAAGGACCTTCTGTGCTACTTCCTGTTCAATCTTGATCTCTTTGACCTTTAGGAGATGGAAATAGAGTAATTTGTAAAAGATACTGCATGATAGAGTTTGTTGCCATAGAAGGCGATTCCGAGGGCAACAAGCAGATAGAGAGCACCGATGATAAGGCACGAAAAAGTGGGAAAGTCGCTGTAGTTGTGATCGCCATGGAGGAATATGGCCTCAATCAGCATGAACACATAGATGAGGATGGTTGCAATCGATAAGCCAGAGACCACCCATCTGATGGTAGTTTCGTCACGGGTACTTTGGATATAGTAGTAGATTTTTGCGAAAAATAGTATTATCAGTAGATAACCAGGCATCCATGTTAGTGTGGGAAAGGATATACAAACAAATTCAAGGATCAATATGATCGGATGACGAGATTCGTTTGGACCATGATTTCCAGTAAGAGTAAGGATGATTAAACTCAAGCAGCGCACTACAATTGATAGTTTAGCCCAGGGAGGGTGACGATGGATTACTTAGGCTTGCCCACTTTAGACAAGAAATCACCTTGCATTTAAAAACATTGACCTCGAGAGATGTATCAATAGCACCAAGGTTCTTCAAGCTGCGATTCGACAGGAAGGCAAGGATACCAAACAATAATGCTACTGCGCAAGCGAACCTAGCATAAGAAGAACAAATTAACTCGGGATGGGGAAACAAAGTAAAAACACAAGGAAATCAAACGAATTATCTGAAATTCTCTTACATCAAGTTATTCTGTAGCAAAGAACTGATCTGGCCATTGTTCGGGGGATCATCTGTCTGCTCATCTGTAGCCACATTTTGAATCTCTGCGATGATTCTTCTGAAACCGTTTGCTGAGAGTATGCTTAACTCCATTTGATATCTTATTCTATACAAATAAAATATAAAACTAATCAACCTACACAGCTTTCTCACTTAACGAGACCACACAAGCAAGAGTTCTCTGCAAACCTCTGTAATGATCAATAGTCAGCTACTAAGACCTCTCTTTGGTTAAGCTTACAGAATAAAGAATCAGCAACAGAAAATGCTTTTGTTCCATTGGCTTTCGTTTTCTGTGTTTTTTTCTTCTCAGCAACCTCTAAAATATGCCGACAAAGAAGCACTAGAGGATAAGCGACATTTTCATACAATTTTTTTTTCATTCTTTCTTCAAAATAAGGCAATATGGCTTTATTCTGGCCTCTAATTAGGAAAAAAAAAATTGAACTAAATTGACCCAAAAATATTACCGGTAAAAAACACCTCGTCTCCTTCTGTCGAAATCACGACTTTTTGTTTCTACATAATTCCTATGGACTAACTTATTCCGATCTGACAAACCAGGAATTAAGTGGTAAGATTGGAAATCACGCTTTCTTGAAGTGTATCAAAGAATAATCAATATGAAAAGAGATATGGCAGATTGAAAAAAATTTAAAATTGGAATTTAACTAGCTATCATATCATTCATCTCATCACTATTGCTCAGCTCCATCATTCGTTTCTTCATTTTCGGAATCTTCCTCTTCTTCCTCCTCGGAGATTTGACCCACTAAAAGGATTATATAAGTTCATACAAATTAGCCTTAAATTCTTACTTGCGACTTCGTTGGTGCTGGAAGAAAGGCTGCGAAGCCATGGCCCATCTTCGACCTCATCGAAAATCAACTCAAATTTATTATTTTCCATCATGTTATCTGGCAGCAGATGCTTTTTTGAGCTCGGTGGCATTGGAGGAGGGAACAGTGGATCTACGGCAAGTCTACAGTTATATTTCAATGTTCGATAGGCTCACAAAGAGAAAGAGGCTACCTAAGGGCATTCTCAACCATTGTCGGTATAATCCGAGCTAAGAGAGGAGCTGAAAGCTCCAAACACGGGTTAGTATTGACTTCAATAATCCAAGGCTTGAAATTCTGATCAATCATGAAATCCAAGCCAAACACCTGAAATTGTATATTATTATAACACTTTGACTCCATTACTTATGCTTACTTCGAATGTATGCTCTCTTCGATGTGGGTCAATTTTCCCATAGACAGCCCTGATGGAATCTCTAGCCATATTTTTCATTCGAGGATAAATATCGGTTTGGAAGTTGATTTTGCTTTCAGGCATATTCTGATCTAGGTACTTCTGGAAATCAGCATAAGACACCTATTCAACATAATTTATTGATATCAGTATCGATGAGTTATTGTTAAGTTACCTTGTTTCCATTCTCAAATTTCCCGTATTCCTCGCCCTTCTTTTGCACAGCATCATTCGTAAGATGCACCATTTTGTTAGCAAGGTTCTTTAGATTGAATTCCTTCGAGCAGGTCCTTATGTATCCATCTGGGTACCAATACCCTTTCATATATCCGTTTATTGAAGTTATCAGCATATAGCATCGAATATCAAACTTTCTTTTGTTATAGAGCAGAGGACGGTCCATGTATTGCTGGACTATGTAAGTCTTGTGACTTCCATTCACGTGTTTCTCACCAGAGTTGAGAATTTGTTCAATTTCTGATATTTCGCTGGCCACTCTAATCCCATGGCCGCGATTTGTGTTTTCACCCGGCTTGATAATCCAAATATTCTTGATACGCTTGGATTGCAGAGCCTTTTTTTCATTTGAGTCGGCCTCGCTAATTTGTTTTTCAATCTCTTGCACTTCCTTATCTCGAGAATTATAATATTCCAAGAATTTCGCGTACTCTTTATCCTCAGTGCCGCTCTTGATATGGAACGTCAAAGGAAGGTAATCGTATGGATTTTCCTTGATGGCTTCGTAGTAGGCTCGCATATTATAGAATAACGCCTTCTTATTGCTTAGATGATAGTTGCATTCCATTCTATTGTATATTTTCACTTTTGTTGGATCTAACACGGTTAGATTATGTCCCTTTTTACTCGATTTAACTAGTTCCTCAGTGTCTTCGCCATAGAGTATCTTTTTCTTATTGCTTTTCATGAAATTCTGAAGATCATTATACTCAGTTTTTGTGTAAATCTTGTTCAATGTGTCCATCGAATCGGTAATTTTATCTTTTCCCTGCGCTTTCTTGGACTTAACCAGCTTAGATTTGGCTTTCTCATTAGAAGCCTTCAGACCGGTCGATTCGTTCTCCGAGTCGGTTTGTTCGTTTGCGCTCTCATGCGAATATGCGTCATTTGTGGTCGTGGAGTTCTCTCCTGTATTCCCTCCATTGTTGTAAATAAAACCGTTGTGGTCCAAAGCCTTTCGCTTTGATTTGAGTGAATCAATCAGGCCGTTATTCCTCAGCTGAGTCCAAACCAAATTCACTTCCGTGCCTTCAAATCCATCAGTTGGCATCCACCACCATCGTGTTTTCAGAAGCGTGCGGACCATGAGTCCGTTGTTTCCCTTTCCGATGAAATATTTGTAAGTGACCTGATTTGCAGGAGGTCGGTTCGCCACCGCAAATGTAAAACTGACTTTGTATAGATAATCCAAGTAAGCGTAGTATCTCTGATTTTCACTTAACCCTCTTTCATTCATAGTGTTCTTACTGACTTGCTTCTCGTTCGTCTTAGCAATGGTTGTTATTGCCTTAGCCGCACTCTTGGTTGTGAAGTTCGTACTCTTGGAGACTGCAGCCTTTTGCGAATTTATATTTTTTTCAGAATCTTTCTCATGAGGCTCTTTGACGGAAGTACTATGGCGTCCAGCCGTAGTTTGTTGAACACTTGAGTGTGACTGATTATGTGCGGCTGTGCTCAGCGTGTTCATCCGCTGTCGAGCGGCATTCCTGCCGACATTTCGCCTTTCTCTTTCATATGTAATCGCAGGCGCCACTGCCAACTCAAGGATTTTTTCACCTTGATCTTGCTCTGTGTTTTCACCAGCTTGTTTACTGAAAATCGATTTAGCATTCCCCACATCGCCGATCTCATTCTAAATACAAGGTTACATCACTTGCTGATTCTATCAAGTCATTACTGTTTTCCCTTCGTGTGATGGAGTGCCCCTAACTAGCTGCGCTTTCCGGTTTTGTAATGGCGAGATAAGCTTCTGATTTTTGACCGTCTTTTCTCTACCGGCTTCGTTCTGGGTCATAGATAAATTCGGTCTCTGCCGCTTTGCTGATTTATTTCTGCGAGGTTCATTGATCTCCTCAGATTCATCCTCGTTATTTTTCTTGACTGAGGCTCGTACTCCAACCAAGGGATTCATACAGGTGTCGTCAAAGCTTTCGGTCTTCTGAGGATCGCCTCCGAGTCTGTTTTCAAAAGTTTGACTTTTGACTAACAATGGAGCTTCATCCTTAAAAGGAGAAATCTCATTAAAAGAGTTGTCTATATTCCCATAAGAAACACGCGAATCATTGCCTCCTTCTTTCTTAGTTTTTTTGGTCTTCTTCACCCCAGCCGGCGCCACCAAAAGTTTAAATTCGCTCACTTTTCCATAATTCTTCTGCACTTTGGCGGCAGGTTTCGTATGCAATAATGCTGGAGTGCTCTTAAATGCAACTGGAGAGTTACTCGCGCTGAGATTTTTATTATAAGCCGCACCTTCGATTTCTATGACTGCGTAGCAGTTAGCTCAGTGAATTCAATCAACTATATTACTTGGTTTTGCGTTAGGACCCGAGGGACCAGCTTCATTTTCTTTTTCCCTTCCCTTTCTGTGATTTTCGCTGGCAAAGAGGTTTCTCGGTCTTCCAATTAAAGGCAGTTTGGACGCGTGTATTGCTCGTTGCTGTCGTACTTGCAGATTTCCTGGTTTTCCGATTTGGTCTAGTCGCGTCTCAGTCTCAGGTGAATAGTAGTCGGCATATAGATCTGTAGGAATAATCAAAATTGTTTTCACTGAAGGATATCATACTAGGATCCTCTTCAAATTGCCTCTTCCGTTCTATCAAATTCGAATCAGCTCCTATGGATGGCAAGTAGGTCCCTTGACAATGAATTCAGCATGATTGCATGGAAAAATTAAATTATTAGTTTACCTTTTCTCATCATTCTACTTTTTGTGTCTCCAATTTCCGAAAATACCTGCTGCGTGGAAAATTTAGGATTTGTTGTTCAAAATTCACGTACTAAGTCCACGCTTTGATTATAGAATAGATTTGGTTGCACCGTTTTGCCAGTTTTGCCTACTTTACTCTTTTTACCAATAACTTGCGGATCTGTTCGGGTTTTTGCAGCCAATACAGGATTTTGAGAACTTCGGTTGTTTCCAACCTGGACACCGTCAATGTCCAGCCCGCTACCAATCGCATTACTGAAGCCAGCATCGTCTGAACCCCATCGATTGTCCAGAAGAGCATCAGCCATTATCTTATCTTTAATTCGTTGCTTTGGAGTTCTAAAGGAGGAAAGATATTTAGATAAGTCTGGGAGGGTTAAGCGTAGAGCACCTGTCTTCAACTTTTGATTCCATGTATATGTCCAAATTATAAGAGTGATGGCTGGAGTTTAAACAGAAGTAATCTGATAGAAATTGTTTGTAGAGAAACTCTCACACAACAGTAATAGATAAAATTTAATGCGACGGCTAATTTGCTAAAAAAATATATTAAATCAGAGTTGCATAAAACTCGAGTATTAGACCGAATTAATTAAATTAATTTATCCATAAGCGATCTACAATTGACTATTCATGTAGAACTAGCCTATAAATGAAGGAGTTATCTCTTTTATCGGTGAGTATTCAGAAAGCCTCAACCTTTATTAATAGATATGTTGGATGATATTTCGGGCATGTTCAATTGTCCTATTAAAAGTCG
>ENA-UOUE01002036-UOUE01002036.1-compost-metagenome-genome-assembly--contig:-NODE-2036-length-10560-cov-15.879233_pt1 | contig 10560 bp, 10 predicted proteins | sample MGYA00238146_ERZ747223 | MGnify/ENA primary metagenome ERZ747223 (study PRJEB28781, sample SAMN06268865) | compost metagenome | isolation source: single cell | place: USA: California, Emeryville, Joint... | reverse complement strand
CTGAATTCTCACAACAGCGAGAATTTTAGCTGTCTGATTTTCCTGAACGCAAACGAGATCACCTTTTTTCAAATTTTTGATCGGAGTTTGGAGAACGTGGCCGTTTTCATCGAGGACATCCACGACACAAGAACCGTCAAAGCAACCACCTCCACCTCCACCATAATAATCCCCGGTGTCAATTTGCATGCTTGGTTGACGTAGAGGTTGAGGTTGAGGTTGATACTGTTCCTGCTGAATATAATTTATCTTTATTTCTCTAGTTCTGTTCAGAGGCAGACTCAAAAATATTTGTCCACCAATATTTTGTAAAGCTTCAAAGGTTTTCCCACCAAACGCTTGCAGCCCTATATCCATGAAGTTCGTACGAAGTTGAAGCTCATAAGCTCTTGCAATACTTCTTAGATAATGGGCTCCCCATCTGTAATATCTTTCTTTTGTGCTAATAGCTTTGATCATTCTTCCTCCTTTTCCACCAAAGCCAATTAAATCAGCAACTAATCCGTTTATACAAGGATGCTCATTTTCATATTTGTTATCATATTCAGTAGCGAACTTAGATAGGTCTTCCATCATTTTTTGTACCGTGCTAAAATTTTCCTCAGATGCCTCATTTATCGCTTTATAAGTCTGATTTATTACACGAGATCTGACCCAGGCAGCAACTGAATCGACGGTGGGTGTCCTGCTTTTTGCGGTATAATTGAGTTTGTGAATGTGACCTTCTTCTTGACTTTCGTACTCCAGAGTGACAGCAAGATAGCTGTCACCTTTCGATAAATGCATTGGTATAACAATGTCTCGAGTCTGCCCCAATTGTAAATTACCTAGCTCTACGACAATGTGATCATCTTGCTTCTCGAATGAGAGATTTTCTCCAAGATCTTTGGCCAAAGTCGATCCTTCCAAAGGAGTCAAATGCAACTTCGCTTTTACACAGAGAGTTGTTGCTGCATTCGCAACACAGTTCACAAAGTTAGTTCCTAATAGTTTTGCGTCTGGGATAAAACCGAAGGCACCCCCTCCTGCAGCAGAAATACCCAACAGTATCTCTGAATCTAGCTTGTAGCCAAAACCAAAAGTGTTGATTTGGAAGGCAGTGTCAGGATGCTTCCTGAGATAACTTTCAACCCAGCGTGCTTCTCCAATATTAGGCGATATGTTTGGTTGTCCATCGGTCAGCAGGAAAACAAATTTTCTTCTTCTGTGTTTCTTATCTTCTGCTTCTAACAATGAATTTAGAGCTACCTTCAGTCCATCCCAGATATTGGTCGTATCATCAGGCTCTAAAGGATCCAACGCTTCCACGGCTTCAAGTTTATTGTCCTGAGTCATGAACTTGGCTGGATATACAAGTTTGGCTTTGGTTGAGAAAGCAACAAGAGACAATCTGTCCTTATCAGTCAGCGATTTGATCACTGTCTTTACAGCGTGCTTTACGAGGTCTAATTGAGATAAACCATCAGTTATAACTTTATTTTCGTTCTCAGGATCTTGGTATTTCACATCTTCGTCCATACTCCCTGAGACATCGATGACACAACAAACATCGATTGGAATCCGACACTCAATATCCGGGACAGTTATACTTATCCCAATATTGACAGGGTCTTTTGAATCTTCTTTGAGTTTTTCACAAGGAGCAGCTGCTATGATGATCTTTTTAGTGAGCTCTTGGTCATCAAACTCGTTTTTAATCTCGAACTCCTTCACATCGTTAAAGACTGAATTACCTCTTTTAAGCGAGACTTTCTTCTCGAGTTTATTCACTTTAGTTTCCTCTTCAGCACCTCCTTGAACGACTTTTATAACATCAGTAAAGGGGTTTCTGCAGATTGGGCATTGATTGGTATTCCTTTTCACCTCAAGTAGACAATCTTCGCAACCACATTGATGGCCACAAGGCAAGACAAGGTGGTCGGCTGCTTTAGTCATGCAGACGATACAAAGCTCAGAGTCCCTTTTAATGTTAACTGGGTTTAAGATACTTGAGTCAAACCCTCCTTTCAAAGGTTCTTGAGACATCAACTCATCGATGCTTGCTGCGACTTTATCCTGCTCATCATTCCCGTTCACTAATTGAATTTTTCCCTTGAACAATTCAATAATATTTTTGAAGTTGTCTCTGTAGAATTTCAATTTATCAGAGCGTTTTTTCTCATCTTTGTCGTTTCGTCGAGGATCATTTCGATCGTGCAGTCTCTTCATACAGACCTCATCAGAAGCTTCAACTATTAGCAGTCTTTCGACTTTAAGATCATTTCTTGGAATAAGAGCCATAGCTTGATCTAGAGTCCTTGGGAAGCCATCGAGGATAATGCTTTCATTTGGGTCTCTGGTTAAGCGTTCGAAGACTGCACTGATGATTGCCCCATCCGGAACTGGTTTGTTGGTGGAAGTATAAGGTTCAGCTATCTTTCCGAATTCGGTTTTATTTTTAATTGCATCTCTAACCAAGTCCCCGACATTAACGTGAGTTAGTCCGGTTTTCTTAGCTAGGATCTCGCATTGGGTTCCCTTTCCTGATCCAGGAGGGCCAACGACCAATATTATCCTTTTCACGCTCTGATCTGATCTTTGCATCAATTATTTAGAATTTTATTTGTTACTTCATCAAGATATATTCATTTAAATCCTAAATAAATCTATAACACGCGCAAAACACACCACAAAGGATATAAAACGGAGAAAAAAGTTTACATCGGAAAAAAAAAAACGGTGGTTTTTTGAAAAAAGTTGCTTCTCTCTCTCACCGAGCATCTCTGAACACTGAGCATTCACCTCTTCACACTTTTATCCAAATAATCACTTACCTAATTATTTGCTCTGATACTGCATCGATTAGCAATGATCCAAAACTCATTGCTAAATAAATGAATATGAGCCCTCTTTCGAAATCGTCCTTGCCCAGATGACCATCCACTAGCTTCCACCTGGTTTCCAAGTGAATTGAATTGATTCAAGTCCGAGTGCGTTAGTGCCTTACGATGGACAATCTCTTGTCCGAGGGTGACGACAAAGTGTAGGCTCCGCTCAAATACTTCCAAGCAATCACTGAAGCGAACTCGAGTATGAAAAGCGATGACTCAGTTCTCTCTCTCTCGTTCTTTGTCTTCACCAATGATGGAGATGAATATCAATCATGCTTCCGATTCACTGTCTTACCTTGATAGCCCATTCCTTTAAATCTAAGAAACTCACGGTGTTTACCAAGTCTGGACCTACTAGAAGTCGAAGGAAAGGTTGATTTCAATCAAGAAAATTGCATATTTTTTCATTTTTGCGACTTGTTGCCGAGCCTTATACTCACTTGGTCCTCGCAATACCTGGCTTTGTTAGCTCGTCAAATCCAGGCCTTTCAGGGGTTGGTTGATTTCAAGAGAAAAATATATATCATTTATACCAGAAACCTTTCACTTGAAGCAGAAAAATGGCTTTGACAAATAGAGAATGGAGAAAAGTAAGTGAAGAAATTTGAACTACATTCCAGATATTTGCTATTCTTATTATTTTAAGATTCCATTCTTGCTGTGCGTACTACAAGGAATCAGCCCATTATGATTTCCGATTAAATCACACCCAATAAATTTTATTGTTATCTTTTTACAATGCTGGGCACTTCACTCTCTATCTCAAGGCAGTTTTCCAAGGACAGCTTTTTACAAAGATCCAATCGTTCTCTCTCAGTCGCTATTCCAAAGGAATTTGAGCTTGAAACCAAAGATCGTGTGATATTCGGGCTTTGCAATTATGATGACATCGACAACTACTTTAACGGTCTCTGCAAGGAGAATCAGACCAAAATGTCTGCAGTACATAAGATTGCAAATTACACAAAAAGTGCGGGGAAAAAGCTGGCTTCTTCCAGACCAACCTTCGAGAAAAAAAATCCTCCTATCTCTTCATCAACATCGCTCGGCACTAACGTTGTTAAAACTCCGATTGGAAGTAACCAAGCCTGCTTCTTTGGCCGCGTCTAATCATCAAAACATCTTAATAGAAACGAATACTACTTCAGAACCCGACAAAAGTTTTCATTTTGACCTGTTAAAGCATCGAACTGTGGCCTTTGTGCCCACGTCTCATCTCGATGAAGAAGCGATAGAGTAGCGGCTAATTTTTTGTTGTTGTTTTAATATATAATTCGATCTGAAGGCTGTTGAAAGAGTTTGGAATTACACAGACAGCGTTAACAGCACTAGAAACTGAGGAACAGAGACAAGAATTGATCGTTACAGCAATGAAGCGGAAATTAAAAGAGGATTATGAGAGATGGAGAAAAGAGGTAGAGAAGAGAGATAAAGAAATACAAAAAACGGATACAAATTACGACGCAAAGGAAATTAAATTTGAAAGAGAACGATCGGATTCTCTCAAATGGCTAAAGCTCAAAACTAAGTAATTTTCGTCTTTCAAGGTCTCACAGAATGTTTAACTTTATTTCTTGTGTTCAGATTTCCTTTCTTGGAAAAGAAACTAAAACTCGGGCTCATGGAAGTGTTGAATGATGTAACCACTTACTTTTTGATTGAGCAGAATATTATCAGCTGAGATAGACTGAAAATCAGAAAGAAATAGAAAAATCGCTTGATGAGATACGTTCTAGAGATAAATCAATGATGAATAGTCGAAGGATCACGCTTGACCATATCCCTGCGGTAAATAACGCAGAAATCCTTGAGGATGTGCTCGGCAGCAGTGAGGCGATATTTAAAGCAGGCAAAGCGTATCGAAAGCGAATGATTCAGCAAAAACGACAAGGAGGGAGTTACAACCGCTCTGACAGCTTCCAAACCCTGCATTCGCCGAGAAGCTCTACTGGAGGTCCACTTAATCTAACTACAGCGCGTTCGTTACAAACAAGTCGAAGTCAAGCGAATTTTATGTCCGGCACGACAAGTCCTTATGGTCTTCAAATCCCCCAAACTGCACACACTGAAGAGAGCGTCAATCGAGACCAAGCAAGCCAATACATCTGGGATTATGAAGCTGAAAACGATTTTAAAAGTCATAAGGAAGATGCTCGGGCAAGACTCTTCCATCATATAAAGAGTTCCTCATGGAATGAGGTTGGATTAGCTCCGTTTATCCAAATCTCTCACAAAGAGGAGTCCCAAAAATCACAACGCAATCACTTATTGGAGCGATATAGAAAGGGAGATTTTCTCTCAACGCAAGAATTTTCCAAAATTGCTAGCACAAGTCAATTGCTCAACTCCAACTCGGACAAACAATTAATCCAAAGCGTAGTAAATCAATTAGATCCTGAGATCGTCGATGCGGTAAATTGCTTTCTAAACCCTCGAACTCAAATATCTTTATGTGTAAATAGGTTGAAACTGATTTGGCTCAGAAGATCCTTCATGATTACCAGTACAATAGAAGCCAGATTCAAAAGGCTCGGATGGAATATCTGAACTTTGATAATTTGATGACTAAGAAAAAAGTCCACGACAATAACGAGAAACATGAACGAAACCTTCGCATTCAATACGGACAAGAAGAGCAAGCGAGGCTGGTGAAAGACATGAGCCAAAGATATGAAAACTATGAAAAGCGCAAAAAAGCGAAGGAGAAAACCTCGAGAGACACGTCGATGACAACCACTGAAGAATCAAAAAAACTCAAAAGTCCTGATAGTGAGCGCACAGCTAGCAAAGCCAAGAAAAAAGCCACGAAGAATATTGTGATTGATGTGAATGCCTCGAAAAGATACAATCATCCCAGCTCGAAGATCTTGATTATCAATGAAGAAAGACAGAAAGATTTCCTGGGATTGATCCCTTCCGTAGCTGACCCAAAGCTCAGCAAGCGAGTAAATGAAGATCCAAACCAGTTCTCTCTGCAAATCCACAGCAGTCCAACATTAAAGAGCAAGCAATTGTTTTCAAGATATTATTCTGGAGGACCTCCTGAGTACGAGTACGAGGGAACCACGGTAATATTTTATTGTATGACTTGTATTGAGATCTTCCGTAGGCCTATTACGCGACAGACATTCCGAAATTCAAGGGAACGCAACTAGAGCATAAGGCAGCAACTCTGCTGAAGGCGCATATTAAGGGATTACTTGAGCGAGAAAAATTTGTGGTGACAAAGCGGCATATACTTGAAGATCGAAAGACTGTCCGCAAGCTCCGCAACGATGACGAAGGCTTGCCGGATGTGCTGAAAGCGGTGTTTCTCGCGATAACTGAAGATAAAAGTGATGCTATTTGGAAAAATAATAACAACAGGAAAAGCATTTCAGAGTCAAACAGACTGAAAGCAATGGTCCTCGAACTTCAACAGAAGGACCCCTTCCTGTTTGGGCAGTTTAAAAGGGAGGTTATGAAGCAATATTACATCTATCAAATCTCACATCATGGGAGACATCGAGGAACAAAGAATAACCAGTCTGATCCGGAAGCTGAGCGAAAGGCCTTGATTGCGACGCTTAAGAACGCAATGAGTGTTATCAGCAATCAGTCGCAGTTCGCTGGAGCAGTCTTGGAGAATGAAAGCGAGTTATCGAATAAGAAGAGAAGTGAAGGTTCTGTGCTTACCTCGCAAAGGAAAACATTGGTAAGCGCAACTCCGCAGACTGGCCCACTGATGACGACGACTGATGAGAATGAAGAGTAAATTATAACCATATTATGTGTTTTGATTATGAGAGTAGGAAAGAAATGCCCGCGCGAAGTCCAAAACCTCGTAATACAATGTCCAAGAGCATTTCTTCTTTTACAGATATCATGAAAAAGCAAGGGAATGAAATACCTCCAAACCGCCACGCTCGACTTTTTTCAAACGGATCACTTAAGGAAGTGACTCAAGGAGTCAAAGCTCACTTTGAAACTCCAAAAGCAAACGCTACTGGCACTCTGGCATCAATCCATGAGGTGCGCGAGAAGGTGAAAAAAGCGGTGAAGAAGATGAAACCTGAGAAAAGGAGTCCACGACCAGTCACGAGTGCTCTGAGATATAAACAGAGCAAGCTCATGACAGCCGCGAAAAGCAACAACTTCAATCTAGTTCAGGCGAGTGGATTTTCGTACACCGAATCGGATGTGAACATCAAAGACGAGAGAAAGAATACGCCACTCTATTACGCTGCAAAAGCTGGAAATTTTACGTTTTGCCAATATCTGACTGATCTCAATGCAATGGTCAACGAGCATTGCGAACAAGGAAATACCCCTTTGCATATGGCGTTCAAATCAGATAATGAAGGGGTAATGTCTTGCATTCTAATTCTTTGTTGTAATAATGCTGCTATATTTTGAAAGGTTATTATGCTCTTGCTGGTAAAAGGAGGAAATCTCAACACTCTTAATGATGAAGGCTTCACTCCATTAGCTTTCGGTTCCGAAAGGATACTGAGTTTACTTGATCTGAAATCGGGTATTGCTACTTATAACAAGCAGGGCAGGAATTCTATACTCGAATTACCTAAAGAGCACGATAATAATTATCTCCTCAATCGAGGTAATTGGGCAAAAGAGCAGGAAGATCCAAGTGCGTCGATCAAATACAAAGCCTTTGAGACTCCTAAGCACCCTGTTCGCAGTGACTCTTTGGTATCATCATATATGCAGCCTGGTGACAGCCAACAGAGATTATCCAAACCCATTGAGTACAATTTCAGCAATCGACCAACGACTGCGCAAAAGCTGCTGCGAAATAATTCTCAAGCTTCATCCGATTTAGCATAGAAAAGACTTTCTTCGAAGTAAGAGGAATGTTTCATCGAGTGGAATACCGAAGGCTCAACCAATTAATATAGCTTGACAGAACTTTGTCATGTGAATTCTCCTTTATTCATTATTATTTCTCATAAGTGAGGATTTTAGTATGGAGATCTTCCCCCTTGCTAATCAATAATCGATTTCTCCTATGAAAAGCTGATAGCTCTTAAATCCAAAGCAGCACGACTCAGTTCTAAGAAATTTCAAAGTTCAATCATAATGCCAAATGAGTGTTTCCCATAGATATTTTGGATTGGCTTATTTCCAGCTATTACACAACAAAAAAAATTACTTAAGGCCAAGTATTACAGTATATTAATCAGCAAGGTAAAAAAAAGATCTTGCTGAGGTTTGTTAGTGTGTGTTGCTCTTAATTTTCAAAAATTTGAGTTTTTAATTTATTGCATCCGAAGTTTCATAACTTATGGCAGAAAGAATTCCTCTCGAAAGAAACACTGGTTCTCGCCAAGGAGTTCGGTTTCCTAGTCGAGAGCGTGCTAACTTCGAGCAAAATGCTCGCAGAACCTTTACAAACATGGGAAGCACTCAACAGAATTTTCTTCGAAGCACAAACGATTTTTCAGAAACTCTTGCATCCAGCACCGAGGATCTTATTTTGAATTCCGTCAATATTGCCATTGATGAGACAGGGTTCATTGCAACACTCAAAGCAGATATATTGCATCTTCAAGACGAGATCAATAAGCTCGATATTGACGGGACGATCAGAGGCACCAATCCTTCAGAGATTCTTAAGTAAACTTTCAAAATCTGTGCTTTGTGGCATTAACCACAAATTCTGCAGAAAGAATCATATCTATGCAATGCACAAGTACCTCTCGAAGTACTCTCAGATCAATTTGAAAAAGTTTTTGGACAGCAAGTTGACTCACGCGAATCAATGCGACTTAGAAAACCTCTTAAAGTTCATGTCCGTTCGCAATGGAAGTGAGGGACTTAGGAAATTATACAAACTTATGAGTAATCACAACAACTAATCAGTCTTATGAGGATTTACTAATTCAATATCATGTAGCTGTAATGGATGTGATGCTCATGAAACTGACGGAGTATCAGATTGTGTCTTTCTTGAAATACGACAAAATCCATGAGAATTTGAGACAGCAGCTGAATATGGTCAGTGTCAACAAGAATCAATCGATGGATACAGGTAGCGTTTTTATTTCTTAGTTGAATTGAGTGGATGACGAATGAATCATAGGAATAAATATTAGCAGGTTCCAAGTTACGCAGGCGCTTCTTGATAGACTTTTCGAAGTGTACGAGTTTGTTAGTAAATTGCAACAGCAGGGTGATAGCAAAGGGAGCTTTATAACGTCGACGAATACCAATTCAAATTTGAAGTCTCTGAGGACTCTTGAGGATTTAGCCAAGCTATTGAAATCTGGAGAGCATCTCGGGCTTCCTGGGGAAATTGTGATTGGGTTGCTGGATTTGATTCGGAAAGAAACTACTTCAGGAAAAAATGAGGGAGGTAGAGGGATGAAGGAGAGTGAAAAAGAATTGGTTTTTCAAATTGAGAAAGCGAAGACGCTGGAAAAGGATCTGAAGAGTCTGGAAGCCGCTTATAATGACGTTCTCCAGCAGTTGAACAGCAAGAACGCCGAAAAGTCAAAAGATGCCAGCAGCGCGTCCTCCAAGGAATATGAAAGGAGAATAAAATATTACGTAGAGCAGATAGAATCGCTTACAACGGAAAAACAGAGACTCGAAGCTTCAGAGATGAAACTTCGAGAAGAGAATCAGAAACTGGCAAAGGAAGAGGCTAAAGCAAAAGCGGAAATCGCAGAGCTTAAGAGCAAAATTGAAGGGCTGATGAGTAAAACAACAGAGCCGTCTCCACAAAGTACAAGGACGTATCACCCGCTCGATAATCAGAATCCCGAATACTATATTAACCTCGTAAACGACCTCGAGAAAACCTACTCGGAAAACGTCGTGCACATTCGCAACCTCTCAGATAAACTCGAAAAAGAAGTAAACTCCACCTCTTTTCAATGAATTTGGAGTCTAATAATCATGTTTGCCTCTAGAATGAAAATCTGAAAGCTGCTAATGAGGTGTTAAAAAGAGAGAATGAGGGAAATATCGCTGAGATAATGAAACTGGAAGAAAAGCTCAACAGAGCTCATAAAACGTAACTATTGTAAAGATGTTTAGCAAAAAGTTTGACTCTCTTTGTTCGATAGTAAGGAAGATACTTATGAAAACGCGTTGAGAGAAGAGACAGAAATGATGAAGAAAGGGTTTGAAATGAAGATAAAAAAACTTCAAGAAGAAGTTTTAACAGTGAAAAAGGAGCGCTCCAGCGAAATAATAGACTTGAAAACAGAGCTCCAAAGAGAAAGAGATGCACGCGATTTGCTGCTCCGCAAAATGCAAATATACACTAAAACTTAGAGAGAATCGGCTTTGTAAAGAGGCAAGTTAATTAATTCGATTGGATTGAAAAAAATAAAGCGGATTCTTATCTCTACACTTACATATTATTTTATTTTCTCCTAGTTTATTGCATTTAAGCTTTCGTTAGCACAAACTGCTATATAAATTGTCATAGTAGTCTCTGTAATACTGTGATTTCCTCACTGATCATTGATTAATTAAGAATAGTGGGCGTAGTTGTCGTGGTTTTTTGATTTAGATTATACGCACAGACTGTTCAAAATTACAACTCATATATCACATGACTGAGAGCACGTGATTACTTTAAAGGAAACTAACCTAAACCGTTAAAAGGGGTTTTATTTCGAACCCATAGTGCCATATATATTACTTTATAAAGTAACTTTCTTGCGAAAAAAAATACTTATTG
>ENA-UOUE01002035-UOUE01002035.1-compost-metagenome-genome-assembly--contig:-NODE-2035-length-10561-cov-14.950591_pt1 | contig 10561 bp, 11 predicted proteins | sample MGYA00238146_ERZ747223 | MGnify/ENA primary metagenome ERZ747223 (study PRJEB28781, sample SAMN06268865) | compost metagenome | isolation source: single cell | place: USA: California, Emeryville, Joint... | reverse complement strand
TTGACCTTTGATAACTGACATCCAACGATGCATTACTCACGCAATGTATTTAGCTACAGCAACTAAACAATTAGCACATAAACAGTTTTTTGTGTAATATTCATGGAAACATAAATGCTGAGACCTACATCTTACAAGCCATATCTTTCTTTCAGTTGAATTTGGAGTTCCATAGGGAACTTGACAAAATATGACTCCCAATTATTTCCAGATAACCTTTTGAAATTATGAAGCAAAGTTTTTGACGCCGTTTCGAGTTCTGCATCATTGTGTTTATAATTTGCTAGCGCCTTGCAGAAAAACGGGAAATCTTGAACAATTCCTTCCGGATTTTCATTTATCGCAAGGAAGAAGCCCCTATAGTTAAGCAGCATTAATTCTTGTAACAACATTAAAGGTAGATCTACTTAAAAGCTTGCAACTTCGAGGTTTCAGTTGACGCATAGGTCATTGCAACGCTCCAATGCTTAGTAATCGTTGGAAGATATGGCGCGACAGCTTTCGGCTGATAAACTGCTATTCTTCCTAGGACAGTCGCAATGTTGAAAGCAAGCGTCTTATTTAACTAAAAGCAAAGTAGTTAGCTCCAAGAGGCCAAAGAAGAGGTGGTTTACTGCCTTAGTGAGTAGCAGATCAGCAAACTTTGCAGCGAGTTCTGGGAAGTATTGAGTTATCTCATTCGAGTAGGCGACGATCATTTCGGAAATCGCGAAAGTTGCGTTGTTAGTGAGAATTAAGAAATTGTTTCCTGGGTCCTGCTCTGTTGGCACAATCTGCAAATGTTTCGCTAATACTTGAAGAAGAATTTGAGCTTTTCCAACCAACGCATTTGTACACAGCTTGCTTAATTCTCCGATTAGTGAGCAAGCAAATTGTTTCACTTCAAAAATATCACTCTACATGATCTCAAATAAGCCTGCGTGATCTAATGATCGTTACCTGTAAGCATTCGCCGATCAGATCAAGCAGATTTGAATTTTTCACAATCAATTCGAATTCAACATCGATGATCCCTAGGATATTCGATAACAAATCCAAGGCTCTGCAGCATAGGTCTCTTTTCTGATACTCAAGCTTTTTGCCATTGTTTTTAACGTAAACCAGATATTCAGCTATCAATTGAATTGCTCTGGCTGCGAAGACCTCAATATATTGCTTGGAGTCTTTTCCAAGAGCAACGAGGAGATAATTCACGCACTCTACCAGCCTTTTTTAGAGAAAAAAGCTTTCTAATTTGTTACCGATCAGCGATGGAAGCGTAATGTCCTCTGAATTAGTCGTTTTCCATTTCGCCAGGATAGTAGGCATTAGAACCTCCTGAATTTCTTTTTCTTTTATCTTGTTCGGCAACTTTTCAGCGACGAGCCCCACGGTGTCATACAGAACTTTTAAGCTGCGTCCTGAATATATCTCGAAGACCGGCTTTAAATACTAGAGGGATATGTAGCAAAGGGGTTGAATATGAATTCTTACCTTGAAAATATCGTTCATGTAGTTTGTTAGCGCGTTTGCGTCGTTTGTGATTAAAAAGGCGAGAGCTGCACAAGCAGAGGCTTGGACTGATTTATCTGAGTCCAGCACCAGTTTCAAGATCAATTTAATATAATCTTGGAGCACTTGCGGCTGGGTTGTTGCTTGCTTGAGAAACCAACTTGTAAACCTAAGCGTTTAAAGCGAATTACTACAGCTGTGATATGCTGCTTACCTTGACATAGCCCATAAAGAGTTACTACGGATAATATTGTTGTTTGATTCGAGATTCTGAATGAAAAATGGTATCAGGTCCTTCAGATGCTTTTCGATAGCTTGGCGGCATCCGCCGGCCAAAGATCCAATACAAACAATTCCTATCTCTCTGTGTTCTCGTTAGACTTTTGTTGGATGTTGAAAAACGTTACTTTATTTTCCAGTCTTCAGACTGGAGGCATAAAAAGATTCTATCCTGCAATTTCTCGAATATTTCGTCACGGAAGAGGTAAGAAAGCCTTTCAAAGATCTGCCCGCACATCTTCCGGAAAGTATGCATGCCTCTGTCAAAAAAGCTCGAATTTTCTTCTTCCTTGTCGTCCAAGTCGTCGTCGTCTTTTGATTCTTCCTTTCCGATGAGAATTACTGAAGCGTTTTGAAAAATTCATCAGATTTAAAACAGATAAATGCGTCTTACAGCTTTCAGTTTGCTTTCCTATCGATTCTCCTTCGTCGTCTTGATTCGCTCTATCTAATTCAGTAAATTTCAGGCCTCCTAATAGACACGGCAGCAATCTATTTATCCTCATTAGACGAAGATTTTTTAAAAATTGATCATTTGATACCGATCGAAATAGCTTCTAAGATGATAGATCCTATCCATGGGTTCATCTGGCTCTCGGATCAGATATTCCTCCCAAAACAACCCGGCGTTTCGAGCGACCTCATAATCTGAGTCTCCGCAGCAGTCGACAATCCGATCCAGAATCTTATCCAGATGAGGAAGCACGAGATCCTTTCTGGTCTCTAACAATGCTACGAAACCTTGAACAGAGCGCTGTCTCACCAAAGGGTTCTGATCTTTGCATCCTTCATATAGCAAAGCAAAATAATCTTTGATCATTATGAGGAACGCTGGTGGCATCGCGTAAATGAAATGATTCAGTGTCAAAATTGCCGCGGCTCGGATTTCGGCAGGAATCTTAGGCTCACATAGCACCAGAAGTTTTGGCAGGAGCTGATTTAGAGGTTGACCCATCTTCTCCGAAACTAGAAAGTCATAGCTATCAGAGTTCATGCGAAACTCTTCGACGATTTTCGAAATGCAGTCGATAGTGTTTTCAATGATTCCAACGTCATTCGCATCCAGGTTATTTGTTAAGAATTTCAGCACATCTGGCCAAGCTAAGAACCCGCTGTTGAATACAATTTCAATCACGACGAGAGAGACTGAACGGCGAACAACTGGCGAAGGGTCATTGAAGTTTTGGAGGAGTGCTTGTTTAACATAATTGAGATTTTCATCAGGTACGTTCTCAAAGTTCCGGTGAAGAGACGATTTCAAAGTAAGGGCTGAAAAAGACGTTAGAGAGAAGGAAAGAGAGTCTGGGTACCTGCGATTTGCCTGAGACTAGTGATTTTGGGATTGTTATTGATCCCGACGATGAATGCGAGGTAGTTATAGAACTCAGGCTTCTTAGAGAGTTCATCAATGGTCTAATCGAGATGCAAAAATGGGTTTTAGCAATGGGTAAATGGAAACACAGGCTACTTTGTAAATTTCATTTTGAGTTTTATTATCTGCCATTGTCGCCTGGCTCAGTATTTGACTGAGCTGGTCTAAGGAGTTCATATCAGGCTGCCACATTGTTAGCTAAATTAGCAAATTCTGAATCCAAATCAAATAAATAATTTTATTCCTATTATCACCGCGATAGGTTTCTGAGGCTAAGTTTTCTAAAAGAAAAAGTTCATAAACACCGCAAAATTCTGTTCATAAATATACCGTCGGTAAAATTTTTCAAAAAAAAGTGTTCATGGATGCCAACTCTAATTAATAGGAAGGGAAGAGTTACGTCAGGCTGGTGTGTTTGTGGTGAGATTGATCAAAATTTACCGAATAACTTCATTCCAAAATGGATTTACACATCCAAAAAAATTTTAATAAATCATAATAAAAAGATCTACAAGGAGATTTCTCGGTCACTTCACTCTCTGTAATTTAGATTATAATAAGGACCGTTTATTCACATCACTCCCAATGTCAACCAGATTCTTTGGTGTCACTGTAAACCTTCCGTCGAGCATTCCATTCAAGCATTTCTTCCCTTTCGAGTCGATTGAGTATTTTTTGCTTGGGATAACCTTGTTCGTCGAGTAATACTGAGTCTTTAAAAGATCAAACGGCTGGAACCTGTCATTGAGAATAACGCTAATATTCGTAATGTTCGTATCGAACGTCGAATTTCTTTTATGCCCAAGTGCCCTTGGCGGAAGTGCTTCTTCCATACTAGTTTCAAGCCGCTTAAGCAAGTTTTTGCTCATCAATTCCCTATCTGTTTTATAATCTTTCCCAGTCAAAATGTGCTTAAGCAATGCTGCCACTGGCGGTGTGGTCTCACCAGTTGGACTTTGGTTTGAAATTTGCCTTTGTCTCTCCAGCTCTGCCGTGAACGAATGCGGTTCATCAGAGACCTGAAGCTTTGGTAGTGCTACAGAATTGTTTTGTTTTCTGGCATTGCATGGGGTAACATTAGCCCTCCAATTGGATTTATTCAAAGGCGTTGAGGCGGAATTATTATTGTACACATGCACTGGTAAAGGGATTTCAGATCGATTGCTTTGCTCATATCGTGTGTTTCTCTTGGCTGTAGAAGGAAGCTCATGTCTGCTTCGCAGAGGGAAATTAAAGGGACTATCTTCGGGTGAGGTAGTGGGTTGGGAATCTCTTGAAGGTTGGCCAATAATCTGTATTCTTTCGGGCAACGGTAGAGAATTATTCCTCGCGTGAGTTTTCGTAATCACGTCGTTGTTGACGTAAAACCTCGAACCGAGAGTCTTTGGCGTAGGATCCCTGCTCTTGCTATTAGGCTTCATCGAAAGAGGCTGAAGAGGCAAAGCTGCCTTCGATTCTGGAATAACTGGGTTCGCGTTCTGTTCTCTTTGAGGCTTTTTAATGACAATTTCGGTTTTAGTTGCATTGTCTTTGGGTGATCTCTCCTTCATATCGACGTCTTCTTCTCTCTCAGCAATTTTTTCAGTTTTCATCAAGTGCTCGCGTGGGAGGTTCCCCTTCCTGGTATTGCTCTCTCGTTTTGTCTGCTGCGAATCCGCCCATTCACGCTTAAAGCGCTCTCTACTCTTCATTATTTCTGAGTTAAATCTTCTCAGTTCATTGTGAACCTTCTCCAGTAGAATTGCCTTTGGTGCTTCGGATTTCAAAAATGAAGGGAGAATTCGAGCTTCTTCGAGTAGGATATCATGGGCCTTAAGATACTTAACAATCACCGTGGAATTCATTATGTTTAAAGATTTGCACAAAACGCTGTCCTTATTATCATCTTCCTGACATCGCTGAGGCTTCACCTTGTTCTGAAAACGATCCAAGTACATCGTTTGAAACGTCTGCGACGGCAAATTCATAACCTTATTCTCTCCAGTCCCTGAGTTTACAGATGCCTGCACTGTATTCTCCTGTGATGCGAGACGTCTCACCGGCTCTTGAACAGATAGCTTTCTGCTCTCACGAAGTTGTGGATTGTCTTTTCCTTTCATCCTCTCAGGCTTGTGAATTGTTGTAGTTGACACAATTAATTCGCAGCTTGCTCTTCCGTTAACCATCATTGTCTGAGGAAATAACCTTTGACTGGGTGTTTGGCTACTTTTTGTTGTTAGCGGCAGACCTGCAGGTTTATTCGATGAAGTAGGAGTAGTAATGAGGCTTTGACCGCTGGGTGTCTTAGTTTCTTCATTGCAAATATGAAAAATCGCTGGGTTTTTCAAAGATTCGCCCTGTAAAGAAAAATTCGTTTCTACTTTTGTACCGCGTCGACTCTGCGTTGGAGAGCTCAAATCCGATACAAGATTCGTCAACTTCGGTTTTTCAAGTTTTTGCGGACTACTGACTAGCTTCGAGAGACGGTTAAGCTCTTTTTCGAGTCTGAGCTGCGAATTCTTGATAATAAAATTCAAAATGACATCAAGCTCAAGTAGTTCCTCATTGCACATCGTATTCAGTTCCTCTTCAAAGCTTGGTAATGAACTGAACGCTTCTTTCCCTTTTTCTAGCAAATTGAGCTCTGAAAATTTTTCCTTAACGCTATGATTTAACTGAAGAATCTTGTTCACCAGCTTCGATACTAACCTATAACACCATAAAAACGTTGTTTATAAATGACGAATGTCTAATCGAAATCGTTTACTTTTTGGAACGACCATCATTGGTTTTAAATCCTATGTATTTTTTCAAAAGGCTGCTCTCGTATTCAATGCGCTGACTCTCGCTATCGTATAATTGCTGTATGAGTTGGTTTAAGTTCTCCAATGAGCGAGGATTTTCAGCAGACTGAGTTTTGCTATATAAATCGACTGTTTGAATGATGTTTTCTTCTCGCTTTTTGAGACATTGGATCAGGTTGTTGAGGTCTTGGATATTGATAGTTTTTTGAGGAGAGTCGTTATCTTTCGATTTAGGAGTTGGCTCAGTAGGCTCCATAATGAAAACCTGTTAGACACAGGATAAATTAGTGATTAATTAAAATAGCAAGATGTCTCTTGAATTTAAAATTTTAACCCAATAAGCCATTTGATCGAACAAGCTGGTGCAAACAAGGTTTACATTAACTGGCTTTAAACGCTTTGGAACGTCATTACAAAAAAAAAGATTGAGAAATTGTGAGCCTTATTAGAATGGATATAGACTAAGGTTGCATTCTCTATCCAATAAGTAAGGTTTTTAATAATATTAAGTTAATTAACAACACTTTTCCTTATAAAGCTCCAATAATTCATCTTTGTCATTAAGAAGTTTATTTCGATCAAGAAATTCGCAAACGTCCAATTCAGTAGCTTGAAAGACATTCTCGAGAATGTAGGTGATTTTCTTCTTTTCGTCTTCATTAAATTGTTTAGCCTATAAATGTGAAAGATAAATAGAGCAAATCGTTGTGGTGGATAGAATGAGATACGAGTGTGTTTAGGTAGTAATCGCTTAGGAACGAGAGTATCGCTTCAATGAATTTTAGCTGCTCTTCAATCGGGATTGTGCTGTGATGAGGCACCTGAAAGGTAATTCGTTATCGGTGAGTTCATGGACACAGGAATATTGTTACATGAGTGAAAATACAAGGAATACCCGTCTCGTAGGATTTCTTGAGAGAGCGATAGCTACAAAACAATATATAATCCGAAGAGAGGAACTGGCTAGTTTACTAAATGTAATTGCACAAGAATCGGCCAGGGTCCGTTGAAATCTTCACAGGGAATCGATTGCTGAGTCTACGACAAGCCATTTCGACAGGAAGTATTGTTCGGTAATAATGCTCTCGAGGTAGTTGTGTGTCAATTTTTTGATTTTTTAATGTGTTATTGTGGTTATCAGGGGAGAAAAAATCAGCTTCTAGCCATAGCATTGGTAGTTAGAAGTTAATGAAATATTGTTTCAATTTACCATTATAGCCATGCAACTCAAGGCAATATTCGTTAATTTCAGTATCCACGCCTAAAAGCAATGAGAAAGATGATATTTCATATACTCTAACAAGTTTTTATACCAAAATGAAGTAAAATTTGTTTAACATCAGCTGAACCTTTTTGTTTTTCATTCATGATAAGATAGAACTCTTGGACTGCTTTCTCAGCAGGGCCAACAGCAACATTAACTATCCTAATTTCTCCAAGATTGCTCCCCTAATTGCCAAATCTCAGTACATTTCATATAAGATATCATATTATGTACCTCCCCTTCAGCTTTACGTCGAAGGAACTCCTTCATTAGAAGTTCAGTAGGATTTTCTGAAACCCCTTCAAACGGCATAAAGCCTGTAAAATTGAATTCTACTTTCTTAAATCCGCCATTCAGAGGTTGGTTTATTTCCATACTGGCAATTTATCTTATGAATACTTGCTCAAAAATAAAATATTTCACTTAATTTCTAAGAACTTTCAATTCGTTCGCGCAAGCAGTTTTTTATTCGATTTGCATACCAAACCTTTCCAAACCCTAAAATCTACCCAAGAATATTCCCGAATTCGAGATTATAAGCATCATATTTACCAAAGAGACCATCCTTTTTGATGATTGTTACCTTCAATCTCAGTCATATTGACTCAATAACCTCTAATAAAATCCAATCACCAGTTTTAGATGAAATTCCTACGGATCTTTCTGTCCTTTGGTTATTCAGTCCATCAAGTAAAAAGACTTGTTTGATAATGCTAAACAACAGTTTTTATGAAGGTCCAAGTTTGCACAAGCAAAAGACTTAAGCTCGATAACCACATTAGCATATGTAGACTGTCCATAATAATAGCCTTCGCTTATCAGCAAACCGTAACTCTACCAGCGATAATTTAGGAACTGAGGTACGTCTTCAACTCTTCATCGCAGCCTTTTGGGAATGAAAAGGTTCCAGCTTCGTAGTATGACTTCACGCATTCAGCGGTAGCCTTAAATCTATCTTTTCTGACAGCACCCTCGTCTTTTCGACTAAAAAAACGGATTCAAAGTGAGATTAAATTGTTTGGTACGAGAAATAGAAGGAAAAAATGCTTACACTGTCTGGAAGCAGTCAACAAGTGCAGTAGCCTTGTCCAAGCAGTAGTTAGGGTCGACGAGTTTACCAAGGAGAGTTGATCTGCAGAGATTGAACTCCTTTCTGATTTTTTTGCAATCTTGATTTGCTCTGACGCTGTGAACGAGCATTTCAGCACTAAAGAAGCGTAACAGGGTTTGTAGAGGCGATGAAGGGATGTTTACGCTTCGGCAGTGGAGTATGCGTATTTGTCAGTTGGGAGATACGACATCGGTTAACTCTTTCTACTCTCTTATCAAATCTTAATTGAGAAAAATTGCGATTAAAAATCACGATAAAGTTAGAAGCATAACAAAGAACTAACCAGCTATTAAGCAAGTAATAATGATAGAGTTAAATCTCTGCGGGTTTTTCTGAAAACAGATAGTTAAATTGCAGAGCAAAGAACCGATCCAGTTGATATTAGAAAGACCCAAAAAGAACCCTTCAAGAGGTACAATAGCTGACAAACAGGTTTTAATGATCGTGCTATCAATGTTTGCATGGATTTTTCTATAAATCTGATAGAGGGATTGAAAATTGTCAAGGACTTATTTTTCTAATGCTGTTTAGGTAACCCTGACACTTGGTCACTCAAATATTTCTCAATTGACAAATCCAATTTACCTTCGAATTTAAATCTCATGCAACAGACAGTAAATTAATAATATAACCAAATTCGTTTAGAGGCCTCGTTCATTTATTTAAATTCAATGCATCACAATAGATTCAGTTATGATGATGACGGGGAAGGTGACGGTGAGAGCATGATCCTCGACGAAGAAATCGACGAAAACTATGAACCTACAGAAGAAGGTCCGCTTATTACTTACTTTCAGCTATCTTACATACATTTGTTCATTAGAAATCATTGATTATGCCCGCTACCTCGGTATGGACCCAAATGAAGACAAGGACCTTCTTTACATTGCTAAGGAAGGCCTCAAGGCCCCGTTACCTCAGGCATGGAAGCCGATCAAAACCCGCACTGGAGAAATTTATTATTATAATTTTGACACTCAACAATCCCAATGGGAGCATCCCTGCGACGAGCACTACAAAAAAGTCTATATCGAGAAAAAAAAGGCAATTATGATGAAATCTCGCGAACATAAAGCCTCCAAAGCTCGCGGGAGACTCGCAGATGCGCTTTCTCAAGCTCCGGGAGCATCTGAGGCCAGAACCGCTCAAGCAGACGAACGTTTAAACGCTCTTGCTCAAAGTACGGTGCAGTCGCAAGTGTATAATAATTCCCAAGCGCCTCAAAAGACTCATTCGAAAGACACCTCGGGTCCTCTCGAGGCAAGCTTCAGCCAAGATAACGGGTCTTTTGTTTCCTCATCTACACCGAATAAGAAGACGGGTGGTGGGGAAATAAAGCCACTGATTAATAAAAACCTCAAATATGGGCAAGTTTTGAACGATGTTGACCTCGATGAAGGTGTTAGTTTCGAACAGGATTATGCGCGGCTTGGGAACTCGAATCTTGGGATGGAGAAACTGAAAAATTCGGAATATGCTGAGATTGACGAAGAATTCAGTCACCAAATTCAAGACTGTCTTGATGATCAAAAACGCGAATTGACTCAGCTGGAGTTCAAATATAAAAGGGAGCTGCAAGCGAAACATGATGACTACGAAAGTGACCTCAAGAAGGATTTAGAAGGACTCAAACTGAAGCTGAGCAGCGGGTTTGAAGCATCACAAAAGCGACTTAACGAGGAGCTCGAGAGCGTGAAGACGGAGATCGCTGCAGAAATGGATCGGAAGTACAAAGCGAAAGAAAAGGAACTAAAAGAGAGAAATGAGAATATTTTGAAACACGAGCAAGAGATACTCGACATGCATGAAGAGCAGTCGGATACTACTACTACATCGCTCAAGGAGCAGTTTGCTGCAAAAAAGAATGTAATTTAAGCGTTTTGTAAAAAGATAATAACCTGATAATGCATACAGCAACTTCTTGAGCAGAAGAGAGAGCTGGAGTTGAACGCTCAGAAGGCAAAAAAAGAGCAGGAGAAATTAAAAGAGAGCATGAAGGATAAAATGAACTTTGTGTTTAAACAAATCGATGAGGACTATAAGCATATGCTCAAAGATGTCGAGGCTGAAGAGATAGCGAAGCAAAGAAAGGAGCTAGAGAACTATCAAAAAGAACTGGATACGAAGCTTGAACAAGAAAAGAAAGTAAGATTACCATTGAAACTCGATGAAATTTATTTATTTATCCAATAGACGATAGTGAATGCACAGAAAAAAGCTCAATCATTGAAGGAAACTAGGAAAAACGAACTAAAAAAGCA
>ENA-UOUE01002033-UOUE01002033.1-compost-metagenome-genome-assembly--contig:-NODE-2033-length-10569-cov-14.190717_pt1 | contig 10569 bp, 9 predicted proteins | sample MGYA00238146_ERZ747223 | MGnify/ENA primary metagenome ERZ747223 (study PRJEB28781, sample SAMN06268865) | compost metagenome | isolation source: single cell | place: USA: California, Emeryville, Joint... | reverse complement strand
TGAACCATTCTCATGAGTTTTGCTTTTCTCATCGAGCTTTTCTCCTTCGAGTTTGACAGTAAAGTCGAGAGGGATCTTTTGAGTTCCAACTAGTACATCCATATGATAGAGAACCTTAGCATCTGATGTGATTGTTCTGTTGCCTAGCTTTTCTTTCTTTTTAATCGCATTTACTAGACCTTAAGAGAATGATTGAACAGTCTGAAATGATTTGGCTGTTGCTGAAATGATATCGGGAGTCATCACTTTTATAAAAAGCCGAATTAAGTTTGTTTTAGCCTGTATAATGGCTTCATAATATGTGCCCTTCACAGAGACTTGAAAATTGTTGAGGATTGCTTCATATACTAGTTATGGTTTGAATTCCATTCTGAGTTAAAACCAATTTTTCTTGGAATTTATTTTCATAAAATTTCAATTGTCGAGAGGAATTGATAAGACTCACTAACAAAAAGTCGTATGTTAATTCTTGCAACTACCTTTGCTTTTAGTTTATTAAGAGTATTACTCAGTTCTTTTCTATCTCAATATAAAGATGCTCTATCCTGATGAATTTTTTTTTTAAAAAAAAAAACCTCCCAATGTGTGCAGAGATGGATTAAATCCTACTAATAGGTGATAATACCAACAAAACCCTGCTAATAGAAACTAATAGCGAATAACAGCGCACTATTCCGCTTTTTTTTAGGCATCATATCACAATTTACTGTATCATTTTGAGTTTATATGGAATTATGTCCTCTCCCAACATTATCACCAGAATAGTTCTGAGAATATAGATTCCTACTAAAGACAATCCACCAAAGACATAACAAAACTCTTTCCTAGCTTCTCACGGCGCTGGTCTTGCCTTGAAGTGAAAGGCATAAAATTTGCAGGGAGCTATCTTCCGGTATAAAAAATTAATTCAAGCTCTCTGCGTTAGAATAAGAATAAAAAGCTCTATTTGAAATTATTCAATACTATATCTATGGATTAACCATAAATAAACCCTGGCTCATATTTCTTACATCCAAAGTGTATTTTGTACTGTTTAAATTGCTAATGGACTTCTTGCTTCGATTTAAAAATAGCGGCCTGCGGACCAGCCACCACAACACTTTCAAAACACACCTCCAATTTGTTCAGCACATACTACTGGGCTATCTCATCTTGCGCGGAGTGTTATGCAAAACGATGGAGTTTTTTACGAGCTCAGACGCATTACTTAGCAACTGGAAGCTAGAACTCTCCTTCTTTTCAGTTATGATAGCGTTTTGGATCATTATTTCTTTCATAAACCGTCGTCTTTCGAAGAAAAAGCGCCCTCTTCCTTCAAAACCCATTCAAATTTGGCAAATCATCTTTGATTTTCCTATTGTCGGACTTGTGATATTTGCTGTGATTACACTCCAACCAAGAAGAGAAAATATTGACCCTTACACACCGAGCCTGGTAGAATCTCAGAGCTATTTCTTTCAAATTACATTGCTTGCCATAAGTTGCTTCAATTGGTACTCGAAAACAATTCTAATGATTGCCTTTTTCTTTTACACGGGTTTTCGTACCGCAGAACTGAACACCAGTTTTGGTCGTCTCACAATGGTGGATGTCGCAGCCAACGCTTTTTTGGCCTTTCTAGTCTTTTATAAACAAGAGAAAATAAAGCGCCAGCTCTTCGTCGACAAGGAAAAATTCCATGAACTATCGAGGACCTGGATGAAAATTGTGAATACGTTGCCTGAAGGGCTTTTAATTCTAAACCAAAAAGGGACGTCAAGGTTTTTCAACAACTCTTTAGAAAAAACGGTTTTTGGTTCAGATAACGGCGATGCGTCGCCTATCATTGAGAAGAAAAAGGTCATGCTGCTGGACGACCTGGCCATTTTTAAAGACATTTTTTTGGCGCAGTCCCAAGAATCGATGAAGCAGTCGCTAATGTCGATGACTTTTCCGCAGAAGAAAGAAGAGGATGTAACTATACAATTTTTTTACTTCCTTCATAGTAATTTTCATTCCTTAGCCGGTCTATGGATCAGTCGCCAATATAAACGATAATGACAAGCCAGACAAAGCTGAAAACCCTGGGGGTGAAATGAACGATTTTTACCGTTGTGAGAATTTAGGGATTTTCCTGCGGAAAATACTAAAGAAATGGAATTCGTCGATCCCTTCGCAGCATTTCAAAGACGTTTTTCAGAATGAAAATTACGTGCTGTCACTCGACGCTGCTATTGAACCAAAAACTGATTCAGAAAAATCCTTTCAGATTAAAATTTGGTTCACTAATTTCGAGGGTCAACCGGCTATGATCATCATCTTCTCTGAAACTTCGAATTCAAAACTTATCCATCAGCTGCAAGACCGCAATAACTATAAATCGCGATTACTTGCGTCTGTGTCTCATGAGCTGAGGACTCCGCTCAACGGGAGCTTGTGTCTTATCGAAAGGACAATTGAATCGAGCGAAGTGCCCGAAATTTTGAAAGAAAAGTATCTTATCCCTGCGTTTAGAAGCAATAAGCTGCTATTGCATATCATCAATGATATTTTGGACCTCTCTCAGATGCAAATGAGCAAATTGAATCTCAATTATGAGAGCAAGAGTATCAGTGAGTCAATACTGGAGTGCGTCCAGCTACTTGAGCTGCAAGCCCAAAAGAAAAAGATTGAAATTTTGGCCGAATTTGCCATCGAAGATCATCTATTTACCACCGACCACGACCGAATTAAACAAATTCTCCTCAATCTGCTCAGCAACGCCGTTAAATTCACTCAAAAAGGAACAATAAAGGTACGATTAGAAGAAGAAGCTAAGTCCTCGAGCGGAACTAGGTGTCTGCGCTTAGAAGTAAAAGACACGGGTATTGGTATCTCGGAGGCTGATCAATCAAAATTGTTTAAAGCATTCACGAAACTTGAAGACAAAACGCATTCTGCATTGAATCCTAAGGGAGTTGGGCTAGGTCTTTCGATTTCTGACTCTCTTGCGAGACATTTGGGACCAAAGAAAGGGAATAATGGAGGGATTAAAGTTAGCTCGATCTTGGGAAAAGGATCATCGTTTTGGCTGATTTTGGAGGAGAAAGCAGCTGAATTTACCACCAAGCTCACGTTCTTTGAAAGAGCTGCAACGAGATTTAATATACAACTGGAGCAGCTGAATAACTCCTCGACAAAGGACCAAATACAACCTTTTAAATGTTCCATTGATACGATACAAAAGAATGTTATGGACACGGACAGAAATCCCAAGATCATTTTTCGTAAGTACACAACCCGCAGAGACGATACAAATATTCATGATTCAGTTGATACGCTGATCCCCGCGGAACATTTCATTGAATTGAACAACCACGGTTTTGCTTTCGGAGAAGATCGCATTAGTCTCCAATTCAACGATCCAAATATGTCCGATCGCATCATGTTGCCTTCGATGTCGCCTCATTCATCATTTAGGATGCTTCCGCATTCCGACAATGGCACAATGAGGAAGTCCACAAAGTGCGTCTGTCCAGAATTGCTGGTTATTGATGATGATAGCTTCAATATCCTTGCGATGGAAAATATACTCGGTGCAATGAGTTTAACTTTCAACTACGGGTTCAATGGAGAGGAAGCGATTAGCCTTGTGGCCAACAGAGTGAACAACCCATGTGGAGAAAACTGTCTTTTTTACAAAGTGATCTTGATGGATTGTACGATGCCAATTATGGATGGCTTTGAAGCTTCGAGAATCCTAAGGAATAAGATGAATGAAGGCGAGGTTCCCTGGACGCCGATCATCGCTTGTACGGCCATGGTGAGGAATGATGAGTTGGATAAAGCACTGAATTTTTGTATGGATGATTATTGTGTAAAGCCTATAACAAAAGTTAAAATAGAGCAACTTCTTAGTAAATATTTTTGAGCAATTGAAAATAGCTTCCTACTATGTACTGATCCATAAACCTCTTGAATATTTTATTTGCAATATGCAACACATTCGCGTAGTAAACCAACCGAAGTGTGTTTCCAGCTTTCATGATCAGGAAAATCAAGAAAAGAGAGTTCTATCCATACCTGCGCTGGTAATTGTAAGGAAAATTTTGTATATTTTATTAAAATAGAATAAATCTTTGCTGAAAAATGGAGAAAAACGACACGTTGGATTTGATCGATTGGTACTCACTCCTCGAGAAAAAGAAGGACGATGAAGATATCATAAAGGTGTTAGATGCGCTGAAGGCGCTGACTGAGGGTAGAAAGTTAGAGAGTAAAACATTTAAAGACAGTCAAGGGGAATATGAGTACTTATTCGATTACAAAGCCGGTTTTTCGATTGGTTTCTTGAATAGCAAGCTTCATTCAGTGTTCTTATATGGCAAACTTGATAAAAAATTCGCGGAGTATCAACACAAATTGCCATATAAGTTGAATTTTGGCATGACTAATGCTCATATTGTGGCCAAATTCGGAGAACCGACACAAAAGAGTGGTGGGCGAACAGTACCTATTACGCTCACTTACGAGAGGATAGGGTTAGAAATCACGTTTGTGTCTCCAGTTTGGGAGCTCGCTGATAATAAAATCGGCTTTATTTGCATTTTTATACCTAAAATGACAGAAGATAATATCATTTGTGCTATGTGCAGAAATAAAAGCTCTACTTTCTGTGGAGGTTGCAAGTTGGTCGCTTACTGTGGGAGAGACTGCCAAAAAGCTCATTGGAAATTCCATAAAGAATTCTGCGGATAGTTTTTATGTAAAAACTGCTAATTTCTTTGTTATTTCTTCTATTTGTCTGCATCGATTGCTTTTTCAGTTTTGATGGAGAGAGTTGAAAAAGTTTCTGTAGTTTCGTCTTTAATGACTTTCATTTGATACTTGAATCAGTCTCCCCTCCAATGCAAAAATAATGAACAAGTTCAATTCTTTTAGCGATCTTAGCGAAGCCTTGGGAGCCTCACAAAGAGGGTCACACTTAAGGTTGAAGTATGCGAGTTTCATTTAAACTATCATTGTTATAAGATCTATTCTTTAGGATATTAATTAGCAATAAATTGAAATGCTAAGTGTCCCTGCGAATAACACAAGCACAGAGAGTAGCGAGATCAAATACAGTCCCAGGGGCTATAGAATCGAAAACTGGGACCTATATAAACCGAAAAAATGGTACACCGTGCCTGAAGATGAACTAAAACTCAAACAAGCGCTTGAAGAACGAGAAAACTATTTGAAAAGGTTCAAATATCACGAAGACTTGCCAAGGTAGCAGCATATCAGCCAAATATTGTGCTAATATTCGGACTTCAGACTCGATGTAGCAGGGCCACTCAGAGGCTACGAAGGATTCGAGCAAAAGATCTTTACGTGGGCCATTGTTTCATATCTCCTCGGTCCTGTGACAACCAAAATATTTTATGGTAATAAAAATCTGCTCTAATTTAACCGATCGACGATGGTAGATAATCGGACCAACAGGGAGCGGGTCAGACGAGTTCGGATTGGTATCTGGGCGGTTTTAATGTGTGGTTCATGTAAGGCTCTCTATCTCACACGTATTACTATGTAATTAAATCGAACTAGTTATTGTTTCAAGAAGTGATGCAGGGTTACAACCTCAGAACAGGTTCACAATTTGCTTAGAGTGCATTTGTTTATTTATTCGATGGTTAGGGATGTTTTTACTCCGCGACATCTTGAGCAGAAGATTCAAGATGAGCTTGATTTAAAACTAAACCTCTATCAACACGTAAACCGTATCAAGTACGAAGACAAGATGCCTACTAAAGAGGAAATTGCGAAAGTGAAGCACGATCGTGAAGTAAGAATTAGAAAGGCCGTTGAAAAAGTTCATGGTGAAATGGCAATCCCATTGAGAGCTTACAGTTTTGATAATATTATGGCTTATCCTAAAGAGTAATCGACATTTCATTTGTTATATAGATAGAAATTGTGAAAAGAGCATTGTTGATAGACTATATTGCACGTCTGTGTATAACTGAAATTACCAACACAAGTTGCCTGCTCTCAATTTAGCCCCAAAATTGTCAAACGATTTGATATGTTTAATGCGATTTCTATCTTTTCACAGATGAAATTACATAAATTTTAGACTAGAATTGAACTGCTGAAGAGCAGATAATGACATTGAAGAGAGAGAGATAATGACATCAATATTTTAACTAGGCATTAATTCTTATAACCTCGTTATCTATTTTTTCACGAGTACCCTTTCAGTTGAATATTTCTCTTGAAGGCTCTTCGCAATCTCGGGTGGGAACTTGAATTTCTTGTTACATATAGTGCAATAACCTTGCTTCTCCTTTACGAAGGTTTCGCCGAACTGATAGCTAAATAGGTCGTCGTTGTAATTAAAAGGACTGCAACCACAGACCAAGAACGCATGAGTACAACTCGTATTTACGAATTGAGGGACTTTCCCGCAAACCCCGCATTCTGGCAGTTTCTCGCCGTCTTTCATCATGGCATCAGCCTGGAGACTCGTGAACCATTGGTACATAAACTCGGTTCTAATCGTGTATTTGACACCAGATTTTAATTTTGAGCCTTCGTGCAGCCAGCCACTATGATTCAAGAGATTACAAACAACGCTATCAACAATTTTAATTACGCTTGCCTGAAGAATAGCACTCTTCCTGTCTTTGGCACGCAAGCATATGAGCCCTAAAAAGCATTATTAACAATATAAAAGGAGAATGTATTTACTCCTGGGAAGCAATCATCGAAGAATGTGGTTTCTCCTCCTTCCATATCCTCATTCAAATAGAATTGAATCGTGATGACACTCTTTTCGTAAGTGTTTCTTGGGAAGGATCCATCGCAATGCTTAACAAAGTTATTTCCGGGTTCGTCATATTTCAAAAATCTCAGTCTCTCGTTAATAGAGAGAAGCAAACCTCCCTCACAGGCTCTTGGAACTAAGTTTTTGCAGCGTTTAAAGAGGTATTCGGCTGTTTCGAAGTCGTCTGCCATTGTTCTCTTGCTATCTCTGACATCCTTGGCTAAGATACCTAGATAACGTACAAAATATGGTACTTGTGTTAAAATTAAGGACAATACCTGTGCCTATTCCAGTAGTAAGTAGAGCTTGTGTGTATCCGAGCTTTTCGCTCAAATCTATGAGCATCTTGGCTTCTTCTTTGCTGAGGACATTGTCAACGACCCAGATTTCATCAGAAACGACTGTGTTGTAGTCCGGATTGTCTTCTGTGGGAATAGGCTTTGAATTTTCACCGAGTTTCAACAAATCAGGAAGAAAATTCTTTTTCACGGAGACTTGAGTTTCGACTTTGAACATTTGTTACAGCTTTAACTTTTATTAAGGTGCAACGATAGCGTGAGTATTTAAGTTTGTTGATATTCTGATCGGACTTTTGATTAAACCAACAAAAATCGCAAGCTGGGGACGAGATCGGAAGATGTCACCAATTATAGCACCCAGGATTTTTATAGCTCCTAGGATATAATTATAGTTCCCAGGATATAATTATAGCTCCCAGTATAACGCAAATGCCGTTTCAGCCAGCTACCAAGAGAACGCCAGGATCAGTAAGTCCACTACAGAGCAAGCCTCAAGAAGAGGCGCAACAAATCAGGAATTTCTAATATGAGAAGCAAGAAACGACCAGTAACTGAGAGATCCCTGAATTTAAGTGCATACAGGCCGATTCCATTGCATCCGCTGCGATTGATGAAAACTCCTCTTGAAGGCCCAATACGCTATCAGAAAAGTCACCAGCATTGGCTGTTAGCGACTTCTGAGAATAATTTTGATAGCAGTGGTGCTTGCAAGGAGAGACTAACAATAGCATCTTTCCATTCCAAAGAGTGTGGCAGCATGTATTTTGCAAGCACATGATGATTGTATCCGATAAAGAATTTTTGAAATACTGATGATTTATTAGGCGCTTTTATTCCGCCACTGACGAAACTTTTTTTACGTTGTGTGCGCTTTATGAAGGCTGGCATCAGCATAAAAAGTTCTCTCGTCTAAAATAATTTAATGAGCGCATCAGCTTTACACAGAGCCTCAATTAAATCCTTTATCCTAAAATAAATCTTACTTGATGGAAAAAATCATAGAACTTAAAGACCTCGTCCTCAAACGTAAATTTACTCTCCCAGAACTCGCATTATGGGCTGCAGGAATATACATTGCATCACGCATTACCCTCAAGCTTCTGGCTTTGCCGTCCAGCTTTCGAGCTGCCATTGGACATAAAAAAATTGTCGCCCTTGCTAAAGAATACCGGATTCAAAAACTCAAAGAATTCGAAGACTCTCGATCTCTAATTCCAGAGATCAAGCTCTCGCCAGAACTTCAGGAGCAAATCCTCAATGCTGATGTTGCTCAACTGAAAGAAATGCTCGCAAGCAAGCGAGTCACTTCGGTGGAGTTACTATCCGTGTTTTATCACCGCTCCCTGAAGTACAACCCGGAATTCAATTTCCTAACGGACACGAATATCAAAGAAGCGCTTGAACTCGCTAAGAAATGTGATGAAGACCGAGCAAACTCGTCGCCTCGTGCCCAAGGACTACTGTTTGGGATACCAGTCTCAATTAAAGAATCCTTCGGTCAAAAAGGTTTTGTGAGAACGGGTGGCTTATGCGAGCTATTAGCTACTAAAGTGGAGAGTGACTCCATCACAATAGAGCTTCTCAAAGCTGAAGGCGCTATCCCTTTCGTTCGAACCAACCTCCCTCAAGGCCTCAGCTCAATTATCAGTTATAATAGAATACACGGTGAGACAACTAACCCCTGGAACAAAGCTCGGTCTGCTGGAGGCAGTTCTGGCGGTGAAGGAGCCATTGTTGCCTGTCGAGCTTCTCCGCTGGGCATAGGAAGCGATATCGGAGGAAGCATCCGAATCCCTGCTGCGTTCTGTGGGGTCTATGGATTCAAACCGACGGGAGGCAGAACGTCAATGATTGGTCACATTGAGGGCGGGCCAACAGGAAAAGGACAGTTAAACTTCATAATTACTTCTGGGCCTATTGGTAAGTCTGTCAACGATTTAGAGCTCGCATGCCACTGTTTAATGCCTAAGAGGCTTCAAGATGTCAATGCGCCAACGGCTGACTTTACTATCCCAGTTTCTCCTTGGAGACATGAAGAGACCCATATCCAAGAGGGAAAAACTCTAACTTTTGGCTACTTCGAGACCTTAGATTGTGTTCCAGCTTCGAGAGCGGCAAGAAGAGCCGTACGAGAAACGATTGAAAAGCTACAGGCGAAAGGTCATAAAGTCATTAAACTTGACACCAACGTTATAGATTCGACTATTTATCCTCATTTCCAGTTGATTACAGCAGATGAATTTGAGTATATCAAATCGATGACCGGCCGTGAAAAGCTTATTGAACACTACGATTCGATGACTATGTTTTTCAGCCTTGGGCCTCTATTTAAGAAGATTCTTTGCAAATTATTTGTTCTCTCAGGACAGGCTAAAGCAGCAAGATTGTTTAGGAGCATGGGAGCTTGCAGTTTAGTTGATTATTTAAAGGCTTCTTGTGACCAGGTTGAAATTCGTAGGCGTTTCATACAGCAACTGCAGAAACAAGGAATTGATGCGATAGTTTGTCCAGCTTATCCAATTCCGGCTATCAAGTCGGAGAGCGCGAAGTTTGTTTCAATTACGGTTAGTTACACGACGATTTTTAACTTCTTCGGTATGCCTGCTGGAACACTGCCAATCACCACTGTGAAAGAAGGAGAAGACGTTTATGACGAAAAATGTGGGAAAAGCCAAGATTTTACTGAGAAGAAGATAGCGGAGGATATGCGAGGAACGGTTGGACTGCCTATGGGGATTCAAGTCGCGACTCTCCCTTGGCAGGATGAAAAATGCATAGCTATGATGAGAATTATTGAAGAACTAGTTCCATTTTATAAGCAGCATCCGCTTCCAGTGTAGGACATTAATATTAATTTAAGCGCATTGTGTCTTTGAGGCAGATTAGAGCCCAAACCTCAATGCTCAAGTTTAAGTATTAAAAAGCCAAATTCATATAATTGAAAAGTTGAAATGTGGTAACATATAATATAATAGAATATAATTACGGATAATGAATCAAGAATGCATTAAATTTTGATCCTCTTCAAAATAAAACAGCAAGTAACTTTGTGTTGCCTGGAAAAACGTCAAGCATAAACTATATTAAGCATAAAGCTATATTGAGAAAATTGTTAGAATAAATGACTGGTAAAGTATTTATAAATGTGTAAAAGATTTTGGAAATTAGCTGGTTTTAGAGAATAGTAGTCTCTACGCATCCAATTCTTTTGAATAGGAGATCCCAGGAAAATAAATTTTGAAAAAGAAATTCGCTTGCATTGTGAATAAGCGTAACATTGCCGGAAGATTGGTTTAGAATAAAATTTTTATTATTCTCATATTTAAGGAGAGTGGTAAGGTGTTTTCTGCATGGCCTCTTTTCACTGCATTGAGAGCTAAAGTATCGAAACTAAACAGCATTTGAGACTGCAAGACCAGAGATGGTAGTGATAGGCTAGCTCGACGTGAAAATATGTTTGTTAAGCATTAGATCTCAGGTTTTGAACCAGAATGATCCATGATC
>ENA-UOUE01002032-UOUE01002032.1-compost-metagenome-genome-assembly--contig:-NODE-2032-length-10572-cov-14.270033_pt1 | contig 10572 bp, 12 predicted proteins | sample MGYA00238146_ERZ747223 | MGnify/ENA primary metagenome ERZ747223 (study PRJEB28781, sample SAMN06268865) | compost metagenome | isolation source: single cell | place: USA: California, Emeryville, Joint... | reverse complement strand
TCGCTTGTAGTTACTACTTTCGATGAATTGGGACACTGTGAAATACACGCTCCGTTTGAGTAGAAGAGAGGCGCAAGACAGCCTCCATTAGTTGGACACATTAGCCCTAAATAGGAGATCGACTTGCTGGATCCAACTTCCCCTACACTATTGACAATAGCCGCAGTAAAAGTGTAATTAACCTTGAATAGGAGGTATCCTGAAGGAATGGAGACTTTGGAAGTGTCTGGGAGATCGTTCAAATAATTCGCAATTCTCATATTTTCGGTAATGTCGTCTATATCTGTCGATACACTCCAGGAAAAGGTGAAAGAACTCAGTGGCTCACTTACAGAGGTAGCATTAACTGAAATTGGTGAGCAAACATCAAATACACTCGATCCTTGATTTTCAAAGTTAAATAAATCAACCCAGAGGTTAGCAAACAAGTTATACCTGTAAGATTAAACTCCGAAAAACAAGCAACTGTTGATATCATTTGAGAACTTGGCATCCCAGAAACCAAATTGTTTTTCATAACCCCAGTGAAAGTGTAGTTATAGTTAGCGAGTAATGAATTGCTTTCAAAAATGATGTGTGTCGTATCAATCATATTGTTCATGAACCCTGACTGGCGGGCTACTTCCGCCCTATCGCTAGGCATAGTGGACACTGTCCACACAAAATCAAACTGATATGTTGGTCCGACTACAGGGGTAGTAATAATTGATATTCCAAAACTTTCGCACACCTTTACAGAGGTTTCACTGGTAAGTGTGGCTAAAATTATTTTGTGAGGACTAAAAACATGGTAGAGCTTACTATTAATGGTAAAATCTGGAAACGAGTAGCCCTTCATGCAGTATGATCCACCATAAGTTGTAAAAGTCTTCGATTGTATGGGTCTCGCAACACCATTCACGTTAACGAGGCTGGCTGTGAGGGTATAAACGACTCCAAAGTTGAGCTGATTGGGCGGTATTACTAAATTCGTGTTGTTTGGAGAGTTATTCACATAGTTCCTTAATGAGTCATCATGAGTAGCATTCGAACTGTTTGATTCAATTTGCCAATAGATCGAATAGGGTCCACAGTTCTGCTGTGGAACTGAAGAAATAAACGCATTTATGTTCACTTGGGAGCAACTGTCAACAGGACCGTTTGAACCAGCTATATTTCACAATTGGATTAATTTGTTAGTTATAATGAGGAAAATTTTTGTTAATTTACGTAACAATTCAATTCCTAGCACTGGCCATGGCAGTTCGTCTGCATAATTGGTTATCTTGGGAATATCTTGTGGAGTTCCGCAGCCTAATAGAGTCATTTGATTAAATTGCGGTTCGTACATTTCTAAATTGTTTACTCTGGCAAGTAGAAGTTCCTGAATGTCCAAAATGTCCACTCGGACAACCTTGACTGCAACTTCCATTAAAATAAAAGTTTCCTTCATGGCAAATTGCACAATAGGCAATTTCGCTTCCATAGTGAAACCATAAATCACAAGTTGTGTCTAAACAGACAGTAATTAGGAGTTAATTAATGATGATATAGATTTGTACCTTCAGATTCTTGATAACCAAATCCAACCGAAGAGAGTATATCTAAACGACTGATGTCAATATAGCTGCGTGCCGTAGTTGTATCCTCCGTTCCACAAAGATATGCGGTGGTTGGAGAAGTAGTCGAAGGAATTTGCGGAAAACCCATGGTAGCCGACATCTCATCAGAATTCAGATAGACACGGGATATCTGGTTTTCAGGTTGATAAAGAAGATTGGTAGAAATTAGAACCAACTTGTACCAGACCTCTATTTTCAAAGAAATTATTACGTTATAAGGTTTATTCATTCTAATGTATACCTGGGAGTATTGTACCGGTTAGAGTACTTGCAGTATTCCCCATTTTATTCATAAATGCCAAATTTTTGTTCATGGCAGAATACGTAATCTGGTAATCAAACGGTTGTACTGAAGCAGACCTAACTGACAGAATCAATTGATCCATCCCTGGTGGGGCTGAGGGCTGAATGCGAAATGCAATAATAATAGCATTTAACCCATTCAAACTTGTGTTCATTTGAAATTTCGATACTTGGTTGCCACTACAGCTGATGTAATAGGGACCAAACAAAGGATCCGCTTCCTCAATGTCCGAATACAATCCTAATTGTTTTTAATAATCATCCACTTTGTTCAGAGAAGCCAAAATTTACCTAGACTTCCGTTATAGTCTGCTGTGAGAATAGTCCCCGTGGTATTTACTGCGAATTGCATTGTTTCTTGCTTAACATAATAGGCTTGATTATTCAGTGTGAGAGAAGTGAAATCGAAAAAGTAGATCATTTCTAGGCATATTGAGTTAGATGATTCTCATAAGCATTTCAAAATTACCAGTCTCATAGCCACTAAATTTTGTCATCAATTCTGAGTTATTGACGAACAGATTCAGATAAAATCTCGTCAAAGCAAGCTGACATCTGCAACCTAAGGTTGAGTTTCCCCCCAGCCAAAGAGCTGACTCAGAGTCTGGTTGTTGTAAGGGTGCTCCTAGTTTTGTATTGACATTATCAACTATGTCAGGAATTAGGCGGCGTTGATGTTGAAATAAGTCAAAAGATTGATCATTGTAAGAGACAAAAAAGTATGTCCACTGCGATTGCCCCCAATAAATGTCAGGATACTTGGGAATAAAAGACCTGAATTACTAATTTTCATCGAAAATTTACGTAGGAAGCATCAGACAATTTCCATTGAGTGGAATTTATGAAAGTCGAGGTGAATGGATACACATGTAGGGTCTCTTGAAAACCGATCGAAAAGATGCTGTCGTTGTAAAGTGTCAGTTCCTTCGATTTAGATTTAGTTTTACTTTCTTGTATTATATGCTGCTGCGAAGAGATTTGGAGGTAAAACGGAATTACTTTTTGCCCAAAATCCAAAGCTATAACCAGTAAGTGCAGGTGTGTTAGGATCAAGGATGGATTGAAATCCTATATTGAACTTCACTGAAGAAGAAGAGCTAAAATCAAGTGGATTTGAGCCAATTAAGTCAACGACGGTCCAACTCTCTATAATCATAGAGAATTACTATTATTATTAATAGACTTCTTTACCGACTGTCTTGTTGAGGCAAAGAGCGAAGAAAACAAGGAGAAATGCATTTTTCATGGTCTTCATTCGGTTATCCCAATCTGGCCTAGTTTATTTTAGATTAAATTGCTGAGCACCAGGTGTTTCGAATTGTTAAATTAAATACATCCCAAACGCTGTCTCAGTCTTGAACGAAATTTAGCACAGTAGTTTCATCAGTGCTACCATTCGCATTCTGAAAGAAGATGTCTATGATGAATAAATTTGATCTCAGATCTTCTTAATTGAGAGCGAGAGAGAGTTAGAAGTGTTGATCTTTTCAATTAGACAGAATTTTTTCAAGAATTGTCAGCAGCTGATATACTTCTTATATTGATTTACGCGTGAACTGAGAGAAAAAAGTCCCGACTGACAACATACGGACTTTTCTTCATTCAAACAGATAAAGATTATCCTAATGAAGATAATACTAATTTTATCAATTCACCCTCCAGTAACTATTTTTGTTTTACAGCTAAGAGAATATGGCAGAAAGAGATGAAATTTGTAGTTTTACATATAATTTGAGAAGTGAGAGCTGTCTTTTGAAGAGTAAATTACAAATACCGATCTGTTTTCTTGATTCAATTTCATTTTTCCTATTCAATGGAGCGTGTGAAGCCGAATTTGTTGGTAATGCTCTACTTTTTTTGTGGAATATTGATCTTCAAACTTGCTCCTCAATTTAAAAGAGAAATTGAAAAATGAACTATTATTTCTATCAAGTTTTGTATCATTATTATAATTTATGAGTCCAGAGGAGAGTTCGAACATTATTAGAATACGAAAGAAGCCATTGAGGATACTTAGCAAGATTATTCATATCATATTACTAAATATTGAGAGGTTAAGTCCTTTTATTACTCACAAAATTCTTTCAAAATAAAGTTTATTACAAAAGAATGAAATATTAATAACAGGACCAATCTCTATTTATTACAGATGAACTGAAGCAAAAAAATTCGAGTAATGGATTGATCGACATGATGCTCCAGAGCATAAGTTAGCCAAATAGTGTTAGAACGCAATTCAATTGGTAATGACCGATTAGTCAGCGGATACTAGTTTCTTGTTGAAAAAATTATTAACGATGGGAGGAGGCACCCTCCTTGATTTTTGAAGAATTCGATAAGCCAATATCAGGGATAGGAGGAAGAGCAGTCGTTCGAGAAGCACGAGAATGCTTGAGCTTGCGCTCTCTCAATTTAATGAGAATTTGCTTGTAAATCAGTTTGACAATCAATGAAAACACTTTTAATAATCCAAACCCATGGATTAGGTAGTTCGCTATTGTGATAGCCCATCCGATGTTGAGTCTTGCATCAGCATACGACATTTTCCGAAGATCCATTATGGAGAGGACCAGGATCATTAACGACACAATCATAATGATCATGTCGAAAACGATCTGGATAGCCAGATTTACCTTGTCTTTGATTGGACGGTGCTTTATCATGTATACGACAAAGGCAATAGACATGAGGAATAGGGAAAATGCTGCTGTAAACCCAAACTTCTTGAATAAAACAATAACCACTCCCACCGCAATTGATCGAATTAGAAGCAACGGGACATACAAGAGCTGCCAAATCGTGTCGGTTTTGTAATCTTCGATCAAAATTTTATAGCTCCTTGCTAATTTTCTTTTGACTCGAAGTGGAGGAGAGCTTGCTTGACCATTTTGTTTTTTCATTTTCGGCTGACATTGTTGGATAACTCTTACTAAATGTCTGACCAGTAGGAGGTTTAGGATTGCAGCTGCAAGCGAGCAGATGAAACTTACAACACCCAAACCAGTGCGAAGGTGGGGATAAGCGAAGTTCAGAGCAATATAGAGAGAAATTTTCAGATTCATGGAAATGACAATCGTTAGGATAAAATTCCAGCCGAGAAACTCTTCTATTTTTCTAAGTAGCCTCCTAATCTTTGCTGAGAACCAACTTTTTCTCAGAAGCAGCCTGATGAGGAAAAGTATTCCAAGTAGCAATCCAATAGTCGCGAGGGGTGAGATCCCGCTAAAAATGAAATACGAGCTCATTCCATAAAGCGCGAATTTACTTCCATCATTGATCTTATTGGAATTATGATTAATGTGAGCGCGATCATCAGCGTCGAGTAAGATGCGAAGATGAGGATTATTCTTGCTGCTGGAGAGGTCTCTGAGGTCACTCTCTTCGTTGATGAGATTGATTGGTAATGCCAACGAAATAACTTCTTTAAGTGAATTGTTATAAAGAACCATTAAGTTAGGAGGGTAAGAAACGTTCAAGAAGCGATTCATCTGTATCATAGCAGCAGCAAGAGCTGCTCCCAAAAGAAAAGAGGTACCACCCACGTTTAGGGCCTGACTTGCCGCCATCACAGTATTAATAGCAGCTGTTCCGGCAGTAGTGATCGAGTTAGCTGCAGAAATAATTGTTGCTTCTACTTCTGAGAATGGATAGTATTCCAATAATCCCACTGAGCAGTTTACATTCTTCATATGATAATTGCTCAGATCAAGAGCGTTGTAGAGCGTAGGTAAGCGACTTGTGTAGAAAGACACTTGTGCTTCAGTCCCAGCAGGGATTCTCACTGAAAAATTGAAAGTAACTTTCATATTCGAGTCAGATGTAACTGATATGGAATAGTTATCTTCTCGAGTAATAGTGTATCCAGCCAGTGTAATGAGGATTTGGTTTGCTGGATCATTTAAAAGGGATAGTATAGGCTGATCAAAGTCTATCGTGATTTTCTCGGGAGTCTTGGTAGTGGAGGCAGACATGGAGACATCTACTCCAGTAACACAAGATTGGATCATCCCAACCGTAGGATCGCTCACTGTAACTATTCTTGATGAAGCTAGGCATTTCGAAACGCAAGACCCATTAGAGTAATAAAGTGGTGAGACACAACCTCCATTGATTGGACACATCAATCCTAGATATGAGATCGAATGACTTGATCCAGGCATTTTAGCACTATTTAAGATAGTCGCTGTAAAGGTGTAATTCACTTTGAACAAGAGATATCCGACTGGAATAGAGACTTTCGAAGTGTCTGATAGGCCATTCAAATAATTTGCAACTCTGCTATTCTCTGTGGTATTGGCAGTATCAGTTGAAACACTCCAGGAAAATGAGAAAGATCCAGGTGATAATGCAGTTGCATTCATCGAAATTGGTGAACAAACATTCACTATGTCTGATCCTGTATATTTCACAAAAAATTGTTATAGATTGGGAATTGAAAAGTCAAAGATACCTGTGAGATTGAAATCAGGCGGTAGACAATCTGTTACTTGAATATCAATCGAACGCGCTGTCCCTGGAAACCCATCGTCATTATAAATAGTCGCTTGAAAGGTATAGGCGTAACCCATCAAAAATGTTTTGTTTGGGAAAGTAATGACGGTCTTATCAGGTGCAGAGTTCATAAAAGTAGTCTGAATGGCCGCTTCTGTGCTGTTTTCAGGCAGAGTGGAAACCGTCCACTGATAAAAATACTGTGAGTAAGCTGGTCCCATGATAGGAGCAGTTATTATCGAGAGTCCGATACTATCACATAAGCTTACAAACGCCTCGTTGAGAAGTGTCGCTGATTTTTAGTTATTAGGCAAACAGAATCGTATGATAAATGATACTTTCGATCGTAAAATCTGGAAAAGTGTGATTAGCTACGCAGGATGATCCTCCGAAAGTTGTCAAACTTTTCCATTCGACGGGAATTGAGACACCATTTATATTTGTGAGCATGGACATGAAATTATATGCTATTCCAAATCCAAGTAAACCAGCTGGAATAGTCACACTCGTGGGATTTGGGACACTATTCATATACTCTTCTACAAAGGAATCTGCAGAAGAATTTGAGCTGTTAGAAGAAACTCTCCATGATAACGTATAAGGTCCGCAGTCCGATTCTGGGATTGTCACTTGCTCGACAAGGATTCCTACGGAGGCGCAGCTGTCGTGGGGGTCATTCGATTCAACTAATTATAAAATATATTTAGGAGGTGAGTTATCATCAAAACATTCGATAACTACTGCTTAAATTGATAGTGGCTTCAGGAAACGGCAATATTGACTCATAATCAGCGGTTTTAGGGATATTTCTTGAAGACCCACAACCTAACCGGCATTAATGAGTTAAGTTTAGTGTGGTAACAATTTACTTTGACATGTAGAGGTGTCAGAGTGTCCGAAGTATCCGCTTGGACAATTCTCACTGCAACTCCCATTGAAAAAATAGTTCCCTGGCTGGCAGATCGCACAATACGCATTCTCGCTTCCATAATGGAACCAAAGAGCACAGGCCGTGTCTTAGAAATATAATATATAAAATAATTGCTCGTTAGTCATACCTCCAGGTTCTGGATACGCCGCGCCTGTTGAAGAGAGTATTTCTAAGCGACTTATGTCAACGTAACCTCCATTTGTTACTCCGTTCTTGGAATCAAATATTCCACAAAGGTAAACTGTAGTCAAGGAGCTAGTCGTTGGAATTAGCGGAATATCCATCACAAGATCGGTCAATGATAGAGGTGTAACGTCAGAATTAAGGTAAATATTGAAATTCACGACAGAAGGCGATGTGTAGCCTTTAACAAAAGAATTAAGGACCATATTGTACCAATTCCCTATTTACAAATTCATTATCACCTTCATAAAATTACAATATATTTCACCTTGTATTATAGTATTCGGAGTCGTGCTTATGGAATTAGCACCATTTATAAAAATTAAGTTGTTATCGACGCTGGAATATTGGATTTTGTAAATTATCGATGTCGATGTTTGAAATGACAGTATCGTTTGAACTGGATTTATTATGCTATGCACCCGAAACACAAGAATAATTGAATTTAACCCGCTTAAACCATTTTCCATTTGGAACGCCGATATTTGATCTCCATTGCACCTGATAAAATAGGGTCCGAACGAAGTATCTGAAGCTTCATTGCCTGAAGTCAGTCCTATGTTTGTTTGCATTAAACAGTTTCACTTTGCTCCACACTTACCGATAATTCCATTCAAATTACTAGTGCTTACAACTCCTGTGCTATTTATTGCAAATGTCATCAAAAACTGGTCAACTGAATAACTCTGAGAGTCATTTGAGAGCTCCATGAAGTGAAAGAAATATATCATTTCTAGGTTAATTGAGTGCCACTAAACATTCGCCACTATCTCAGAATTACCGGTTCCATAATCAGAGAATTTGGGCATAAGCGAGTCATCGTTGATGTATAACTCTGTATAAAATCTGGTCTGAGCAAGTTTACATCTACATCCTAGGCCTGTAAGTGATCCACCAAGCCAGATAACCGATGAAGAATCGAGTTTCTTCCAAGAGTATGTAGTTGATAGCCAGTCCTGAACTGACAATGACAACATTGAAGGCCGAATCTCCTGAAATCCATAGGTCTTTGCTGAAGCTGGGAGATAGGAGAAAAAGAAGAATGTCCAGCTACCCGTAACCCAATAATCGTAATAATTCTTTGAAACAAATGAGGAGAAATCAATAGAAACATTTACATAGGAGGCATCGGATTTTATAAATCCTACATTATCTATCCTCCAAGTGCGAAATGGATATTGGTCCAGTTCCGGTGAAAAAATGATTGAGAAGATGTTTTTGCTGAAAAGGAAAAGTCAAAATCATGAAAGGTTTGAAATTTACTCTTGCGAATCATATAGATTAACGAACCCGTTATACTGTGGAGTACTACCCACAGATATTCTCTGTGCCCAAAGTCCAAAGCTATAACTAGTAAGCTCGGGAGGGTTGCTGCCCAGGATGGATTGAAGGCTAACTGAAAATCTGACTGAGGGCATCGCATTGATACCAAAATCGATGGGATTTGTGCCAAGCAGGTCAACTACAGTCCAGCCCTCTAGAGATTATAAAAAGTGTGATCTTCAAGTGATAAATACCGGCTTTTTGGAAAAGCCCAAGAGCAGTTATGATGAGAAGAATGATGTTTTGATTGGCATGCATGATATTATTGGGAGTTTTGAATAAGCTTAATTATCAATAAAATAAATCAAGACTTACTCTTAAACGTGAATTGCTATATCAAACTATATAATTGCTTTATGCTAATAGCACTTCAAAAAGAAAAATGCTAAAACCTCCCAAGTTTCGTCAAGATTTCATAAAATAAGGAAGGAATTATATATTCCTTGGGTATTCAAATATCTCATATAGTAGATGTTACAATCTGAGAAAAAATTATTTACCAGAATATATATTGAATTCCATTGTCTGACCAATCTTTAGATTGAGTTTTAATTGGTTAGCACTTGTTGGGTATTGAATGAAATTATTTCTGTCGAGGAACTTTTCGCTTTTCAAAACAAAATATTTTCATTTGTTATCATTAATATTCAATCGGTGCTGTCTCTTTTGATTATGCAAATTTATGAATAAGGAAACTGATAGAGAAATGTAATTTTAAAATGAAATTCTCTGCTTGTTGTTCTTTTGCAAGCAAAATTAATTTATAAATTGCACAATCGAGAAGCTCATGGACTTAGAGGAAAGTGCGTTTGCATTGAGCCATTTGACTGCAATATGCGGCTTTTTTGAAGAAAATCAGATCGCTTCTCTTGCCACAGATTGTTCCTGAACTCTGAAAAAGTTGTTTGCTCTTGGAGTCTTTTTTATCATTGAAGCGTCTGAGACGTTAACATCAGAAATAGACTTGGTCACTGTAGGAAGTCTGGGTGCTGGGCTGCTGCGTTTTTTGGATTTTACAATTTTATCGTAAACCAGCTTTCCTATCAGTGCTGATACTTTTAATACGCTGAGCCCTTGAATTAGGTAATTCATTATTGTAATAGCCCATCCAATATTCATCCTTGTATCCGCACCCGACACTTTTCTCAAGTCCATTATCGATAAAACAAACACTGATAGCGACACTATCATAATGATGGCGTCAAATATGATCTGAAGCACACAATTGATTTTGTCTTTGATTGGTCGATGCCTTATCATGTATGCGAAAAAGACTATCGACAAGCAAAATAAGAAAAGTGCCGCTGGAAAACCGTACGACTTGAACAAAGCAAGGGCCGCACTGATCGTCATGGATCGAATAAGTAGCAATGGCACGTAAAGAGGCTGCCAGACGCTCTCGCTTTTATAATCTTCAATCAGAATTTTATAACTTCTGGCGAAGTTCGTTTCTGTTCGAGAAGGAAGAGCGCGTGTTTGGTCTCTTTTCCTCTTCTTGGTGCTTGAATGATTTCGATAAATAGCCATCACTAAATATCTTATCACGAGGATGTTTAACATCACGAATATGACTGAGCAGATGAAACTTGTAACTCCTAACCAGGTCTGAAATTCAGGGTAGATCAAGTTCAGGGCTGCGTACAACGAAATTTTCAGTTGTGAAGATATTACGACTGTGAGGATGAAATTCCAGCCGAGAAACTCTTCAATCTTTCTCAGTATTCTCTGAATCTTCACAGA
>ENA-UOUE01002030-UOUE01002030.1-compost-metagenome-genome-assembly--contig:-NODE-2030-length-10578-cov-11.056852_pt1 | contig 10578 bp, 11 predicted proteins | sample MGYA00238146_ERZ747223 | MGnify/ENA primary metagenome ERZ747223 (study PRJEB28781, sample SAMN06268865) | compost metagenome | isolation source: single cell | place: USA: California, Emeryville, Joint... | reverse complement strand
CAAATACCACCACGCATGAACCAAGTCACTCCCATTTAAGAGCATTATATTTTATAATCGAATTTTTGTTTTGAAAGAGTAAACTCTCCGTCCTCAATATCAATTTCTTTAAAGCAATTATATATCAAGGATATTTCACTCATTTCTTATTGTCAATCAGTATGAAATCACATTCAATTACAAGAGTTTGATGCTGTACATATTGATAGTGCCAAAAGCTTAGGCTTGAGATTTAAGTGTGAGGAAGGTCGCAATAAAAATAATCATCTACAAATCCAGCATGTAAGCAATATTTGCTCTCATTTCCTTTATCCCATCAAAAGTTCTAAGAAAAAATAAAGATTATGATGAATTTTTTGGTGGCAGAAATTTGAAAACTACCGCGCGCTTGTGATATTGATAATAGGTGAAGTCAGCGGGTGTTTTTTTAACTCTTCCCGAATCTCTTCAATCCGCTTATCGACCTCACTGTCAGATACTTTATCCTTCTTGGTAAGTGCAATTGCAAATGGCGCTTTTCTCTTGGTAAGTAGTTCAAATAGCATCTGATCAACTTCTTTAATTCCATGTTCCGCATCAATCAAACAAAGCACTCGATGCAGAAACGAACTCTTCTTTAAGTACACGTTGATCATTTTGCCCCATGCTTCGAGCTCTTTTTGGTCTCCTTTAGCATAACCATACCCAGGAGCGTCAATCATAACCAAATCAGCCCGTGACGCTACGAGGTAAAAGTACATTCGACGAGTTTTTCCCTAAATTATTGAGAAAAGCAGTTGTAATTATTTTACCGGCGTCTTTGAAACTTCAGCAACATCTTGACCGAATACTGCATTGATCAGACTGGATTTTCCCACATTCGATCTCCCTATTCCAGTAAAAGATGCCTCAATCTAAATGATGCTCATACCTACAATCAAGAACTCGATTATATATTTCAAGTAAATATAATGTATTATTTTGCTGAGGTGATTACCTCCTTTCTAGTGTATCCTCGTTCCATCTCTGCAATATTCTTTATCTTCTCAATATGTTCTCCGACTGATTTATAATCACAGTTTGCCTCTAGCTGAATTGGACTAATCAGTTTATTGCCTCTGCTTATCTGAGAGTAATGATTTTAGCAGGGTAAAATCATTTTGGAAAGTATAATGTCACCCATTTTGGCTCCAGGAAAGGCAGTACGTTGGGATCCATCAGGTTCCGACAAAAATTTGAAAAATAGTACTGATTTTTATTGAGAAGTTGCTTTGTGCAAATGGTCTTCCTCACCAAATTCATGGATTTGCAAAAGTATAATGCTGTTCACGTGATCTGGAAATAAAAATTTTTAAAAAGTGCTTCTTTTTTTGGCTAAAATTTAAATATTCAGTGGCTAGTGGCTGACTAAGCTTGCTCCTTAGTTCTATTTAAATGAAGAAATCGAGCTCCCGCATCATTCAGCTACTTTCCTTTTTCAGCAAAGACTTTTTATGAAAATTGTTACCAGTTTCTCTTCTCCATTGAACGCTGCAGCAGAGATCTATATAGGTTCGATAACAACATCTAATTTGAATAGGAAAGGGAAAAAGTCCGTAATCCATCGTTTCATTGCCAGCTCACGCAACAGTACCTCATGCCCATCAATAATATATTATTAAGTCGTAATCAAAGGTCTATAAGCATCGATAGTGAGGAGGAATTTTATTATGAGTCTATCTCAGCGACTTCGGGCTGCCTAATAAAAGTCTGAAGGTGTGATCCGAAGAATTATGCGTGATATATTTCTTGAAATCAAATAACAGGTATGTTATGTGTGTATGTATTCATAAGATTTAGCCTTCTCTTAAAATTGAAATATTTAATTTGAAGGATAAAACTTGTAAATGTCCGGTAAGCCGATTAGCTCGCATTTTGAATGCTCATTCGTTTTCAAAAGAGGAATCTCAATATTCTGACGGAGGCTGGATTCAATGGTTTTGTGGGCTGGAAGACCATAACTTCTTCTGCGAGGTCGACGAGGAATACATTCGTGACAATTTTAACCTCTATGGACTCAAGCAAAAATTCAATCACTACAAGTCCGTACTTTGTACCCTTACCACTGAACTTACTTCCCTCTAGTGAAGCTATTGAAATGATTTTATCTCCTGAAGGCCCTGATGATGAGGATCTCGAAGACGAGAAGTAAAAATACTCAGCTTACCTCAAAAATATTCATCTACTCCCGAAACTACTTTCCAGATTCCTTGAAATCTACCAAGAAGCAACCGATCTGTATGGCTTAATCCATGGGCGATTTATCCTCTCACCAAAAGGTAGCATTTTCATAAAAATATTTAATTTATACGTTTCCAGGCTTAGCGATTATGAGAGAAAAATTCCTACTCGGTAAATTTGGAGTCTGCCCTCGAGTGCTATGTGAGCGACAAGCTGTTCTCCCGATTGGCATGTCAGAAGAACTCCGAACATCGAGAGTCAAGGTATCATCGAAGCCATTCATTCAAAGCAATTAAGTTTATCCTTTCTTTGATAGGTATACTGCCCGCGCTGTGAAGATGTATACATCCCAAAGAAGAAATGCACTGATGTTGATGGCGCCTATTTCGGATGCTCTTTCCCTCATATTCTCCTTCAAGTAAATGCGAGATATTTGAACTTCTGTAATTTATGATTAGACTTATCCTGACTTGAACCCTAACCCTCCAACAACGGTCTACATACCTCGAATTTACGGATTCAAGATATACAAGAAAAAAGGGTCAAAGTACTACGAGCCTCACAAGAATCTGAATGAGATTACCCATTACGGTGAAGAGCAGCTGAAGAAACTGAAGACAATGTTCAGTGGAAGCAATGCAAATGCCGGTGGACAGAAAGAAGAGCAAGAGAAAACTCAGACAGGAACGATACAGACCTCGAAGAATGCTTAAATGCTGATTAGATAAGAAAATTTACGCCATTTTTTTTACTAAACGAAATAATCGTGCATTTGATGGTTTGATTCTGTAAAATAATGATAACGAAAGCATTTGACTTTTTCGTCTTGTTCAGTCAATATTATTCCATATCTGTCTCGAAGAATCCCAATAAATGCAATCGTTGTTACAATGCAGTCTAGCTTTACTTAGGGCCGAGTCTTTTCGAGAGGGTAAATAAAATACAAAAAACTTCTCATGAGAGATAAACCCATGGGGGGAAAAGTTGTAGTACGGATAAATGATGCATGAAATCAAAAAAAACTCAATAGCAATGTCGTTCCCATCGATTATATGTTACAGAAAGATTGTATTCTACAGTGATGCTACATTTATCGAGTTACAGACCACTGAGAGCTGCATAAATAACCCAGATGTTGGCTCCCAAGATAACAATCCCTAGATAATGAAAACGTTGATTGTTATTATTTATTGTAAAAGCCAACAATTTTACCTGCTGTAATTTTAAAGCTGTCGCAGTAAGAAACCCTTACCCTTTTCTTAAAATAAGGGATACGAAAAGAAAAACAAGTATCAAGAGCTGTGCCATGGATTATCTCATCATATTCTTCGTTAATTTCGAGGTTTTCAATATCTGCTTTAATTTCTTCATATTTCTTTGGATGCTTCTTGTTCTAAACAATGCATTCACTCCAGATAAGATATCATCAATAGCATACCATATAAAGCTTGCTTATTTTCAGTATTTTCAAGGACAATTTTTTTTTTTGGAGAGATTATCAGCGTCTCTCAATTTTATTTCTTTTATTTCAAGATTCGTGAGTTTTTTCCTTGCGGTAGAATTTGGAGCTAAGTTCGTTTCACTTTTCAAACTATTTTCCTCTTGTTTTACAAATCTCCCTTCAGAAAGTTTTTGTTTTACTTAAGAAAAAGAAGTAAATTTTTTTGAAATTCATTGTTATTTTATGTTGTCATTTATTAAGGTTGTGTAAGCTACTCTCTAGACTGGCTTATTACTGTTAGATATAATTTCGCAAGCAATAGAGCAATAAAATCACTAAGACGATGCTGACCTTAGATTAGAATAATGTATAATTCGAAATAAGGAACTTATTCCAATTATTTTTTGAATGGATTATTGCTTGGCACAGCAGCTTTAGGGTCCTTTGGCTGTGTCGCCAAGTTTTGGTTGCTAGGTACAGCACCTCCAAAGAGCGAGTTGGAAGGGTTGCCAAAGAGTGAATTAGATGCGGTAGTCGTTTTGGTTGTCGGCTGAGTGTTTGGACTTCCTCCGCTTGGACTTAAGCCACCTCCACTTGAAGTAGGTTGAACGGTCAAATTGGTAGGCTTTTGTTGTGGAACGTTCGAGAAGTCCATGAAGTCGTTCTTGGCAGTGTTTGTCGGTTGGGTTACAGTTACTTTCGCGGTGTTTCCGGCACTATTCATATTTTGGGTAGGCTGGGTGTTGGTAGGTTTGGGTTGAGGTTTCTATTTTTCAAGCAAGTTTAGATCTAGCAGCTTATAGAGTGGGTTTATATACCGATTGAGGTTCTTCCTCATCGTCTTTCTCTGCTCTAGTAGCGAAAGCTGATGCTAGACTATAAACGAAATTTATTTCAAGCTGATAAATGAGTTAGTACTCAGGGTCCTTTTTGAGTAAACGTGCAGCCTTGGTGAGAACTTCTAAGGTCTTTTGCATTGTTTCTCTCTCCATAGTAACATTTGCCGGCTATTGTTGTCGAAGGAGCCATTACTATCAGAATTCACGTGAGAAAAAAAAGTACCTCATTCAACAAGTTCATCAAGGTCTTGCTCTTGTTGATATGGTTATATAATGAAAACTGCAAATTATCCTATTTGGAAAGAAGGTAAAACTTCAACCAACAAAGAGATTGCTACCTGAGTCGCACGAACGAGGAAATGTCCCACAGCTTTAGGAACAGAGTCTCTGACATTTCTGAGGGTAATTGCGAAATAGGCGTCAATACGGTTTCTCAGTTCAGCAATCAAGATTTTCTCAGGGTCCATGGTTTGTGGGTTTTCTTTCTATTGTTTGTTTTAAAACAGTATCAGCACTATGCTCAATTTAAGCGTGCATTAATTACTGGGACGACGTTCGTTCTATTTGTAATATAGTCCATATCATTTGTGAAGAGATATCCTTGCTCCGCGTCGATGATGTTTTCAACGATAGTTCTAGCGTTATCTCTTTCCACTTGCATATACTTGCAGACCATATCTTGGAATTCATCAATGAGCATTGGGAACCTGTTTACAAAAGCTCTTAGTTACTCATCAGACGAATCCACTGCTACCTGTAAAATAGTTTTCCAATCAACGAAACTGCGACTTCTTCGAGGTACGCATACACACTGTTAACAAGATCAAGCGCAGGCTCTTTCAGCTTGTCAAGTTGAGGCTGGAGCAGAGCCAGGAATGCATCGATAGAAGGGAATCCGGGAATCGAATCTCCTTCATGCAGGAGAATCGCTTTCTGAATATCTCTATCAGTGTAAACCGATGTGGCTCTATATTTGTTTCCAGGGGTGTAGTCTTCATACACTTCATTAAACATGCTTCTAATCTTCGCAGCTCCAGAAAGCTCAGTCTTCACCTGGTAGTGTTTCATATCGTACTTGCCTCTGATCTGATTCTTGAAGTTCTCGCAGAAGGAAGTTGTCATTTCCCACAGGAAATGGAGCTTTTCGCCTCCGTCCTTTGGCAGCGGAGTTCCCAGATCTTTCAATCTATCCTCGCACTCATGCATTTTAGCGACAATTTCTTTGTAGATCTCTGGAAGGTAGGTTCTAATGTGACTGTAGAGCACCTTGGTAAGCTTTTGGGTTAAAGAATCTGTTCCGGTGTAGCCAGGAGGCATGGTTGAATAGACAGGATGTGATGCAAAGAACTTTCGCTCGTCTTCGAGACCCTTCTTAACAGTAATACCGTCTTTGATGTCTTGATTGCTTCTTCCTCTAACTCCGACGTAGCCAAGCTTCAAAGGAATGTCAGTTCCCAAAAGCATATTCTTTGCGTTTGTTCCCCTGTCCATAATATCAATCTAAAGATCACATAATTTTATTTTATTTTTTTCTTCCTGTTCCTCAGTCAATAAAATTACTTTTGTGATCACACCAATTGTCCTTTGACCTTTTGGGTCAATGTCACGGGCAATCTGGAGAGCATCAGAAGTTGAAATATCAGCGTTAGCTGGAACCACGCAGAGGATGATGGTTCTAGGATCTTTAACATATCTATAAAATAGAAATAGTATATTATAGTGACAGCCTGCTGTTGTATGTTACCTAAGAGCCATGTCTTTTGTGATTTTTTCAATGTCCTTTGGCTGATCTGAGTTAGCGAGAGGGATTCTAGTAATACCAGGCAGATCGATAACTGTGAGATCAGGGCAAGACTCAGCGTAGACGGTCAGAATGATAGGGTCATCGATAATTCCTTTGTTTTTACCGGCGACCTCGTCGGTAAGCTTGTTAATGGTTTCTCTCACCTTGTTAAAGTCAGTGAACTTCGCTCCTTTGACTTGTTCGAACACGCCGTAAGGCTCTTTCAATCCTGGAGTATGAACGAGTCTCAACTCCAAAGGACGTCTTGTCACAACACCCTTAATAGATAGCATTTAACACTCTCTCACATGGGGGAATAATCTATGTTACATCTCCTCTAGGCAAGAAGTCGATACCCACAATCATTTCAAGTAATGACGATTTACCACTGCTCTGGGTACCCAGGACAGCGATACGTGGAAGACTGATATATTTCTGGAGACCAATATCACGGAGCTGATCGATGATACCGATAATCTTTCTTAAGTTTGCGTAAAGTCCGGCGCTTGATGAATCCATGTGTTGCTGAGTAAAGTGAAATTTATTTTCCAAGTATAATTTGTTAATTTAGCTATAGTGTATTATATGATATTACTGTTTAAAAATACAGCGTTTTATTTTATAAGTCTCTGAGCGCGTATTAAACAGTCGCCACGTAATAGCAACAACACACAAACTAGAGACTAACCGACACAGAAACTATTAATTAGCATACTAAATCAACCAGAGCGCCCAAATGAGCAGTGTTAAGTGCCTTTTATAATTATCTTACTACCGAACGATCATACGCTGTGTATTGATAACTACAAACAAAAAAGTCCTGTTCAAATTTGTGAGAATTAAAGACAAGAGAAATTCACAAAGCGCGATTTGAGGACAGATATTTTTTCCATTCAAAATTCAACAATTTTTGAATAGGTATTCAGGCGGAAAAGACAGAAGGGAAGAGAATATCAACAATAATTAACATATCTCTAACAAATCACAGCCTCCTTTTCAAGAAAAGGTAGAAAAATAGATAAAAAAAGAGAGATAGACTCATCTTTACAATATATATGCAATATTGGACACTTGACTTGGTACCTTTATTTTTCGGACTTATCAGCAAATATGCCTCCGAAAAATTTATTCTATAAAGCAGTATTAGTGAAATATCACGCGAAGGATCCTTTACCTTGTTCTTCTTAGAAAGCTCTTTCAGACTTTCCTGGAGTTTTTCAGTGATTTCCTTGAATTGTGGTCTTTTTTCAACATCAAAGTTGAGACACATTTTGATAATTTGCAGAATAACAGGATGTCCTTTTGTTGGGATCTCAACCTGTTTCTTTTCCCATCCCACATTCAGCACGATCTCGTTGATATGCATGTTGGCATAAGGAATTTCATCGGTCACCATCTCCCTAGAACCCAATTGGGTGATCAGAATAAGCAATGAGACTAATCTCCTTTACCATAACACCATGCCATAGGAATATACATCAGAATATTCATTATAATCCTCTCCTCTTAGAATTTCAGGCGCCATCCAGTTCGGAGTTCCCACTCTTTGCACGGTTTTACCTATCGAACAATGAAATTAGAAAACTGAGCTGAGAGATATCCTCACTGCCTCCTTTCTTCTTTTTCTTGTATCCTATCTTAGTCCTAGAAAGACCAAAATCACAGAGTTTCACGCTCCAGTTTGAGTCAATCTATTTGAATAAGTGTTTCAGCTCTCAAAGCTAAACCAGAAAGATTGTGTTACCAAGATGTTTGAACTTTTCAGATCACAATGCAGCACTTTTCTACTATGTAAATAAGTCATGCCAAGGGCAATATCTTCGCAAATTGCAAGCATCTTATCTTCAGACAACTTGGTGTGTTTTCGATGCAGATGGTCAAACATACTACCTTCCTCAAGGTACCTGTGCAAAAGAATGTGTCAGGACACTGTTTTACGAGAAATTTGGACTACTCTGTTATCATGAGATATTTTCCTCTGTGGATACAGGCTCCCATATAAAGGACGATGTTTGGGTGTCTCAGACTGCTGATCACCTTCACCTCCTTCACGAAATCCTCAGCAGCTTTTCTATGCAACTTGCGTTTTCCGTACTCCTTTATCGCAACATCTGTTCCTGAGAAGACTCCACGGTAAACCTGCCCGTAACCTAGTAAATAAAAAAACGATTTTTAGATTTGAGTCTTGAGATTCTGAACCAACCTCCTTCTCCGATTTTATTCTTGATCTCCAATTCATTGAAGTTGATAATGAAGTTCTCGTTTAAGCCAGTCTCTTTCAGAATTTTGAACAATTCAGATTCTAAGCAACGCTTACTGAACAACTGCTCAGGTAATAATTAGTTTACTTATTTGCTCTTCAACCTCTTTATCTTGAGGGCGACGTTTCTTCTTCCTTGTTGCTTGCTTCGCTTTTCCTTGTTGTCCTTGCTCATCCATTCGTTTAGATTCTTCCAACCTTTTAGACTCTCCTCCATCAGCCCTCTGTGACAACCGATCCGCGGGATCAGCTTGGGTTGCAGCTCTTTTGAATCCCACTATCTTGCCTTGATTGGATGAATTATTAGCATGTCCTTTCTGTGATCCAATGTAAGGTGAGTTTTGTACGCTACTGTGAGAGTTTCCCAAATTAGTTTGCAAAGCGGCAAGTTGCGAGCCGCCGGTGCTTGAATGTGCTCGCGCAAGAGTCGCGCTCTTGCCGTGCAGCTTGTCTTTTTCGTCTCCGCTGGAGCTTGAATCCGTATCTGATGATGACTCATCTGAAGAGCTGAGATTGTTATTATCAATTGGTTCATTATTCAACTGAAACCCGTCATTTGGGCCCGGATCTTTCAAGTCGTTCGAGGTTCTCATTGGCGATCGAGTCTTGGATATCATAAGAGATTGCTCGATTTGGCTATCTTTCAGATTTACGTCCCCGATTAAATATGGTTTTTCCTTTGCGCCTCGAGTTGGTTTGCTTTCGACCTTATCACTGTGATCAGATAGCTGCTTTTCTTCGTCCGCTTTATCACCTGAAGAATGTGTCGCTTGGTGATTTTGCCTTTTGGCCTTATTCCTTTTCCGTTCGTCTCTGCTTGAATCCGCAGACCCCGAAGCGAATGAACCGTTGTTTTCCCGTCGATTCGAGTCATAACTTCTCCGTCGATTCGAGTCGAAACTTCTCCGTCGATTTGAGTCGTAACTTCCTCGTCGGTCTTGCTCACTTCCTTTGGAATCAAGTTTAAATTCACCATTATAATCACCAAGGCTCTTCACGGAGTTCCGCTTTCCGTGGTCTGAGGTCTTTTCTTGATTTCGTGGACTATGAGAATAAAACTCCGCTTCATCACTGATCTCCTCGATGGCTTCATGCTTGCTGTCGTACTTTCCACTGGCAAACCTCCCTCGGCTGTTAAAGTTGGCCAGGTTGAGAGGTATAAACTTGGGTTTTTTCCTTCCCTCATAGAATTTTTTTATCTTTTCTTTTACATATGAGGAGTTCTTTCCAGATGCATGTATCTGATTCAGCAGTTGAATGTTTCGTTGCAAAGTTTTTCGATGGCCTAGGATCGTTATTTGAAATTCTTCCTTCAAATCGGTTTCATTTAAATCCAGGAGATTTTTCCCGTTTATGTGATTCTCTTTAAATTTATCATAATACTCTCCCAGTCCCAAGTGTCGAAGCCATTCACCCACGTCTTCTACTGTCCATTCCTGTACTATAGAGAAGCTGTTAGAAACTAAGCAAAACTATAATCTCAATACTTGGTTTGTTCAGAAGCCAATTGGCTGCAGAATTAAGCACCTCCATATGTTCCATGATATTAATTGTGTCAACTCCAAATTTGACTGTTTCAGGTTCTATTGAGTCGAATTCTCTGCTGAAAGGAGCTCGAACTTGGTTCCCATTTATTCTCTTCTCATGAGCAGAGTCATCTCCTGATCCTTCAGAGTCCATTTTTTTTCTCTTTTGCTTATTTTCAGGTGATGAGTATTTTGGAGAAAACTGCCCATCTGAAACTGAGGAATTTTTTTTATTACGAACGCTATCATCGTTCTCGTTTCTTTTTTCATCATTCTCTGCATCAGCATCATCTGCATCGGCATCATCGGCATCAGGAAGCTCATTGAAATCAATGACTTCTTCATCATCATCATTTTCATGGCCCGAACCAGGTCCTTCTTTCCCAGTTGAGTTTTCTAACGGAACATCTGTCTCTTCAACCTCAACTAAAATATGTAAAAACATAATTTATGACTATATTTCCATAATGCATGCAGACTCACCTTTCGCGTCGAGTTTCAGAGATTGGATATCTTCTATAACTGTTTTG
>ENA-UOUE01002029-UOUE01002029.1-compost-metagenome-genome-assembly--contig:-NODE-2029-length-10592-cov-10.157680_pt1 | contig 10592 bp, 8 predicted proteins | sample MGYA00238146_ERZ747223 | MGnify/ENA primary metagenome ERZ747223 (study PRJEB28781, sample SAMN06268865) | compost metagenome | isolation source: single cell | place: USA: California, Emeryville, Joint... | reverse complement strand
TTAAGGCGAATATACCATCGTTCATGGCGAAAACTTTCATTAAATCGAATTTGAAGAGTTACGTGGAACGGTGTATAGTGGCTCTTAAGAACTACAATTAAAATAGGGGACAATTTTTCATACTTTATGAGAAGGAAAATGGTTCCTTTCTCACGGTTTTTCTTTATGCTAACATAAACTGATTTTTATTTTTGATTGTTGTTATTTAATACATTTTATAAGTGAGGTAGTGAGCTGCATTATAGTTTCTTCGATTTTAACAAAACTTTCCCTATTTAAATGATTGTGTTGAGAAGTTTAGAATTAGCCGATTGAGAGGGCCTTTTTAAAAAAAACATGATTGAGGTTTTTATAATATAAATATTTGATAGAACTAAAATAGATGAAATGCTGACTTTAATATAAAAGGAAAGAGTTCTCTCCTGTCATCAAAGTAATAACACGATTAGTCCAACGTGAGCTAGGATGACGGGGTTGATATGGAATCTTTATGTCGGCAACTTCAATAATGAAAGACAGATTAAGGCGCAGTATTTTGAGTAGATGGTATCAAAATAAATAGTTTCTTAGCTTGTAAATCGTAATGGTTAAGTTTCTGGTTTAAATGATCAAATTGATAATTTTCAATTCAAAAATGATTAATTTATAACTTAGAAATTGAAAATTCATATTTGAAAGCAAGAAAAAATAATTTAATCCAAACTATAAGATAGTAGTTTGACACTGTTTGAATAAGTGAGAAGAGAATTTTGAATCACAAAATACTGCTAATGGTCTTTTTGGCACTTCCAATATAGCCAGAGGCATATCATTGCATTACTAGTTAATTCCTTTTCTATTCGTCAGTTATAGTAAATTTTGTATGAAGGCTCTCAATCTGAGATAAAATAAATTCTAGTTCACAATAGTGTTTTTCTATTCTACTTGAGAGAGAGAGAAGGGAAAAAATACGTAGGGTTTCCTCACACCATTTAGAAAGGATGTAAAATTCTCTGTCAGTTGCATAGTGCTCTCTCTCTCCGCTAATATGAAGACAAAAGTTTTTGTATCGAAGGCATCACTTGAAAGAATGGATTACTAATGAACAAACTAGACCAAAAAACAATTTCAATTTTGTATCCTTGATGAATAAATCAAAATCACCAACCATATAAACTCGATATATCTTATAAAACTTTTTACTAGTCAAGAAAACAACGACCAGCATTAACCCACTGTAATCAATAAACCAGCAACGTCTTAATGTTCCATTATGTTAAAGAAAACTCGAGATAAATACGCATCATCTTACAGAAATATTAGTTATATAGATGCAATAACCATAGATTTCTTATTTTAGAACTCAAAAATGACACACCCACTATGCGGTTGAAATTCTATCAATCGCTCTGTCCAGAGAATCCACCAGATACTGTCTCGTTTTTCCCTTCAGGAAATTATTAAACCGATCTTGAAGTCTGATATAAGTCTTTTCAATCAGATTCTCCTTGAGCAATTTTCTCAAATGCGGATCAAACAACTTTGTGTTTGTTAAATGAGGTCTCGAGAGGAAATCGTCTCTGTTAGCTTTCTTTTCTCCACTAAAATACCATAAATTCAATGTTAAATGCCTTACAATTACTTGGCTCCAGTGTTATATCCATAATTATCATAGTCACGATAATTCTCCTTCCCGCTGTGGTAGTCGCCATCCTCTTCATCCATATGCTCCTCTTCGATGATTTTATTCTCGCTTTGGTAAACGGTTGCAGGAGCATCCTTGTCCTTTTTCGCAGCTTCTTCAGGGAAATCGGTTGCTCCGATGACAGTCTCTTCCTAACCGAGGGAATTTATCACTCATTGAGCTATAGCCAGTCTTTAATTACCTTGTGATTTTTTAGGATGATTTTTTCCTCCTTAAGCATGCTTTCCTTAAGGAGCTGCTCCTTTCTCTGCTCGATCATCTTGTTAACCGATGAAGGAGCAAGTTCCTGATCCTTAGCGACACAGATATCTTGCGCGGACATCCTCTTCGTCAGCACTTTCACTCTAAGCTCATAGTTCTTCTCGTGAGCAAGAAACTGCAGCAAAATTCTGATTTTTGGCAGGTAGCGCTTGACATCCGATTTGAAGTAAGCGTAGATCGTTGCCTCAACCTCACGAGCCACGTTCAAGGCTTGTTCATAGCCTTTCGCGTCGCTCAAGGCCAGAATCTTTTTCTCTTCATTCAACGCGTTCTTCAGGTTCTCAGCGATAGCAGAGTTCGCTCGGAGCTCTTCGTAGCCATAGAGCTGCGAAAGGTTTTGAATAAATGGCATGAAGGTCTCGAATAATTTACCAAGTATTTATAAAGGTTTTCCCTTGTCTTTTGTCGTGTTTTCTCAGTATCAGTCATGTTTTTCTAATTGTCATCCAGCGTCAGTCACAGCCGTAAGAAGTAGTTTTACCGTGGAATTACTTCGAGAGAATTCATCAATTTTCTTCAGGATTTTTTCCTCTTTCGCCTCGTTGATGTTCGGAAAGATTCTGCGCTTCTTTGGATCGCTCTTATTTCGATTGATTTCGGGAGCGTTTTGAGAAAGCTTTTTCGAGATCGATAATGGCGCCATTTTGAGTCCGTCATTCTTCATCGAGTTTTTCAACTCCTCATACATGTTTCTCCCGGATCCAGTAAGCTACATGGGAAAGCTCAATAGGTAACAGCTCATAAAACGAGTATTTTACTGGGATAGAGTTTTCAACATCTAATTTCACTCTCTTATAAGGATCGCCGCCCTCTATTGACATTTAACTGAGGTATTAGTACTAATTTTTACCTTCAAAAGTAAGTTGCGATTGACAGGCCAAACAATTGTTGTTATCCAATGTAATGCAGGTGTAGTGGTAGAGTTTCTCGCAGTTCGGGCCGTTGCATTCAATAATCTCATCATCAGGGTTGATAAACTACACAACAGATCCGATCAGGATAACGGGTTAATTTTTCAGGCTTACTCGTCCACAAAAGCATTCAGGTTCGAGGTCAGGGACAAATTTATGAGTCATAGGGTCATAGGCTTGTCTAAGTAAACATTTAGATTCAAAGACCGCAAAATACTATTATATCACCTGAAGAAGTAGACTCTGTCGCTGAACTTCTCTTCACTAGAGCATTTAAGGTAGCGCTTGAGTTTGTACACCTCGCATTTGGAGATGATATTCTCAAGGCTCTCTTTTTCCACGTCGCTTGTCTTGAAGAGCTCTTTAGTTGAGTGGTGTAACAGGCGACCAACTGTTTATCATGTAAGATTCGGATAGCACTGTGGTTTTTGATTTACCGTTTGTGTCTTCAGGTCTGTAGTAGATAGCATATGAAAAGCTTCCGTCATTCAACTGTGTTTGAGAAAATTCGTTCGATCAAGTAATTTCAGTGTCTTTAGCTTACCTCTTCGATCTTTCCGATTTCTGTTCTGCCGTTCTGCTGGTTGTCAACGAGCACGAAGTCTCCTATCTAGAAAAGGTCGGATCAAGTTAGACTTGTTCAGATTGAGGAAAAAGAAAGGAAAAAAACAGCCTTCATTAGAGGGCGGGAAAATTTTCTATTTAAATCTAGTCGACAAATGCTTAACACGCAAAGCTAAGGGAGCCAGTCCTAATGGTCAAGCGAACACAAAGACACAACATAGACAGTCTATCATTTAGTGCTAATGATTTGGAGAGGGAGGACCTTCCGCATCATTATTGGTTCAGGCAGAAATTATGCGAAAAGAGGGAAAGCAGACAAGATTCAGGCGAAAACTCAAGGGATTTGTAGAAGAAATGGATGGGTTACTTTGTATTGGTTCATCTTGTAATACTTGGTTGCTGGGTTGAGGGGGAGGAAGAACGATAGTCTGAAATTTTCGCTTATTTTTCAGATAAATTTGGAGATTGATTTATTTTTTGAAATTTGAGTCCTTAAATATCCTTCCCTCCTAAATTGTTTTGACACGCCAACTGTATCCGAATAATCTCCCGTGACCAAAAGAAAAATCTCTGTAGGCTAATGATCAGCAGGAAATGATAAAAGCTTAATAATGAGAATAGGTATTGATGTTTTACGCTTGTTCTTTAGTAACAATTTGTTAGCCAATCTCAGTAATTTTCTGATATTTCTTTGTTCATTTTTCTTATTGAGCATGCGCTCTCTTATCATTAATTTCACCAAACTACGTTAGAAAGAGAGCCAAAATTAACTGCGATAGAGCTTATCACTAAGGATTTTTAAAAAGAATCCCTGATAAATATCTATTGTCTTTGAAAAGATGTCATTTCTTCTCACGATTATAATTAAATTTAAAACTCATCCCACTTTCGAAGGACCGCGGTAGCATTTTTGAGAGACAAATAAACCTTGCATTCTTTTGACAAGATAGGCGTTTCAATTAGCTTGTTAGCTTCAATGTAACTTTAAGGTAATCGGAGCTTTTATTTAGAAATAGAGAAAAAATTCCTTTTAAGATAACGGTCCTCTTTTCGTTGCTCCGACAGTCTCACTTCTAACACCTTCAAAAGCACATTCTATACACTATATTATTATTGAGAGTCACTAATGGGTAACTCAATTATATTCCCTGCTCCAAAGGAGAAGAAAGTTCCTTTATGGATGGAAAGTCATTTATATTTTTGCCCCAAACCCCTCCGCAACGAGGATTCAGAGCCGGAATTGAATAAGAGTTTCCTAGGTTTTTGCTGCGGCGATAAAAAACCCAATAAGAAAATACCATTCCTCTACTTTAGAGAAGATACTGAAGTAAAGAAAAAACAATATCTCATCATTTATTTCCATGGAAACTCCGAACTCCTCAGCCACTCATACAAGGCTCTTGAGCGCTACCACGCAATATTAAGAGTAACATTTCTCAGCCTAGCGCATTTCCTAATTTTCTCAATCTAGATCTCAATAGTCTCAGCTGAATACCCTGGCTATGGCATCTACAGCGATGGAACTCCTAGTGAAGAGAATGTCCTTGAAGACGCCGAAGTGATCATTAGACACTGCATGAACACTTATAATTATAAAGAGGAGAACATCATTCTCATGGGGAGATCTCTGGGAACAGGCGTCGCAGCTCAGCTGGGGATAAAGTTCCCTAACTTAAGAGGAATTGTGATGATCTCGCCCTATTTATCTATAAGAGACGTAGCGAAGAACATGGCTGGCAGCTTCATGTCAAAATTCGTCCCAGATATATTCAGGACAAGAGACATAATCGAGGACCTCAAGCCTCCGCTGCTTTTCCTCCATGGGTTACGAGACCGTTTGATTCCCTGCACAAACTCTTCTTACCTCTACGATCATTGCAATTCCGCTAAGATGCTCAATATCAGCCCTTCAATGGATCATAATAAAGTCGATTTTAGACTCGATATTTACCTGCCAATTCTCAAATTTTTCTTTGAAAAACTCGATATGACCGAGTTCCAAGAAGACTACGCCGGCGAAGAAGTTGACAGAGTGTCCGCTTTGGGCAGTCTGGAAAAGAGCCCTCATCGCCGCGAAACGAGCCGCTTTGGTACTAACTCGAACTATAACAACTCAGAATCAACTGAAATTACGGAAACTAGGCTAATCATAAGCTAAGGAATTAACAATTTCAATTTTTTTTCTCATTGTCGTAAATATTAAGAAGTTATCTTTCTTGTCGAATCAATGTCTAATTGATTGCAATTAAGGAAAGATTTATTTTATGCTTCATGATAGTACCCTTCAAAGCTACAAAATTTCATGGATATCTCCCTAATTTCTATTGTTTGAGCCTATAGCCCTTATGAAATAAGGTCTATGATAATGTTGATGATGATAATGATGATGATAAGGAGGTGATGCTCTCTCGTACAATTGCTATCTTAGGACAGCACGCTTACGGAGCTATCTATAGAGGTGTTGTTATGAAAAGCCAAGAGGCTGTGGGCTAAGAGAGGATATTTGGTGGCAGAGAGTTTTTTGTTTTGGCAAGTGGCATATGAATTCAGCAATATTCAAAAGAAGCATACTAACACTAAAAAATAACTGGCAGTGTGCCATCTTCTAAAAAATGCGGGGTCCTGCGCTCGGTCCTGTGCTCTGCCCTCATCGACACGAAGCGTAGGTCTTTATTTGAAAATTACTTAGATTTCGCTCTCATCTTTCTTCTCTTCTTTTTTAGTCTGATGGGATGGGAAGGAGATTAGGAATTCGTCAGAGAAATGAAGGATGCTTACCTGCGCATTCTCTTTTTAAGCCACTTCGCTCTCATTTTCCTTTTATCAAATAAATCTTACTTTGGATTTATTAAATCTGCCTATTCAGGATTCAAATTTTGATGCGGCTTTATATGTGTCAAGAAGTTATATATAGGACCACATTCTTTTTATGCCTTTCATATTGGATAATCTGCAACGGGTAACCGAACTAACTCATGAGTTAGCTTCAACCCCACTGAAAGAGGCTCATGGCTGGTTAAAGACAGAAATTTGCTAATGTGGAAGATAATGATATAAATTTTCGCCACTTTGATGTCTAACCGCTGCAGTTCTATCATCAATGCTTATCGCATCTGTCTGAGCGCTTCATGCAAGATCCTTTTCAACGAAAATCCTATGTTTTGTCGAGAGAAGGGGCTTAGACCATAGCGATGAGACGAAATCGTAAAATTTTTTATGTACCCACGTTGTACTACAAAATGCGTTGTGAAGCAAATGCTTGAATTAAAGTCTTCTCAAGGTTAGATATTCAAAAGATTGCCTTAGGTTTAGATAATGGGGTTTTTACTATGTAATGAATTTGTAACAATTATTTTCAACTACCTCACGTAATGCAATGACTTTCTCAATGTCAATGCTGAGTTTGGTTGTTACCCAAAGCAATTATAGAAATTAAATATTTCAAATATCAAGATGCTTGTTGGCTTTCTTGATCAACGATTTCTTGGCGTATTTTCCGATCGTATCGATTTCAGTTTGGTCGAACGGCGTGCCATCTGGGTGGAAGACGTCGTGGAACCAAACCTTTGGCTCTGGAGCGCCTTGAGGTGAGCCCCATGGGAAGATAGTGTTGGTTTTTCCCTTAACTAATCCCCAGTTGATGCATCCGACATTTTGCTCGTAGAAGATAGGAACGTGGGTCTGGAAGGTGCTTCCAATAGTTCTTGCCATATATTCGGTACAGATTGCTGGTCTTCCGTAACCGAGGAATCTCTTGATGATATTCGAGGTGTCTTGTGGACTAATCGTTAATAAAACGAGTTAATCATTTTGAATTAAGCGAGTGTAAATTACTTGGCGTAAACGTGGAAAGTGATGATATCAGATTGGCTGGTTTGAAGATCGTTAAGCTGGTCAAAATTTGCACCCCAGTTCCATGGTCCCGAGGTGATTGGTTGAGATGGGTTGGCATCTCTGGCCCATTGGAATACGTTGGTGAGGAGAGGAATAGTGCTAGAAACGTGTCCTGAGTTTCCAGGTTCATTGTAGATATCCCAAACAACGACTCTGTTGTCATTAGCAAAGGAGCCTATAATATTTTATTAATACCAATTGAAAAATGCTATTTTCTTACTGATAACGTCCTTGACGTAAGCCTCGAAGACAGGGAAGAGCTCAGTGTTCGTGACTTCTGCTGCTCCTGGGGCCTGGACCCATTGAGAGTTGTGAACTCCTGGAATTGGTGCAGGTTGTGGTCCGAGTTTGCCTTCAGGATTCCAGCAATCGTCGAAAAGGACAAACATAACGCCGATTTTGTGGTTGGCAGCGATTGATAAGAAGTTGTTCAATCGGTCCTTGAAGCCAGTTGGATCTTGTTGCCAGACAAGGTGGTGTAAGAACACTCTGATGATGTTAAAGCCGATGTTCTGGGCCCAGCCGAGTTCTCTGTCGATGGTTGTTGGGTCGTAGGATTCAGCTTGCCACATTTCTAGAGTGTTGACGGCGGTGCTTGGAATGAAGTTGCATCCGATGAGCCAATTGTTGTTTTGGTACCAGGTTTTGGCCTGGTCGACAGTCCATTGTGGACGAGAGAGGACTGGACTGACGAAGAGGAAGCAGGCGATGAAAAAGCTCAAGCAGAGAGTTTTCATAGGTTCCAGGTTTTATTTTTCAATATATTTAACCAGAATATTCAAAGATCTCAAAGAAACTGCATTCATCCTGATCCAATTTTAATTTCGAAGATAACCGGAAAAAGGGAGTCGGACCAATTGGAGTGAGGATTCAGCAGATAAGCAGGCTGTTTCTGAACTCACATAGTCGAAACTCTGCTTGATATTCCTCTATTAATAATTTTCTTATCTCTGATGTAGTTCATGGCTAAAATCTCGTTGAAAACTCTCAAGTTGAATGAGAATAATATATATAGAGTTTTTTATGTCAATCCTGATCGTTGAAAATTTTTGTTAATGCCTCTTTTTCTCTATATAGATCTACGTATTGTAGATGTCCAACAAATAATTGGTCATCGCGACAAAGTTCATTTCGTGACATAGCAGTTAAGATCCAAATGCTAATTTACAATCAAGAACTCTAAAATCATTGATTCTGTAACCATGACATAAAGAGTCAGATGAAATTAAATGAAAGCCTTTATTCAACTGAAATTTACAAATAGACTCAATCTGCAAAACTCAGCACCTCACACCTCAAGTTTAAGACGTCTAAGCCTTTTCATTGGCTTGATATGGCTTAGAGTAGCATCTGGTTTCGGCACTATAAGGGAATTGAAACCCTTTGTGGATTCTTTTGGAAGCCATACATATTGGAGCATTCGCTTTTTCTTTCTGTTTCTCTTGCTCTTTTTCACGTTTTTTTCGCTCTTCCTCGAGCATCCTATCTACTGTTTCATAAAGGGCCTCGTCACATTCCTCATGATAGTCTTGACCACAATAATTACATTTTGATATATTACTGAGCATCTTATCTGCTATTGCATCAAGGGCCTCGTCACAATCCCAGAGAATCTTCATGAGTTTCATTACTATAATAAGTACATTTTGCTCTTCCTGCCAGATGCCCATCTCTTCCATAACTGAAGCCTTTATTGAGTGAATGGCTATTATTCGAGTAACTTGGCATCTTCTAAATTCTCAATGAAATGGAAAGTTATTCTCTCAAGTTGGGAAAATGCGAACTTAAGAGACGACGACGACGAATTTCTAGGCCTTAGTCTCAACTTACAAGCAATTTGAGATAAAATTTATAGCTTTATCTGCTTCGTAAGTATCCTCAGAGTCGGATTACGTTTCTAATCACTCATGGTTACTACAAGTTGAGTCCCGACATGTCAAACGTTTTGTAACTTTACCTAATAAATGCGATCTTTTTTTTTTTTTGAAATTTCAGAGGTTCATACCGATAAAGTAGCGTTCATCGGAAAACAGAGCGCCAAATAAAATATAAAAAAGAGTGCTAATCATCAGCTAGTATTTCATGCATGCAAAAAGAAGCCATCTCAGACTTCGTAGACTCTAATACCATTAGCAACTTCCGAGGAGCAGCTTCCAAACTGAAGACAAACTAAAAATTTACAGTCTCCGAAAGAATTTTATGTATTTTTCTTTCTAAATTGAATAAATCTGACATTATAATAGGGCTCACTTCAGAGATATTTCAGAGATAGCAATTTTCGTGCTTTTATTCTGAGAAACTGCGGAATTAATAGTTATATAATGGTCTTATCTTAAAGACAAAGCAGATTCTGTCTTATTATTAAGAAAGGGATCACAAAAGATGATATACCAATTCAATTATTCTTCTTTCAAAGGGGATGTGGTATCATGATTTGCAAAGGTTCAGTTCTCTGACTAGATGATGCAGGCAAAGCCTAAATCCTAATTTTGAGGTTATGAATTAATAGCTATTAACTCTGTTGCTATGAATCAAACAAATTAATGCACAAGATGTTTATTATAATGAGAGTATAAAGATGTGTTCCAACATTCAATTTAACGTCGTAAACTAAAATTTTGAAGATGGAATTCTCTATCAGCAGACAGATGAAAACGATATATTTCAGCATTCTAACACAACTTTTGTAATGGAAATTTTATCAAACCCTCTTCTTCTAAGCAAACAATTAGAAAACGTAGTGAGAAATAAAGGGTTATGATCTTAAAGGCATCGAAATAAAATGAGAAAATATTTCATGATAATAAGCCACTTCAAGATTATGAAAGGTTATAGAAACTTAAGGTTGGTTCTTTCCTACATATTGTTCATTGCATTTCTGAGATTATTAAGAAAGATGACAATATTAGGGTGTTTCTTTCCATAATGCTTTTCGTTGATTTCTATAGCTCGTATTAATAAAACTTTCTTCTTCTCATGATTGCCCAAATCTCCCCATGCATTTCCGAGATTATTAAGAATGATGGCAATTTGAGGGTGGTCTTTTCCATCAAGCTTTTTGTTGAGTTCTAGTGCCCGAGTCAATAAATCTTTCTTCTTCTCGTGATTTCCCAAATCTCCCCATACATTTCCGAGATTATCAAGATTGGCGGCAGTTTGCGGGTGGCTCATACCATAATGCTTTTCGTTGATTTCAAGAGCCCTAGTTAATAAATCTTTCTTCTTTTTATGATTTCCTAAATCTCCCCATGCATTTCCGAGATTATTAAGAGTGATGG
>ENA-UOUE01002026-UOUE01002026.1-compost-metagenome-genome-assembly--contig:-NODE-2026-length-10611-cov-12.037687_pt1 | contig 10611 bp, 5 predicted proteins | sample MGYA00238146_ERZ747223 | MGnify/ENA primary metagenome ERZ747223 (study PRJEB28781, sample SAMN06268865) | compost metagenome | isolation source: single cell | place: USA: California, Emeryville, Joint... | reverse complement strand
TATTCAATACGAGAAATTGAAGACCATCATCGGCGCAGAAGACCCTAATCTCGCTGTGGTTATCGTCTTCAAGCCTTGCCCAGGCAAACATCAAGAATTTGAAGAGATCTTGAGAAGATTGCTCGACGGATCTGACGAATCTGACCTCTTTAGAGAACTTTCTGGGCTTTTCCAGGGAGGAATGGCTTCATACAACATCATCAACTCCGGTGTTAATCTCGTCCTTCACGTCAGACCTGGCCCAGCCATAGCTGACATGATCACTGAACAAATCAACATGGTCCTTGGCCTCGGAGTCGAAGAACTCGCCGGAAGTGAACAAGCCCAAGTGAATCTCAACCTGGTCAGCGGAATCGATTTCCATGACCTCCTTGACTTCCATACCAAGGGATACACAACCATGGCTGCTTTCTGGCAATCCACATTGATTGAGCTGACTGTCAAATCGCTTGCTGGATCAAAGCTCGATGAGAAACTCATCGGCCTCGTTAAGAACTTTGTTCCTTTCATTTCTGGAACTCCTCTTCCTCTCCTCCCACTTTTGAAGACCGTGGACGTCGATTTCTCATTCAGAAGCGTTGATGAGCTCCCAGCTTCAATAAAGAAAGAATTTAACGATGACCCAGGAGCAGTTCAATTCCCAAGAGTTCCAAAGTATGAAAAGGAAGGCAAGGAATGCAAGCTCTTCGAAAGAATCACCGAAGTGCTTCAAGCTGACATCCAAGCTTATATTACATTAGAAAAGGTTGCTGCAATTAACATTGATATCAGAGTCCCTGGATTTGGTGTCGCTTTGACAACCCCTCAATTAGATAAGCTGTAGAGTTGAGAGAGAAGAAGATATTATGAGTAAAGAAAAAATAATATATACATTCACACTTAATAAACCTTTGCTGTTCGAGTAAGAGGTTAAGTATAGAACTTCTTTGTCAGCTTTCATCTTCATATTCAACAATGAATAATCAATAAATTCCCAAAATCAAAAAGAGAGTTAAAAGAAAGACGTTCAAATGTGGTTTAACCAGTTTTCATTTCAGAAATTAATTTTGAAACGGTGTGAGGGTGGATATCAAATTTTTTAATTTGTGGAGGAGGCCTAATTCAAGTGGCTGGTTTTATTTGTTTTTCAAGGTGTAATGCTTAGCGTCTATATCTATGGAGAGGCAGCTTCCCAATAACAAACTAATGTCCAAATAGAAAATTTTGTAAAACTTCAGCACCAAATGAATGAATTAATTTGATATCCAAGTGAGTTAGCATGGAGTCAACGTGAAATAACTTCAGAACTGCTATTGAATTGAATGACATTCCTGTTGAAGATGATTCAATCCACTAAGAGAATTGAATTTCTTTCTATTTCGAAAGATTCCGTAATCGTTTAATTTCAACGCGAGCATCAACAGTTAGATCAGAAAGCAATCTCCTGCTTGTTTGGATTTATTTTGGCACTGGCTTACTCTATAGCATCTAATGATTTCAGTCAAAATGCCAACATTTGTTAGGGTTTATAGCTCGCAACATAAATGATAGATAAATTCTGCTCCATAATACTAGCAATCGAGGAATGTGGACGAAAACTGAGCAAAGTCATCATAAAACCTTGAAAATATGACATTGTTTATTTGGGTTTATGTGATTAATTAAATTAAACTTGAATAGTGTAATAACTTAAAAAGTACGCGATGGGAAGAAAGAAAATCGAAATAAAGCCAATCCAAGACCACAAAACTCGCAAAGACACTTTCCACAAGAGAAAGCAAGGTCTTCTCAAAAAAGCTGTCGAGCTCTCTGTGCTTTGCAGAGTCAACGTTTTTGTGGCCTTCGATGATCTCAAAGGAGACATCATGCTCCTCTCAACGAAGGGAAAATTCTCCTTGGAAGAAAACTTCGATCTCAAGACCCGCGAACCCAGAGCCAAATTCAACGTAAATGACTATCCTCGTTTTCACCAAAGCTCTGCTCTGACCCGTGAAGAAGGCCATGAAAGCGACGGTAGCGGCTCTGAAGAAGGCGACGACCCCATCATCGCTCAGGAAACCACTCATCAAGGCGAAACGCTGAATAAATTGTACTCCTTTCCTCATCAAGCCGCAAAAGATAATCCTCTCGTGGCTAACTTACCAATGGAAGAAAAAAACTACAATTATACATCTTCATTGACAATCGACGCGATCAATCGTAAAGTAAGCGAGCTTCAGAAGCTAGTTGGCGGCCGAGGGAAGAAAAAGCGTGAGATTGAGAATTTATTACTCGGTATAGGGGATATGCTGTCGAATCTCGAGAAGAATATTCGTGATGATAGTGTCGCGAGTGCGAGGAGGCTATTGAACACTTCAGATGCAACTTCGATGATTAGCATAAACACTGAACGAGGCGAGAATCAGAAAATAAGCACTTATTCTGATTCTACTAAAACGCATAAGAGAACGCGAAAATTAACCAAAACTGGAATTAGTAACTCGATTCAAGGGGATTTTGAAGAGGGATTGATCAAGAGCCCCTCTGAGAATATGATAACGTACTCGAGGGACGATAAGATTGAGCTGGATGATTATGATTATGATGAAGATGCACAGTTCCACATGAAGCGGTTTCCGATAAAAAAGGAAGTTCAGAGCAATAATATCTCACGTCTGACTGGGAAAATCGAGCAATTTATGCCGGTAATGATTCAACCGGGATCTTTGTTAGAGCGGCCGTTGATAAAGCAGGAGTATGGAGGGATGAATTATAACCCTGATGGGTTTTTCCAGGAGCAGCATCCGCAGTTATCATGGGGATTTAGCAATAAACCCCTGAAGCAGGAGAATAAAATGGAAGAGCAGGCTAATCCCGATATGTTTGTCAATTATTCGCAATCGAATTTTATACAAAATAAGCAGCCAAATGATGAACAGTTTATGAGTTTGGAATATGACTCGAAGGGTGTGGATGGCCAGCAAAGTGACAAGTTCAAAGATTATTTCTAAAGCAAATTTTTTCCAGTTGATTGAGAACCACAACGTCTCTTTTTCATGTACTTCTGGAGTTGAAGGCGCCTAATTGAGTGGAAATATTCTGGAGCTCTTCTTATAGTAGTGGGATACAGTGTTACAAAGCAAAAAGAGGCTCGAAGTGATGAAATTCTAGAAGATAGCTATGAAGAAGAGACGATGGTATTTTTTGAAGAGAAATTAATAAATTTTTCAGAAGATAATCCATTGAAAATTTATTTTGGTATTAATATTTGGGTATTATTCTTGTTCTGCGTTTTCCATATGGAGTCACTTTATATTATAAACTAAAGACTAGCTAAAGTCTCATAATCTGATGAGCAATCAGGGCTTTTTTTGAAAACAGCTTTGAGGCCGCTTTAGTTAATTAGAATTGGAATCATCTCTATAGGGTGACCTTTGTTAATTCGTCGATATGACATTTGTTGTTTAGTTTTTTCCATAAGCAAAATGGATCTCTTTTCAATGAGGCATTTCTCAAAGAAGCACCAGTTTAAATGTTCTAGATTTGTCTAACCGTTTGACAGGAAAACGAAGACTTTGTGAATTGGAAGCTTTACGTCAAATGGTGTCAATTATTCCAACACTATCTATTGGTATTTTATGCGATTGTATAATCTCATCTTTTGAAGAATTGTGTGCTTAGCAATTGTTTACATTGTATGAGAATGTTACAATTCCATATTAATTTGACTCTTAGAAATCATAGCTAACAGAACAATTTTTCACCAAGAATTGCTACGGAAGGCGCAAAATTATTTTATTCCAACTTCATTATGAAGGTAACGAATGAGTTGGTCTCTCATTTCTTGAAGAATTCATTATTTGTTGACTAACCTAAGATTAAAATCTGATTTTTTCTACAAGAGCAATATATCTGAGATGTGACTGTTCATTATCAGCAACTCTGATCTTTTTCGTATTTCTTTTCATAATTAAATGAGCAGCCAGAGCTATCCGAGCCTACAAGTTGATGGTCTTTTACCTTCTGTTATCATACATTCCAGCCTTCGAAAATTCCTTTTGTAGAGAAAGTCGATTGAAAAATGCAGGCGCTAATCTCCGGCTCGAGTGAAAGTCGAAAGATGATTAAATTATAATAGAACTTTAAAAAACTTCGAATTTCTAAGAAGCTGATTTTTGGACGTAAGAATACCTCCCTTCAGCAATTCATTATTTAGACTTTGCTAGAGATTGAATATTCGTCTTGAGAGATACAGTTAACAATTAAGCATGTTTCGATAAGATTTAAATATAGGAAGTAGCCCTAATAGGGAGTTTTGATTTTCCGACATCTACCATCAGCTTAGCTTGCATGTTAGTAACTTTATCAATCAAGAGAAGTTGGAAGGCGACGGGATAAAAATTCCGTGATGTTGAATATTCAATGATTTTACCCGTTGTAAATAGCTTGTGAAAGATAAAGCCTTAAGTTAGCTGTATCTGGCTTAACAAATAATTCGGCTGCAAATAGAGAATTGTGTAATTTTTTATGCGCTCAAAGACGGAGAGTCTTATCCATGAAAGCCAATAAGTAAAGATATTTGAAGATTACTTGTACCTTGTATTTATATTTCTTCCAAAATAATTGATTTGCTCTCTTGGCCTTGATTGTGCAAGCCCTGAAGCTCAGCAAATGTCTGAATTACGTCACAGAATTTTGGAAACAACTCCGAATGAATTTAGTATCTAAGCGCTAAAATTGGAACGCTAACATTGGAAAACGTTCATTTTAAACAAGACGGATTTTGATATATTCCCTACCATAAAAGCCAAGAGGCTCTTCTACTTCTCATCGAATCATATAATCTTCCTTAAGCAAACTCATAGCATTTAATCTTCCTTTTCCTCAAGCGTGTTCCACAGAGAAACAACAAGTTGAAGTTTTTTTATCCATTAATACAAGGTATGGACATGCACTATTCACAGTATAGTAAAAGCTTCAGTTAATACAACCTATAAAATAGGTTTATATCGCTAACTCATACTCCACAATAACGTATTAATTATCGCAAAATATATATAGCTATAACTCTTTAAATGTAACATATATCGAGGGAATTATCCTTCTCCCTCTCATTAAGCATGAATTAATTGTTATAATAATGACTGAAACCCCCTCTCTCATTCCTCTTGAGGGGCGATTTCATTGAAAACTGCCAACCTCTTTCGCTCAGGGATCTTATCAAGGATTTTCTCAACCTTTATACAAGAGTTGCTCATCCTCCAGATCTCGCTGAGCAGGTCGTAGCTATAATTGCTTCTTTCAGCGTTCCAAGCGAATTCCGTTGAAGGCCTATGGAATATATTTGGAGTCAACGCCTCCTTATGTAGATACTGGCATCGCATCCCATAGCTGCAATACCCCTGCTGATGGTACTGCTGGCAAGGTCTCGTCTTATATTTCTCGTGGATATGCGTTTTCTGTTGGAGCTCATGCCTGCCATGTGCAAACGAGCACGTATCCCCAAACTTGCAGTAGCCTCTCAACTCGAAGTTTTTACACATTTCAGTCTTATACTTCATTTTATAAGACTTCACAAACTCGCTTCTCTCTTCAGGGGTCTTGAACACTTTCCTCTTCGGCTTTACGTCGATGATAAAGCTCTCATTTCCCGAGCTGTCTCTCGTAGAGTCAAACCCGTCGGAACTCTGCCTGCCTTCAGGGGTGTTCGAACGGGTGGTGTTCATCGAGTTACTGGCGCTAGTTTGACCCTTTAGATCCTTTGCATTAGTCCGCCCGAAGAGTCTGCTGTTTAATAGGTCTATTTGAGTTGGCATTGTAACAAAATTTTGAATTATGAATTAGATTATCAGAAAGAGTATCTCTTCCGCTATATATAACACGAGAACCGCATTTCTGATTCGGATTTTGGAGTTAATATCAACTCCTCAAAGTTAATACAGGTTTACTGCTTGAAAAGGTCCATATGTCGTTAAACGAGACAATCACTGACGAAAAATTGCAGTTTCTAAACTCGAATAAAAGTAAGTTCGTTCTTTTTGGAAAATCCACTGATACTTGTATAGTTAAATCAATCGATTTTCTTTAAACTTTTTGAAGTTACAATGGCTTCTGAGAGTCGAAAAGTTAGAAACTTCATAAAGTTCATCCTTTCTGAGCTTTATTAGCTCAAAGTAGCTATAATGTGCCTAAAGCTGATGGATAGTGAGTGGTGACAACAAGAATGCTAGGTCAAAATGCATAGTATATAAAAATAAGAATGAGTCGAATACTTAATTTAAGCAGTTGAAGGAATAAAAATGATTAAATTATTCTGTTGATAGAACATTTTCGAAATAATTGAGACTTCGAAGTTCTCTCAATAAATAATTATAGATATTATAAGCAAATGATGAAATTTCTACCTTCGTAAAATTCTCCTACCAATAACATGATACTGCAAAGATGTTGCATTTCGGTAGAGTAAACAAGGTTAGCCTTCTTGTACAGATATCATTCAGCTTTAATCACAACGAAATATTGTTTGGAGTGGCTAGATACGATAAAGCGGTTGCCTAAACTTGGAAAAAAAGAAGTTGCGAATTCCGCTACTCTTTAATCAATTTACTGTTGTTCTTTTTCTGAAGTTTCCAAACTTTCAAAATTTTTTCAGTGGATTTCTCCATTAAAATAGCTACTAAAATGTTTGTAATCCAGAATGAATTTCTTTTTGCAGAACGGCAAGAGGATTGAAATAATGCAAGAATCAGCTTGTCTTTTATATACATAATGATTTCTGACTGTCCTAAACAGCAGAACTATGTAAAAGAAATAGTAGTTTTGATTGGAATCGTAAAAATGGCTTATTCAATTTTTTTGAGATAGCTAGCGAATAGCCAGACTTCAGGTAGATAATCTCAAAAAAGTAACCATATCAGGGCTCTAACAAAGGACCAGACGATGTCTAATTCGAGATCACTTCATTAAACGAAAGCTTTCATCCAAATTTTCCCTATTTCTTTATTTATATTACTTGTAACAGGTATTACTCCAAATCATTGATGATGCTAGATCTCAAAACAGCCAGAAAGGAAGTATAAAGAAATAGATTTATTTGTACTTGATGTTGTTAAATTTCTATCCGATATGAACTTTTATTGAACAATTCTAATATAATTATACGATTCAATTATGAAACTTAGCCTGCCGTGAAGCAGGAGCAAACAAATCCAAATACCAAATTTTGATTATAGTATATCAATCATTTAGACCATAATAAGTACAATTTCAATGAATCGTGTTACCGTGATAATGTTCTATTAAGCCTTCTCCTCTACCTCACCGCTTTCTAACTGCTATTCCCCCAACGATTAATCACACATAAAAATACCAATAACTTACAGGTTTGTTGGAGTAGGCAACAATGTCGGCATCAGACAATTCGTCTGCGGCATATGATACGCCCATGGAAGATTCATCACCTGCAACCCGAGACTGCTCTCGGAGTTCCAAGGATATAACGGCTGTGTTTGAGGGCTGGTTTGGAAACTCGTCAAAGGATCAAACTCAATTTTCTGCTGTATTTGCTCCTTGAACGCGTTCTGAGTTGTCTGCGTTTGCATAGATACCTTAAGTATCCAACTTTGCAACCGCATAGAAAGTGACTGGTGCTGGCTCGACAAATCGATTACTTTTCGCTCTGTTTCAAGGAGTTTTTGAGCCAAATCCACCTGTAACTTCTTTAGCATTCTATTCTACAATGCATGATCAATTGCACTTTCGATCACCACCGCTTTTATTTACCTCTTCCATAAGTCTCTCATTTTCTTGGCCATTGGTAAGTCCTTTCTGCGCCTTTGATGCTTTCTTACAATTTTGCATAAGAGGCGTTGATGATAATGAAGGTTCGCATTTCTTTCTTTTGATTTTTGAGAGCAGATCGCTGGAAAAATAGCCGCTTAGATAGGTGATAAGAAGAGCCGATTACCTCCTGTCGCGTTGGAAGTTATCATGGACGAAGCACTCAAGGTTGCTTGTTTTCTTTTTTCGAAAATTGTACATATTCAACTAATAATGGAGATTAATGCACTGAATTGACCGGGCGATTACCTGTCTGATGTATGAGGATAAATTACTATGCTTGAAATACTTGGGTAAGACCTTTTGAGCAAAGTCGGCTGGTTGTTTGATCACAACTGCACGTCCATCTTCGCTCCAGCAGATTAAATCGCCGAATTCATTGCTCTAAACGCGTTTAGTAGGGCGTGGCTGCGGGAAGTGTACCTGCAGGATCTCGTAGGTCTTTTTAAGGAAATTGGGAACTGATACGTTATCGAATGGTTCCTTGGAATTAACCAGCTTTGCTATCAATGCTTCTGATTCAGACTCCATCTTTCGAGAGGCCTTTTGTGTTTCTGCTAAGGAGAGGGTAAGAACGACTTTGAGAGCGAAGAATAGTACGGATCTGATGGGAAAATGGTGCTTGTCAAGCAAAAAATCAAAAATTCAGACTGGAATTCTTTTAATTTTTTAACACCTTCTCAATATTTCCGAACAAGGTGTTCCTGATATTTCCTTTATTCGAATATTTCAAGGTAATTAATCTAAGCCAATGCAATTAATTTCTTTAGAAAAGCTTAGTTTGAGAATTAACGTCCTCATTGTACAACGAGAAACTGATTTAAGCAATTAGTATTTTGAGTTGTTTCTAATAGGCTCTTGCTGATTCCCTGGGAATAATCTGTCATCGTTCAAATTTACAAAGAGTCGATTTGTTTAAGGGGAAGTGATTAACGCGGATTTCGTCTAGCAAAATTACTGATAAGGCATCCTCCTCATTGAAAATTTCTAAAAAATGCTGAATAGATTATTCTCTTGGCTCAGTACGCTGTGGAGAGGTCGTGCATGTGTTTATATTGTGGGGTAGGCTTTAGGGCTGGTCTGAATCGGGATTAATTGTTGTAATGAGAAAAATCATGCGCAATTAAGGCTATATAAGGATGGATTATCTTAGAAAATTTGCAATTTCGTGCTGAAAAGTTCGTAAGGATATCATTGTGGTGATTATGTGTTGATTATCTATTGGCATATCAGCGCACTGAAGTTAGCATTATTGCGTTTTTGTAAAAGAAATTAGACTTAGTTTAGAAAAAGACAGTGAGTGTTACAAGCTCATGTAGATTGAAGAATGATGGCTACTTTCCTTTTTGTAGGAAGAGACGTGCGTGCTGTATCTAAAGAGGGATTTTCTTTTAAATTCAGCTGTTTATAAAATTGTGTTCTAGAAATTCTGAGGAAACATTATGAAAAAAATCATATTGAGAGTGAGTAATCATTTCCCTCTGCACATGGAAATTACGAATTTTATGGAATTTTTTCTTTGCGTGCTTTATTCATAAAAAATAATACATGCACCCTCAATTATTAATGCCATTTGATAACATAATTTGCTTCACGGAAAGTAATGAGCAGTGAGTTTGGTAATCCACAACCTAATCGTGGCACAACTAGTTTCTCCGACTCCTACCTCAACAATAATTTTCAATCATGCACCAAATCGAGGGCGAAAGTTTGAAATGGTCAACACAGTTTCTGAATTTATTTCTTATTCATGGCAGTTGATTTTTTCTGGAAATATTGCCAATAAACCAATCAGTTCTTCCGAATCGGATCTTATCTCAACAGCATTATTCGCGCAAACAATATTTCCAGGGTCTATTTCTGTGCTACAAGTCTCTTCTGGGCTCTGAGAAGATATTTCATCCCGATTTGAGAAAAGACACCACAAATTTCCCTGTCACAATCCGATGTTCAAGTACAGTATGAAATTTGCTTTTAATATTGTTAATGAGTCATATAAGCAAGCATACACAAATTTATGCACTCCTAAGACCTTTTATTGAACTAATTAAATTCAAGACAAAAAAATCACAGCACTCAGCATATGGGTTGCGCACAATCTGATTCCCAAAAAAACGATCCATCAGGCAAGCTGCGTGTCGGCGAGCAAAAAGCCCAGACCATAGACTGCAAGGCCGTTTTTCTGGGTGACGCTGGTGTAGGCAAATCCAGTATTGGACAAAGATTCGTAAGCAACAAATTCTCAACAAACTATGAAGTCACTATCGGCGGAGCCTATATGGAACAGCGGGTCCAGCTGGACTCTGGAAATTACTTAAAGTTTCATTTATGGGATACTGGCGGCGAGGAGAGATTCAGAGCGATGACGCCGCTCTATTACAGAGACGCGAGTGCAGCTATTTTAGTTTACGACATTACAGAAATGGCAAGCTTCCAATCGCTGTCTTATTGGATCAAAGAGCTCGACGAGAAAGTTAAAAAGGATAACATGGTGCTTGTGCTTGCGGGAAATAAATGCGATATGAATGAAAAAAGGCAAGTTTTTCAGGACCAGGCGGAGAAGATGGCGAAGGAGAATAACATGTTGTTCTTTGAAGTCAGCGCGATGAGAGGAGATGGAGTGCCGGAAATGTTTAAGGCTATGGCAGAGCGGATTTCTAAGCTAGGTCAGTGAGTAGTTTTATTAGTTTGTGAGTTTATCCGTGCTTACAATTGTTTCCGCTGAGTATTTTCTAAAAGGAAAAGATTTCAAGATATCCAACGCATTTATTTGAGAGAATTGTCTAGGAGGTGCGCAGTAGTAGTAAAGTTTGC
>ENA-UOUE01002025-UOUE01002025.1-compost-metagenome-genome-assembly--contig:-NODE-2025-length-10613-cov-74.783789_pt1 | contig 10613 bp, 7 predicted proteins | sample MGYA00238146_ERZ747223 | MGnify/ENA primary metagenome ERZ747223 (study PRJEB28781, sample SAMN06268865) | compost metagenome | isolation source: single cell | place: USA: California, Emeryville, Joint... | reverse complement strand
GTTCTATGGTGTAATGGTGAGCACCCAGGACTTTGAATCCTGTGATCCGAGTTCGAGTCTCGGTAGAACCTCTTTTTATCTCAGCTATCGGTTCATAAGCTCCAATGAAGGATTGATTTACAAAGAATCTTCTTGCACGTGAAAATTAGAGCTATTTGTATGAAATACAAAGACAATTTTAGTAAGCTTCTAGAAGTGTAGATCCTTGGAAACTGTTGTTCTTCGGACGAGTTTCATGTGCTATCAGGATGTTTAACCTTATAATCATTGCAAACCCGATTTCACATCTCGCATGTAAAATTTGAAATCAGAATTCACAACTTATTAATAATGAAAAAAGAAGGTCCCACCGAGATTCGAACTCGGGTTTTCAGATTCAGAGTCTGAAGTCATAACCGCTAGACCATGGGACCATCTGTAAGCATTGCAACTATTTCCAAACAAATATCCCACCACACTGATGATACCAATCCCTTTCAATATACGAATTTTTTGAAGCCTTTCAAATCAGAGTTTGTTACGCTCATCAATCCTATTCATCATAGAGAAACTCACGGAAAACTATCCTTCTCTCACCCTATAAAGCCTCGTTACTTCCTGACAGTGTATTGCATTAAATTCAATAAATCAGACTAATAGTCTGGGTTAGCTTTGAATTCAACAGAAGGGTATGAAAAATGTAATAATAAAATAATTTTCACGAGTCTCTAGTCTACATGTAATGTTTCTTAGAAAACATATGATACAAAGTTTGGAAGTTATCTCTATCAATTAACAAAGCTGATTGTTTGGTTTCTGTCCCTTTAGATGGCTGAACTTCTTGTTTGATCATCTCAGTGTTAGTTTCTAACACTCCTGCCTTTGAAACCTTCAGCTTTATTCCATTGAAATTCGCATTTTCATATTGCTTTAAAGCCCAGTTATCTCTCTCCATTCTCTTCGTTATTGGACTTTTCGAACGAAATTCTTGCTGCTCTTTAGATGGACTTATTCTTGGTGGTTTTCGGGTTTGAGTTCCCATCAGCTGCCTCGCGTGCTCTTCCTGTCGCTTCGCCAATTCGATTTTTCTTTTAATTTCTGCTTTTCGTTTTATAACGAGCTCTTCCTTTCGCTTTTTATTCTTTTCTTCTTCTTCGCGTTGTTTCCGTATTAATCTCAGCTTGTTTGAACATAAAAACGCCCTGACTCTTCGCTGGATCTTCAGGACACTCTTTAAGAGTTTTCTGTTGAAAAGGTACTTTTTCCTTGCTGAATACATTTTGAAAAGCGCCTGTTCAAGCAATTTTAATATCTTAGCTTCTAACTAATGTATTACTTGGATTTTGATTGCAGATCGGGTCCAAAGTAGATGCTTTCGTCTTTTGATACTTTTCATAATTTTGTATAATCCTTGCATCTTGGTTGCTGCCCAGTTCCTTTTGAGCGCTGAACTTTGCACCTTCCAGAGAATCACTTTCTTCTGCCACTTTGCAATCAGCCTTAGAGAAGAAATTATGAGAATATATAGTACAAAATTGATTTACTGAAACGCTCGCTTCACTTTTTGGTCATTTCTAAATACTTTTACCCAGGCTTGAGTCACGCGCTTGAGCTTAGACGCGTTTAACTTTTTCTTCGCATGCTGAGCTCTGAGCTCGTTAAGTTTATTCCTAGCTGATTTAACCCGCCAAGCGCATTGGATTTTCACGGCACTATTTCTAATTTTCAACAGCTTTTTTCTCAATCTTTTAGCCTTCAGCATTCGAGCCAGCGACTGTATCTTAACCACTTTCGTAGCAAGTTTCCTGAAGTATTTCTTCCAGAATAGCTGAATGCGTTTCACCATAACGAGCCTATAACGAAGGAATTTCTTTAATTTCTTTGCCTTGAAGCATCTGAAAATCGATTGGATTTTTGTTGCAGCCCGCATTTTTTTCAGATGCTGGCGCTTCTTTATTGCAAGTTTCATTCGATAATAACTTTGTATTCGAGTAGCCGCATTGAATTGTCTTTGTCTTTGGATAATGCATTTGGCATGATTAATTTTGAGCAACTTTTGAATCAAACGAGCGGATTTGTCAGCAATGAGCTTCGCTCTGATTTTCTTGGCCAGGAAAACACGAGCATATTTCTGCATAATGATGGCAGCGTTTTTCTGCTTTTGTCTGAGCAGTCTGCGTCTGCAAAGGAAGCCTCTGGCTAATTTTTGTAGCTTGAGTGACGCCCTAAATAGAAAGTAACCAGATAAGACAATAGGAAATTTAGAGGTTGTTACATGTATTGGTGATAGAGCTTATCAAGGTCCTTTTCTTTTTTGATATCGGCTTTGGTTCCCAAGATTTCTAAATCGTTGGCAATCATGATGTTATTGCCATTAGCAACGCCTCCAACGTCTTCTCCTGTGTAAATCAGTTCCCATTGATATTTATCTTTCTTCGGGAGCTCGACACTGTCGGGATCAGGTACTTCATCAGTTGCAAGGACTGTCTTAGGAAGCACGATTTTCAGCATACCTTCTGTCATGTAGTCCAGCATTTCTGTCAGCCACGGCGTTCTTTCTGCACAAGCAGGACTTAAATTTACTTCCAAAAGCCAGGGTTTGTAATTCTGATCAAGCAAAATATCAAAGCCGTATAGCTCAAAGCAGCCAGGCTTATGCACAAGTTGGTCAGTGACACTCAGGATCGTTTCAGTGATGAGATTCACGAAGCCAGGCTTTATTTGCGTGTCCCAGTCAACGTTATGCGTGGTTTTCAGATATCTCGCAAATTCCAGCGAAGAGCAGATAGAGTCTTCGAGACGGCCTTTGTATTGGGTCTTATTGACCGAAAAATTAGTAAGATGCTTCATGGGGTCTTTGAAATCTCTGAGATCGAACTCTGAGCTACAAATTCTGAGGTAACTCGCCGAAAACATGTGAATTTTCAATGGAGTGACACTTGAAACCAACACCCATTGTCTGATGTCGAATTTCTTATTATGAAGCAATGGGAATTCCGGATCGAAGAAAATAAGAGGAGTTTCCACGTATTTCTGGATGATTCTTGCCTGGTTTTGACTTCCATTGATCATGGCCTCTTCGATATCACTAATTAGATGAATACCCTGCCCTTTAGAATTCCCACTAGGCTTTACAATCCAGAGATTTGACATGCCATTCAAGCAGAACTGCGGCAAATTTGTCTTGAATTGCTTTTTTAATTTATATAATTTGCCCATCGCCTTTTCATTCGGAGTCTGCCAGACGTATTCAGTACCGCCCAACATTTTCTAAGAATCAATATCAAACTATTAGAAATGATGAAAATCAAATTTATTACGAAATCAGTTGACGTGAGGTTCTTATAAGGTGGATCCAACCGACTATAGTAAATAAGCTCCTCTTTAAGCTTCTTTGGCAGTTTGCTTAAAGAATACGAGTATACATCTTCCATTACTCCTGAATGCTGCCGAATCATGTCTTTTGCTGAGAGAATCGCATATTCCAATAGCGCACTATGCATAACGAAGTTAGGATTGGTAGTTTCCTCAGTCAGAACAAGATTCCTCAAAAAGTTTTTCACTTTCTTATTTCGAGGGTTGTCAGGGTCTTTTAACTGAGACTGCTCGAATTTCTTTTTTATCTTGATTTTCGTGACGAGATCAATGCGACTCTTTGCATACTTCCACAACTTCCGAATTAAAATCGTTAATGCAACTCTTTCAAAGTCCAGCTTGAACTCCTGGAACTGACTGGTGCTTCCTAAGTCATAGCATCGAGGGAAAAACTGCTCGTGGTCTAATCCATACTGCTGATGGTTCCTAAAGCTATTCATAAGCCCATTTTTCGTGGTCATTTCTTTATTGTTTTGAATATGGTTGTAATATTGCCCTTCCTGTAATAGTTTGTAATCGAGCTCTTGATCTGTATAGACCCATCGAAAATGAGCGCTTGTCGTATTCCCATGCGTCTCGGTCCAGCCATATCGCTTTAAAGCCCGTTTAATATGGTCGTCTTGAGAGTTAAAAACGAAATATTTCACATTGCTCTTTTCTTTCTGTGGTTTTGGCTTTTGTTTACCCGCGTCATTTTTTTTGACGACTGGTTTTACTGGTGTGGTTGATGTGTTAGCTTGTGGATTCGGACCATCCTTTCGCAGAGGAGAGACGCTGGATTTGTCTCTTAAATTAGCTATTTCGCGTAAATTAGTCACTCGTGAATTCCCTTGACCAATAGCGTTTGAAAACCCACTTGTTGCGATTTTAGTTTTTTGAGGGGAATCCAGACCATTCCCTTGACCAGACCCAGGCGTTTTTTTCTCAGGACAGTCTGGTTGTTCTGCTCTCTCTGGCTGTTCAGATTTATTAGTAGTGGAGATCACCTGAGTTTTTGAAAAGTTTTTCCTTTGCTTCGCTCCCCTGTCAAATGTAACGGCAATTTTATTTGACGAGTTCGCGCTTTTTGGTTCCTTTATGGTCGTTACTCTAAAATTTTGGCCAGTACTATTCATTAGTTTCTTTTTCTCTGAAGTATTAGAAAATTGCTGCTCTGAGGGTTGCTGGAGGTCGTTCTCTGTTTGCTGAGTATCCTTTTCTTGAAGCGTGAGTGCTGTCGTAGGACGAGTATTCGAATTTTCATGTTCATTGCTACAAGGAGAACTCTCATTTTTTCTGGAATTTTCCAACCCGAACGGAAAGTTAGACGGGTATGCGATATCTCTAGATGGCATTATGATCTTTTGAAACATCTCTTCAGGTTTGGCCTGATCTTCCGCTTTCGCTTGAGTTTCCAAAGGAGAATCTAAAATTTGCTTCTTACATGCTTGACTATCAATAGACTCAGAACATGTTCCCGTTTCTGCCTCACCGATTTCGCTTTTTTGTTGGTCTAATTTGCTTGCAGATGCATCGGATTTTTCAGTCTTACGGTCACTGAGGTTTCTCTTTTCTCTCCTGCCTAATGTTTCTGTTGAAGGTCTTTTTATATATTCACCCATCATTCTTGGAGGTTTCTGCACATTCTCAGCTTCATTTGATACCTAGAGCGATTGATCAGATTGTTTTCGAAATATCTCTAATCACCTTCTTTTCTCGTATATAAAAATTGCCTGATGTCTGTGCTCTAATATCATGTCGTGGGACTTTTACTGCTGGAAGGTTCTTATCTGAAGGGGTTGTTTTCGTACTGCGCTCGTAATTTAAAAAATCACTTTGTAAATTCGGAACCATGAGATTGTTCTTTATTGCGACCGTCGGAGTCGGATTAACACCAGCCGAATGCACCTCTTGCCTTGACGCAGGTCGTGCTCCTTTGCTCTGCTTTCTGTTGCGCTTTAGAAAAGCATTAGGATCCTTAATGTCTATTAATAATGCATTAGATAAGCACCAGAAACCTCAAATCTTGATAGTACATGGACGAAGAAACGCAGTTTCGAGATAGGGACTCTTTATTGGAGCCTTAATTGCCTTGTTTTCTTTAATGCCAGGAAGTTTCCTTGTCTGCTGCCCAAACTTTATATCACTGCTTGCAAACCCATACGAAAAAGCTGCATTTTCTGATAATTCTGCGAAACCGCGAGGACCTGGAGTTGTGTAAATTAATTCTGTTGGATTTTGCTAAGAATACCAGGAATGAATTGCAGGTCTTCGTATTTAAGGTCCTTGAAGTGCGTATTTGCAGGCGATTGTTTCTCTCCCTTACTATCCTTGTAGAAATTATCAAAAAATACTGCTCCGAGATTTTTGTGGGTCTCTTCGTAAGATAGACTCATATTGTTATCTTCTACATCTTGGGTTGGAAAGTTTGCAGCAGAATTGGAGTAGTTGAGCATTTTCTAGTAGATAGTATGGCTCTTTCTAACCTCTCTAAGAAACTCGGAAAATTATTTCGTTTAAATTTATAACGCTTCATTAACATTGAAAAATTTTCCAGATTGATAATTTACTGCCAAAGATGTTTTTCACCGGTAGAAATTCGTCGATGTAGTAAAAACCAAGCTGGTAGTATATAGGCTGGTTGGGATGGAAGGTTTTATTAGGGTAAATCTTGCTTTTGCAAAGTAAGCCTTGAGAATGACAACATAGAAATGGATGAAAATTAGAAGCGTGAATCATGAATCTTGATGATGGCTGTTCGTATATTTGATGGGAAATTTTGTGCCTTATATAAGCAATTCAGATCAATGCAGGGAAATTTGAAATATAAAAGGAGTCAACAAAGATATGGCTTCAAATTATACTTTGCAGAGTCGCAAAATTATTAATATTTGAACTATTGAGAGTACTGTTGAATCGTTACATCATATTCACAGACAGGATCAGGAGAGGGGATAATGTGTTGATTCGTTGGAAGTATGCTCTCATTAAGTCCTACATTTCTTGACGCTCTTCATTCATCTGAGCCATTATTTGGAGGTTGGAGGTCTTAAATATAGACAAGAAAGTTAGAGGAATAAATATTTGAGGCTACTATCCTAACAATAATTTGCGGTGAAGGTCAACGATGATTGCAACCAGCGAAGTTGAATACAAATATTTCTGCCTATTCACAACAAATCTTGACGAAAATTGAGAGAGCAGATCTTCTCTGCTATTATTTCGAAAGCCGCTTGGCTTTTGGCCGGATGTCAGTTTAATAAAACTGTGATTAGTGTATGTGAGTCAGATCCTCCTCTTCTATTCTTGATTAGAGCCAGAGAGAAAATCGAAATTGTCATGGGCCATTCTCATAGGGGAACTAACTCATATCGGCCTAAACAATTTTGAATCGTTGAGGGGGTGTTAATTGAGAAGTTATAAAAAAAAAAACAAAAAAACAACGTTTTATCTCAAAATTCAAGAAACCTGGTGTCAAAACGATTAACTTTTATTTTGAATTCGTACTTATTTCATCTACTTAACATCCACATCCACAAGAGAGGATATGATCGAAAAATGCTTGAAAAGAAGAATCTTCTTTGGTCTTGCGAGAAATAAATTAATCCTTTGGTTTTTCACGAATGAAAATTAGATAACAGGCTTTAACTAATAATTTCAATTGGGAGTTCTATTTCTTACATTGAAATATTTGCTGGCATCTTCAGAGAAAACCTTTTGCTGGTTAGCTCCTCTGTAAAAAAATTCAATTAGCCTTTCTACCGCCGCAGCAGCACTTAGTTACTGTTTTAGGTTTTTTTTTTTTAACCAGTTCTACTTCAAAAAAATTTCAAAAGCTCTGCTGCCTTCTCCAAATTCTGATGATGCTGCTACTAAGAATTGTCGATATATTATCTGAGTTTACAGTCAAAATAACACTGCTGAGTTATTTACTCTTTTTTTCCCCTTCTCTCTCTTTCTTCAAATTTTTTCCGCTCGCCAATATTCAAATAATAATGTGTCGACTTTCCTTTCGTATGTCAACAGCAAAATGATTTTACAAATTTGCACAATCCATTCGTATTCCGTTTAAAAAAGAGCCAATCCAGCATAATTTTCTCTGAGAAGAATACTTCAATTTCGATCTATACATATCAGGCTAAAAAGCGTTCAGAACTTCAACATATCGCGCTTGACCACATGGTCGTGTCAAATTTTTTTAAATATTAGTTTCGTTTTCCTTCAAATATTTCAGAAATCTCGATGAATCCTCAACATTAAGCAACAAGCATTGATGGCACACATGAAGAGCAACAATTTGACACATCTCAAGGTTAGTTTTGGCACGACCCCTCAAGTGAACCTGTGCAAATTCAGTTTAGACTACGAAAATAATTTGATAATCTGGGAAACAGATACGAAAACGAATGAATTAATTCGTTTAAAAATCCGATCAAAGTAAAGTAGTGAGGGAAATTGCATATAAATACCAATGCTACTGGCAAAACGTATAATTACAAATTGAAAAAAAGAAAAGTCAGTCATCCGAACTACCAATGAGAGTCCTTGCTATCTTCTTCTTAATCATTACCTTGATGATCACCATCACCGCTGCTGCCAACTGCAAATGCAAAACTGGTATGGGAGTCCAAACCGCCACTGGATGTGACTGCAGCAGAGTGAGCAAGACCCACGGCGTCAAGACAAGAAAAGCCAAGAAATGCGCAAAATGCTAAGTTCTTATTTTCAGCATTTTCAGTGATTTGAAGACGGATGGAGATCTTCAAAGCGGAGATCAGGGCATAACAACTCTATAAATATTTGTTTACATACAAAGTATTAGAATCTTTTACATCCTTATCGATTGAGTCTATATCTTGTAAGTTCATGTCTTGATTTATTGCTTGCTAAAATATACATTAAATTCGTTTGAGACATCCGTCTTTGAAAAGAATTCTGGTTTTTTTCCTCGTAGTTCAGGCTAGCAATCAAGCATAGCCACACACTGTCTACTCCACTGAGAGTGAAATCTGGATCAGTAGTCACGAATTCCTAGAGGATGCAAGGAGAAACCGAAACTGGTTTAAATTTGTTGAAATTTTCATTGATCTACTAATATATTTTCGACGGTGTACCTTAGTTCTTTGGTCATGATACTTGTCTGGATTGGATTTGTAAGAAGTAACTTTTTTGTAAATTCAAAGATATTAACGAATTTGTGTTTAATCATGATGATATAAAATAGCCAAAAAAGTCGAATAAATTAACCATTGTGTATATTTTTCTCGATTTCCTTTGAAAGAAGAATTTCAATTTAATAACTCTTTAAAATGCTCATAAGATTCAATTTTTTCTTTAGTGTCTTGACTCTCCAAATTAAAGAATTGTTAGATGAAACTGCTCATAAAGATTCAAAGTAATTTTCAATATTCCAGAAAATACTTTTATCATTCAACACTATTATTGTTGGGAATTATAAGATAGATTGATCTGTATGTTTCTTAGCATATCAAAGAGCATCAAAGCCTCCCTCTATGATGCAGCCCCTTAATGATACATATATTTCCAACTAACCACACTAATAATTGGGAGCAAGTAGTTATCCTCTTGTAATGTTGTTTTTCAAGAGACCAACGCAATCAAGATGTCTGCATATCACAAAGAAAAGCAGCTATGCAAATACGCAATTACGCTGACGATAATCAAACAACTAATCTGAATCCCGAATTGACCGGTCTCTTTGGTCTCTTTAATCTCCGAAAGATAAATTTTCTTAAGTGAGTTGGAGATTGGAGACTTCGGCAGTTTCCCAAGATGTGTGCTTGTCGGTTCTCTTGAGGCCGATAAGTTTACGAAGGCATGCTTTATACACGAATCTTTCTTCTTCACATTCCCAAAGATATTGCTTGTTCTTCTTGGTTAATGGTCTCATGCTTTTTTTAGAAAATATTAGTCACTGAGATCTGCAGATTGAATGTTAGAGTTACTATGTGTAGTTGTACATGTTCTCTGGGTGATATGGGACTTTATCAAATTCCTACCGGAAATCAGAGAACGATGAGCTTTTCATGGGATAAGATAGAAATATTGACCAAAGTTTTGCCGTCAGTAAGGAGTCGGGGCCACATGGTAGGCCAGTTAGGGTGAATAACTTCTTGTTGCATGACGTTGGCGCTGATTAGGAGTGAGACTGGTTCTGGGAAAAAATTAACTGTACTCGACAATGCAATCTTCGTAGTTGAGCATTTCATTCATGCAAGGAGTGGTGTCCAAGACTCGAGGAACCGAGATAGGCAGGTTTGCGAAATAGAAATAGGACATCTTGCGAAAGGTTTCAAAGCTTTCTCAACCTTTTTTTGATTAATTTTTATTCCCAGGTACGGCCTTTGACTTAATTCCAAAATGAACTGAGACCTCTAAAGATTTGAAAATGCAAATCCAAGAAGAAAAATTGAGAAATAATAGGTATCTTACCACAGGAATGAAATTATTCTACACAAAGAATCATCACTCGTGTTATAGATACTGCTCTATGTATTGCAACAGAGACAATTGATTACATTTCCTTTACGAATGATCTAATATCTGTCTCTTTCTATAAGTTAAAACGAGAAAGTCTTCAAAATTTGAAATAATTAAGATTTGTGTGAGCTAGGTGTCATTTCGTTACACATTAAAGATGAATCAGGCATAATAAAATTCGTGTCACGCTTCCATTACCTAGACCGTAGGATTTCAAATTTTTGAAAGATCAAATTTGCTTTACAGCTGGCTCTCTCTCTTTATAAGAAAATTGCAGAAATTTGGAATGAAATTGTGCTTTTCTTAGTAGACGTCCAAATTTCATTGTACAATAATATTCTGACTTGAGCAGTTGAACGAAAAAATTCAATCATTTCAGGAATTTCTCTTGAAATCCAAGTAAATTTCGACTCAATCTTTAGCAAAATAGGTTACTTAAAATTTCTTATGATGCATTTTCATTGCAATAAATTTAAAACTGTGTGATCTTATGAGACTTGCTAACAAAATTAAACGAAATATAATTGTAAAACCCCTCTGCTTCGTGTGCAAATATTACCTTTTTCGTGACAACAACAACGCGAATGACGAAATACCACCCACAAAAGTCTGATTCAACAGGACACGTTCTGATGGGTCACAAAACGTCTCAAACCTCTTCACCTTTCGAAGTGATGCAACTTTATGATCCTAATTTCTTTGAAAACGACCTCCTGAAAGAAAAAGTATTCAAGTAACCCTCTCTCAGAATTTCCTTTCCTAAATTGATTTCATCCCAA
>ENA-UOUE01002024-UOUE01002024.1-compost-metagenome-genome-assembly--contig:-NODE-2024-length-10615-cov-9.385937_pt1 | contig 10615 bp, 6 predicted proteins | sample MGYA00238146_ERZ747223 | MGnify/ENA primary metagenome ERZ747223 (study PRJEB28781, sample SAMN06268865) | compost metagenome | isolation source: single cell | place: USA: California, Emeryville, Joint... | reverse complement strand
CGGCAAGATCAGTTTAAAAGAGTTTATCGATATGACGAAAGCGATTCTAAAGAAGATATAATATATATTTAGACATTCAGCAATATCTGAGTTCTTAATACCAAAGTTTTTCTTAACTGTTGGACACAGAGATTATAACAAATAATCCATTTGTCGTAAATTCATTTTTGTTTACATTTCATTATTATTTCAGGGTCGATAACTAACATAATTAACGTTTCATTGTTTTAAATAGATATTCAATAAAATTCCGACACCGCGAAAGAATCAAGCTTTCAAATCAACATATGTACGAAAATAGATCAACTTAATCACTCAAATAATCAAAACTTCAAGCTTCAATCGTGAGCCTCGCTTTCTTGATATTAATCTTTTCGAATTTTTTGTAGCACAGCTTCGCGAGACTTGCTGCCAAATGCACTACAAATGTTGGGTCTTTTGTTGCTTTTTTATCAATTAGCGGCACCATTTGCCACCACAGATATAACAACACACACGAGTCTTTCCTTGCGTAATCAAGCATGCTCGGAGGCAACGGACGGACTCTCCAATCGGACACCTGATAGCTCTTGTCGAGCGTTACATCGAGATGTCTCTGCGCAAGTGTCCCCAACGAAGCGGCTTGACCAGACCCATTGAGGAGCATATCAGCGCGTGCTGTGTCAAAAATCCTCACGCAATCGATATCAAAGTCATTCTTAAGCCATTTGAGGTCGCTGTCGCACCCATGGAATAATTTAATGACATCCCATGAGTTGAACACCGCCCCAAGGCATCTACCGATATGTTCTCTGAGATAGATGCAGTCGATGACATAATCAGCCTCAACCAGCGAAATCTGCAGAGTGCAAACCATTCCGAGCTTTGGGTCTTTCTCCTCGCTGTGGTATTCAACATCGATACCTAAGATAGTCGCTGCCTTTAGCCTTTCAGCCAGATTTTCCAAAGCGTCAAGTTTATTGATAAAATGGACCTTTCGCGCTGAAATCAACCCCGCGATGTCTACTTTCTTGCCGCCGGAGGCTGTGGCTTGATTCCAGATCGCCTTCAACGCGATAAGGTCTGGAGAAGTCTTATCCAGCTTGTAAAAATTCAGAATTTCCTCAGAAACTTGACCAATAGAAACTGTTGGTTTGTCCTTGGGAACTGCTGGATCCATTTTGATCTCCTCATTATTTCCATTGTTGTCATTGTTTAAATTGCTTTCGTCTTTTTCCTTTTCGTCCTCCAAGTTATCAGGGTCGTCCTTAGTGTAGAACAAACTCGCTATTTTATCGAGTTTTTCCTGCTGAGAATGTGTATAACCAGTGACTTTCTCCACCATGGTCAGCTTGTATTTCGGCAAGGTGATCGTGTTCTGCAATTCCTCTCCGAACCTTTGCATGAGAATCGTATGGATGTCCATATAGCGCCTGATAAGCGCGATTTCCGAGATGCTCAACCCTTCGGAATCTTTCTGAGCGATGAATAAATCCCAAACTTTTTCCGTCAAGACGCCCAAGTGCGGATTTTTGGACTTCAGATTTCCGCTGATCTGATCCGACGCTAAGTTTATCATCGCAACCAGAAGCGGGACTTTCCTATTCTTGACCAATCCGTGTAGAAGAGTCTCTCCTTTAGGACTGACGGCTAAAAAGTCGTTTTGGAAGTCTGTGATCAAGCAAATGAACATCTCGGTGCTGATTTGGATAATATGCTCAGCGCCAAGTTCATACCACTTGAATTTGAGATTTTCCAACAATACTTTATATTCGCTGATCAGCGCTTCAAGGCCTTGCATCCAGTTATATTCCACTAAGATTGCCAGCAGATCGAGCAGCATGGCTTCATTCACGTTGGTTGTAGCGACTAACTCGAAAAATTGTAATAGTAAATTTTTGTCGTTGAGTTGAATTATCACGGTGATCGCCGATTTCTCGTATTGAATTTGAATCTTATATAACTTCAAATATTTGAAAATGATCTCGAGCATGGTCCTTTGATGCTGCGGTTCTTGGACTTTGCTAATAAGAGCCAAGAGGTCCAAATAATACGCTTGGTTTGTAAAGCCTTCGATAATTTGAGGGTCTTCTGAGAGGAAAAATTCAACGATATCCGCGTGACCTCCAACCAAAGCCGCTTGCACACAATCATAGCCAGCGTCATTTAGAATCCAACGATTCGGGTTGTATTCTTTTATCAATAGCTTCACAACTTCGAGATGTCCGTGTCGGCAGGCTTGAGACAGCGGAGTCTCCTTTCGCTTGTTAGCATCATCGATTTTTGCACCGTATTTCATAAGAATTCTAATGCTTGCAATCGCCATAGACGCCGCTGCCACGGCAAGAGGCGAGTTTCCATCATTATCTCTCAGGTTTACATCCGCTCCGTGCTGTAGCAGCAATTCTGCAGCTTCAGGACAATCACCTGGAGTCTCATTCCCTACGCGCTTACCATCTCTGCCTCCAGCTGGGCCCCAGACTGCATTATGAAGCGCGGTTCTACCGCGGTTGTCTTGATGCTCAACCTCGATCCCAGGAAGCGAGAGCAAGTATTTAACTACCTCATGCCGGCCTGTATATGCAGTTTTACTCAGCGGAGACCTGTTTAGCTTGGAATACACATTATATTTCAGCCCTTTCTTGTAGAGGTAATCTATGGTTTTGAGATTGCACTCACAACAAGCCCAATACAGAGGAGTTCGGTCCTGACAGTCATGATGCTCGAAATCAGCGCCTTGCTCAAACAAGAAATCGATTAACTCGATATTTTCGCTCGTAATGGCATAAAATGCTGCTGTCATTTGCTCTTTGTCCTCTCCTTCCAAATCCGCTCCGTGCTTGAGGAGAAGCTTCACTAACGGAAGCGAGCCAACCTCAGCAGCGATGCAAATCGCGGGTTTGTTATCGTCATCAGGGTCGATGGTATCAGGGTCCACGCCTTCGAGAAGGAACTTTTCAACCTCCTCAATTTTTTTCTCTCTAATGGCCTTGGTGAATTGAGGATGGCTTTTATTTTTGAGTTTTTTGACTATAGTCTCCTTCTTGAGCTTGTGAGTGAGAATCGTGGGGTCGAACTGATACTCCTTTACTGTTTTGTATTGCGCCTGCATTTGGTGATACCAACTGAACAGAGGAGCCAGTGGTGATTGCGGGTCTTTTGCCGATTTCACCACCTTAGTCCAGATTTTTGCCCTTGAAAGTGAGCTCAAAACGATCACATCGGCAATGCTAGGCTTGCTAGAATGACCGAAAAATTTTGAACTGGTCAGATAGGCGTTCAGCGACTTCAGCAAGTCGAATGAGATTTTGAAATAATCGGGTGATCGAAGTTTGTTGCAGATAGAAATTAACTCGTCGATTGCTTTCTGATCTATCTCTAGTTTTTCGAACCAGGGCAGATTTGCATCGCTGGAAAGCAAAGGTCGCAAAATTACCGCGTAATCGAAATTTTTATTGTTGATGTTTTGATCGAGTTTGCAAAAATAAGTCGTTTTGTACATTTCGTCGAGGAGCTGGTATTCCCAGCATGTTTGGTCTACGATTTTCTTGGCCATAAGCAAGAAATGTTATTTGAGATATTGTATGTAATTGAGTTTATTTTATTTCAGATGTCAACCAGGTTAATCTGGTGAAACCAGCGAATCAAATTTTAGCAAAAATCCCTCTTGAATTACCAACTTGCCACTGAGCCAAGGTGAAATCTAATGAGCGCTTTCATCAGCATCATTAGATAGGAATTCAATGGTTTTAATAAAAAACTCTATTTTAACAAGAAATTTCCATTATAAAGTTTTGCTTGTGACTAACTGTAAATGTGTTAATTTAAGTAGGTCAATGAAAAATATCATAAAACTCTGGAAAACTAAAGGAGAAAATGTGTGATTAAGTAATTCTTTAAAAATGGCACTGTTGCTAACCTAAGCAGAGATAAGCTGATTTATATAGGTTTCATTATTTGAAATTACTGGGATAACTTTAAAATAAAATTTCAGAGATACCTCTATAAACTAAACAACATATTTCTATTTGATGTTTGGCAGCTTGATTCAAAAACAGGTGGCAAGCCTTGATTCCGATGATAAGGATACTCCTGATAGCACGACAAAATTGACGGCTTTAGAGAAAACTCCCAAAAAAGTGACGTTAGAACCGATTAGAAAAACCAGCGATAAAAATGTTCAATGGAAACGAGATTCGATAATACCTCGGAACCCGGAAGGGATGAATAATGAAGATACGGGAGTAGAGAAATCCAGTTTCTCAAAGGTACGAGAACCAGTGAAGCAGGTGATGAATGAAGAAGATGAATATTCTCCGAAATCACGAAAAATTGAGGGATTTGAAAAGGTTCCATTGGGTTATGAAGATAATGATGAATTCGGTGAGTCAGGAAATAATACGTTTAATCAGTTGAATGACAAATTGAAAAAAGTTGAATCGCTGATGGAATCTGGTCAAAATGCAGAAGCTTTGAGGGAATTGCAGATTTTAGAAAAGGATTTTAGCAAGTCAGACCCGGTAAGTTAGCGTATTTGCGTTGAGTTGACAATAATTTTAGAGAATTTACCTAAAAATGGCAGAGTGCGAGCGGAGACTAAATCAGTTTATAAAGGCTATAGAATTTCTTGAGAGCGCGATCGATTTGGACCCTACTCTACCGGTAAATATTGTATCAAATATGACGGTAATGACTTTTTAATTAGTGTTCGAAAACGTCCAAGGAAGAATATGCTCGCAATAAGAATATCCTTAAATACTCAAATGATATCTAGAGCTATTTTTTTTTTTTCTTCAGGATTATCGGGGTATAAAATTTTTTACTTCAAAGTTGTTCTCAGAAGATGAGGTCTTTTAACGTCATTTCATGGTATTTCATGATAGTGCTCGATTTTTTATTAATTTAATAAGATTTCTGGCAACCCTTTTCAGATACAATTTTTGAGAATACGTGTGAAATGATTCCTTATAAGCGTTTTTCGATGAGTTATTTCTTATCACCTGAAAAAACTTCGTTATGTTTCCATTGGTTGCTCCAGTTTACATTCAACTATGAGTTGACTCAGACGAACTTTTTCAGCGCAATAAGCATACAAGAGTCATGGAAGAATAGCGTTTTATTGATTGATTGAATTTTCATTTATAGCTCTACTATTATAGTGATCTTTCTTCACACATATCAGTAATTAATGAGATTGCACCCTAAAGAACTTTCTACATTCTTGAAAATATTTCGACAAATACATATCGATATGAATGTTTCGAGTGCAATAGAAAGATGTTGCGAGAGCTCATAAGCCTTACATTAAAAGTTTTCATCGAGAGAGTCTTCAAATATAAACGTAAACCTTGTGATTCCACATGGCAACTCCTCTGATTTACTGCTTTTCACACCCTTATTTTTAATAAGACTGATAGATATGTCAAACATCCCTTCACCTCGCGAGTAATTGATAAATTCGACTTGATTCTTCTGATCTTTAGACTCAGTAGCACCTCTGTCGAGGACTTTTTCACCTGTCAGCCTGAGATAACGATAACCATCATTAATAAACGTCTCCCATTTTATCCTGCTTGTATTTGGCTTTGGCTCTTTTGAGCGCTTGCAATCGATTACTTCAACATCTACGATCACTTCTTGACATCCGTCGTCCAAGCGACGTGTACGAATGGAGTAATTCGGCTTAAAGCCCGATGTGACTACTTCGCCCAAACTAGTCCAGGCAATTCCGTCAATTTTGATCTCATTTCCCTTGGTATTTACTAAAGCGCTGTTCTTTTCATCAAATTCAAGCTGTATTTCTTGACCAATCATCTTAGGCAGATGCGTGTTGCAGAACTTCTGGAACGCCTTGACGATATTCAGTTTCTTTTTGCATTCAGTAACCGCAATTCTATCCTTTAAGAACTTAACAGTCGTTTGGTTGTAATATTTCCCTGCTTCAGAGCCCTCACTGGCTAGAACTAAATGGCAAACACCATATTGATCCTTATACATGTTATTGTTGCCTTCTAGGTTTCCTGTGCAAAAGATTGGACATTTGTTGACTTCAAAGCATTTCTTAATATCCTTTTCAATCTGGTTGTTGACGTCCTCTATACTTGTGAGCATTTTAAAGTTATGCACGATATAGATGTATTTCTGCGTCGTTGCTTTCTTCGCTCTTTTGTACCATTCTCTATAGTAGTTCAAAATTTTGTAAATCATTTCTTGATCGCTCTCAGCCAATTTGTTCGTTACTATAATGATCATATCTGCATTCTCGACAATGAATTGCTCCTTGAGGCTGTGCATGAGCTTGGCATCGCAATGGAGTAAATTATAACGGTCCAGATAATTTTTTGTTGTTTTATCATCGTCTTCTTCTCTTTCATCTTCATCTTCATCTTCATTTTCTTCTTTTAATTCATCTTTTTTTTCTTCTATAGTTTCTCCTACTTGAGACTCTTTTTCAACATTTTGGCCCGGCGGCAATGGTAGTTTCCTAATAAGTTTTTTGTCATTCACGGGATGAGCTTCTTGGGAGCCTGGAACGTCGATTAGACCGAAGTAGACATCATTTTTTTCAGGATACACAATCTCTATTCCAGCAGTACGATGTTGGTGTCCTGATCGTAGGTTCTTGTCCCCCAAGAGATTACAAACATAGGTTTTTCCAGAGTCATAAGGGCCAAGCACGCCGACGGTCATAATTTCTTTATTCATTAGCTCTTTTACTTTCTCAGGTTTGCCTTGCGTGACCTTCCAGCCTTTGCCTTTGGCACCAAGATCGAAAATCGTGCCTAATTCGATTGAAACATGAGCTTCTTGATGGTCTCCGTTTTGGTGGCCAGTGAGAATTTGCTGTAATGGCTCCTGTAGTTTTAGAGCTTCGGTTGCTTGTTTCGAGACTTCATCAGTCTCTTTTTTATGATTATCTAGTGATTGCTGAAATTTCTTCTGCAGTTGTTCCACTTTCACCTTCTCTTATTCGAGTTGTTTCTTATTCTCAGTGAGTGCAGATTGAAGAGCTTTGTGCAGCTTCTCGGCTTCTGTAGCTCTGTTCGCTTCAGATTTAATTTGCTGCTTCAATGAATCGATAGTTTGTTGAAGTGCTTCATTTGATTTGAGAACATCTGTTCTCGCTTCAATTCTACTTCGAGCTTCTTTTCCAATGCTGCAGCATCCTTTTTAACTGTCTCAAGATCGGAGATTGATTTTTTATATTCATTCACCATTAGATTCAGATGAGCCCTCGATCCGTCGAATTCTACTGAGAATTCCAGTTTTTTGGAGGTTATCCAATACTCATAGTCTTCTTCGATACATGCTTTCTCGAGTAGAGTATTCAATTCTTTCCAGGCGTCAGTCATTCTACCAAAAGTAGCTTCAAATGAAGCGACTAACCTGCGTCCACTTGATAATTGAGTGTTCATATTTTCGAGATTTGAATTTTTATTTTTTTTTTAATTTCCTAGGTTAAATAGAAGCAAGTTGTACCTTAGAGATTTTCTCAAAAACTGAGTACTGGAGCTTGATCAGCATGGAAGAGTTCAGAGCGAGAAAATTTATTAGCATTGAGTCCTGAAATCCAAATCAGTTAGCTGTATCAACTGGCTCAAAATCAATCAAATTTTAATTTTGCTGAAAATTTCACTTGTTTATGTGCTGAATTCAGGACTGATTAATCCAAGTTACTCGATCCTAGAAATAAGTAAAACGAACCAGAAAATAGCTTACTGAGCAACAGTATGCAATAATTACGAGGAAAGTGAGTAATTGTTTGCTATTTGTGGAGATTTCAGGATCTCCTAACCGCAATTCTGACTAGTTGATGAAATAAATTATCAAGTGAGAACATAGAAATCGCTCAATCGAAAAATTTAAAAAAATAAATTCTAGTTGACATTCAAAGAAACAGTCAATTAGAAGGCTTCAGAATAGAGAGGGCAATCACTCAGTAAACTCCCAATGCTCCGCACTCTAATCCTGAGAATCAGGCCTGCATTTCAGAGTTTATTAAAGAGTCAGATCCTTACTTGAACCACTGCATTTATTGAAGAATTGCGTTTTTTTGCTATGAGAAACGACTCGAAGGTTCTAGATGTGAATGGCTTTTCTGCTTAGCACATTAATATAGATGAGATACGTCTTCTAAGCACACTGAGATTACTAAAATGCCAATTGGAACATAGATTTAGCTCACAAAAATAAAAGCAGAAAATATTTCGGAGTTTTGTCATTATCTCACGAATAAGAAATCATGAGAGCATTACATAACTTGATTTTCACAGAAAAACTCATTTCGGTTCACACATTATACATTTTTTGGCACTTGCTCTAGGAAGTGAATTTAATATTTATTGCCCATTTCTTACAAACTCGAAATGTGAAAAAGCAAGCAACTGACTCTATTAGTTTTGAAAAGAACTTAATGCCAACTAATCACCTATCCCAAAATTTCCATTATCACTTTCCTGGCTTTATCTTCAAAATATTTCACCTTTAGGCTCTTATACAGAGCAGGAGACGAAAACAAGGACGATAGAAAAGACCAGAATCGGAAATTATCAAGAAACTATCCATGTTCATGTCTCTGAAACCTACTAAATCTAAAATGGCGTATTGGTGTACAGGGCTACTTGATAAAAAAATTGGTTGCTGACTTTAGATAAATCTAATACCGAAAAATAATAGTGTTATTTACGAACACAATGTAAATTGAGAAACCTGGGCCTGCTGCAAATGAATACTTCATTAGCCAAGGAAAATAATAAGAAGATGAAGAAAATATCACAATACTCAAAAGGTTTGGGACTGCTAAGTAAAAATCGTTGAAATGAGCTTCATGGCTCATATGATTATTAATATTTTCAGATTATATTGAGTGACCAACACAGCTTCTAACTGTTAAGATATCAAACACACTAGGAGTAAATTCAAATATGATGTTATGTTTAGATCAAATGAATTCGGAAATTCATTCAGAACAAGCAATTTTCACTCGTGGATAGCAAAATAACTCAATACTTAATTGACATTCACCAGCTGAAAATCTTTCATGATCACCTTTCGAGCTTTCCCTTCAAAGTACCTCTTTACCTTTTGAGGATCGTTCCCATAAAGAGCTTTTAAGTCCGCATTATTGAGTTCGAACTCCCTACTTTCCTTTTCTAAAATCTCTTCAAATCTCAATCTTTTTTCAGTGAGAGCATCAAAACTCTTAACGTAATCAACCGAAACGTCCTTATCCACCTTCGTTATTTTTTCTTGGGTCTGCTTCACCTTTTCTTCAAACACTGTCTCTGGGATTTTCACAGAATGACTCACATTTTTTGTGATTGTTTTAGTGAAACCGACCATACCTGCCAACCCTCCTCGACTGACAGTCTCCTTCACTTGATAATTAAATGTGAGAGTCCTATCTACGTTTTTAGACTCGTAGTATTTGTCATTAAACGTTTGGATTTGTTCAACCGGTTTTTCGATCTCTTTGACACGAGCATCGATTTTTTCGACATTCACCTTGAATTCTTCCTGATATTCCTTGGCCTTTGTAACTTCAACGCTCGAACTCACAACTTTTGTCTCCTCTTCATATTCTCTTTGGTATTGATCAGCGAGATCTCTAATTTCCGAATGAAGTTTCCTTACTGCCACATCGTCTACGGGTTTAACCTTTCCCATCAAATTTAGAAATTCGTCAATCTGAGCTAAGAGTGTTTCTGGAGGAACGGTTACAAGACCTTTTGTTTTATGATTATAGTTGTTATGCCACTTAAGAATAAAGCTTTTTCTCTTATCAGTCATTTCTTTCAAACTCACCAGGCGTTGAGCATTCCTTGCTTCAGTAAACACATCAAGCTTGGTGCAAGCTACAATAATAGAAGAACCGAGTTGGTCTGCAGAGAGACCGAACATTTCTGTTAGTTTCTTGAGATTCTTCTCAAAGCTCAACGCACCAGACTTGAATGACTCAAAAACGAGAATGGCATCAAAGGAATTGCCGTCCAGTTTGCCTTGGTCGACGTTGAGGAAGTATTCAATGATTTCCTGTCTGATTTCTTTATTCGATTTGCGTAATTGAGCGTCCATGAAGCCGGGCACGTCGTAGAAGTAATAAATATCGTCATTGAGTACTACTCGGTAGCGATATACATTGAAAGTCATGCTGTCAACTCCATTACCAATTTCCGGATTTTGTAGCCCGTTGGATATTGTTCTGATGAAACTGGACTTCCCAGCACCGGTTTCTCCAGACAGAAGGATATGGAACTCTTTATTGTCTGCCATTATCACTTTCTTTTTGATAGAAATTTGTTCTTTAATTGAATCAAACTCAAGAATATTGATACGTTATAAAGACGTTATAAGACTCGTCTCGGCTCGGCTCGGCTCGATTCAAAAGAGTTATAGTGCGTCATATCTGTCATTTGACCCATTATGGCACTTTCGAAGGTTGCTTGGTGGAGGGAAACGTTTTCTCCTTTCGATACTCTTCTTATGATGATGAGTGTAGTGTCATAATTCAAGTTTTCTTCAAATTGCTCCGTCCAGATTGATGGCTATCAAAATTTTTGATCAGGTCGTCCGAGTCAGTTTGATTAACTTCACGAATATTTAAGCTAGAAAGTCAGAGTAAAAAAAAATAAACTCA
>ENA-UOUE01002022-UOUE01002022.1-compost-metagenome-genome-assembly--contig:-NODE-2022-length-10616-cov-8.595028_pt1 | contig 10616 bp, 7 predicted proteins | sample MGYA00238146_ERZ747223 | MGnify/ENA primary metagenome ERZ747223 (study PRJEB28781, sample SAMN06268865) | compost metagenome | isolation source: single cell | place: USA: California, Emeryville, Joint... | reverse complement strand
AGGAATTGGTGAAGTTCAGCTTGGAAGACACCGTCCGCAACGAACTAAGGAGTTAGGGGTAAGAATGAGGAGCAAGGAAGAGGTTGCGCACCTTCTTTTTCTTGTTGATTTGCTTGATTTGACCTCTTTGGCTCATTTTGTTTTGATGATTCTCTGTTTTTTTCTTTCCTAAATTGGATTAGATTTATTTAACAATTCTTATTTTGGCTATTTAACCATGCAACTTTTTGCGCTCTCAATTTTACAGCCATTATTTGTCTCCATATTATCGTGATTATTGTGGTAAATTTACGAAAAAAAGTGCTAAGGTGATTGAAAAGATTTGGATAAATTACTTTTGAGAACTGTCAACAAAATGCTGATGAGTATTCCCTTAAGGTTAATTGGAAAGTAAGAAATACGTTTTAAAATCTTTTTTCAAAAAGAGACGAATTGATACTTTGTAAAAAGGCGATAAGTTTTGACGATCAGATATTTTAGTTTCAAAGCTTCAATAGAGAAGTAATGATATTGTGTACCCTAGGAGTTTCAAGATTTTCCTTTGTAGGATTGAGTTAGATGGGTCTAATCTCAAGAGCGAAGGGTTGTGAACTTCTTTGAGGAGAAAGTAAATGAATGCGTCAGACAGCATGAAAAACCATAAAATAGAAAATAGTCATGAGGCTGACTTCTAATCAATAAGCTATTTGATCTAAAACTTCATGATAACTTGATTCAATCCCGACAACAACATAAAACATTTACTATTTTATCGTGGATATGTTTTTCAACATCTATCGTGCTGGTCTCCATATGTTTCAAGAGAAAGCTAAAGAAGAAAACCATTCTTTTGATTCTCTGTATTTCTGGAATTTATATTCTTTTTTACAATATTTTTTTCTTAAGGCATGGTCTGATATTCAACTTTCTGATAGTACCCCATTTATAATGAACGACTCCCTCGAAAAGCGCGTGGAAGATACCAGAAACATGAAGGATTTTTATAAAAAAGGTCACGATAATGCTAATAAAAATTCTTTCGATTTCATTAGCAAAGCAAAAAAGATTGACTATTCATCATACTTTTATCCAAATTCATTTAATTCGATCACTCATTGGTCGTAATTGAGACAATCTTGCATTCCGCACCATTTCGGTCGCTTATAATGGGGGTTTCTACTGAGAAAACATTGGAAACAGAATTTTTATACTGACCAAATCTGTGCTTTAATTTGAATAAATCAACACAACAGATTTAAATTCGCGCAATTACTACTATTATAAATTGGTCAATTTATCAAGTTCAAATGAAACAGCAAATAATCATTTAAATCAAAATTAAATTCATCAACACAAGATGTATTCCGCGCCAATGGAGCAACAGCTAAAAAACCTCGATTTCAATCAGCCTATCACACTGCATTTTGAACAGAAGAAGTTTTGGGAAATCACTCTTAATCGTAACTTCACATCTTGCCCTTTTTTCTCACGTTTTTGCCTCAGAGGACTTTTTATTGACCACTGTATCAATCGGGAAGGTCGTCAACGGCGTGAAGGACTCAGGAAACCGAGCAGAAGAAGCTTCAAAAAGCCATAATGATATCGGTAGAGCTACTGCATGTCGATTGCTGTTCTCATAGTCTCATGAAACTTAGATGAAGCTAAAGCCTATGTAAGAAAACATGTGGGAATAAAGCTTGAAAAGGGATATCAATTTATGAAAGAAATCAAAGCAGAATCTTCTTCCAAATCAAAGCCTTCATACTCGATTAACGTCCTACCCCCTACTGAAGACAAGCAGAAAAGCACAGATATTGACGCAAATCCACTGAAAAGAAAACCGCCCGGTGAGTTAATTAACAATCAGCTTAAACGCGGGAAACCTGAGGAAGAATCAAAAATTTCGGACTCGAAAGGACTATCCAGAGGTGATACTATCGAGTTAGAGGAAGCCATACAGCGCTCGCTTATGGACGTGGAGGAAGACAGCAGAAGCAACATTTCCTATCGGTCAAGAGGCTCAGAAAACGCGAATTCTAATGGAAACAGAGCCGCGATTTATAACCGCACGAGAAAAACCGAGGACTTTAAAGGAGAATATCTCGAAATGACTGATAATAGAGGCAAGGTTAAAACCTATAAGATCCAAGTCCTCGACAAATTCGCCAAAATCGAAGTCGGAGATGGTTATAGCAGGACTCCTGATGTAACCTACTCCCAGTACTTCGACGCAAAGGACGCGATTTCTGACGCTCAGAAAGCAATTACTGAGAAAATAGCAGAAGGGTATCGCAAAGTCCCTGAGAAATTCGTGTTTGCGTTTGACATCTCTGAGGCTACTCGCGGCCGAGAAGAGCTCATTAACAGTTTGAATCCTCGTGGCAACAAATCTCCAGTGGGTTCGCGCTCAAATTCACCAAGTAGGCTCGGAGCTGGTAGGGATGACTACAGCAATGCGAGTCGACGGTCCAGTCTGGTCCAAAGCGACCGTGATGATGACGACCTGGACTTGAGCGCGTTTGCTGATGATTCTAAAGACGTTCCCAAAAGGAAGGAGGACCTCCTAAAGGAACCGAACAAAGACCACTCGCTGGGAAAACCGATCAGTCAGCCTTACGCCTCGGTTTTACTCGCACATAAGTGGGAAGATGGAGGTGATCCAACTGGATACTATATGAGCGAGAAGCTCGATGGAGTCAGATGCCTTTGGACAGGAACTCAAATGTACTCGAGAAATAATAAGCGATACTACCCCCCGCCTTTCTTCACCAAAGACTTCCCAGGAAGTCCTTTGGACGGCGAGCTTTGGATCGGGCGATCGACCTTCCAGAAGTGCGTCAGTGTGGTCCGGAAGCAGACTCCTGTCGAGAACGAATGGAGGCTGGTGCAATATTTAGTCTTTGACGCTCCAGGGTTAAATCTCCCTTTCAAGGAAAGATATAAGAAACTCGAGGAATTTTTCGCGAAGATCGACTCGCCTTATATCAAGCTACATAAGCATGTGATTTGTACAAGCCCTGAGCAGCTGTTGAACGAACATGAGCGTGTAGAGAAATTAGGCGGAGAGGGAATGATGCTGAGAGACCCAAATAGCTTTTACGAGCATAGAAGGTCAAAGACACTGCTTAAAGTCAAAAAATTCGATGATGACGAAGCGGTAGTCATCGGTCACGAACCTGGCACTGGCAGATGCACGGGAATGCTAGGGGCTATTCGAGTGCGAAACTCCCAAGGCGTTGAATTCTCAATTGGTAGTGGGTTTAACGACGCACAGAGACGCAGACCGCCAAAAATCGGCAGCAAAGTCACGTATAAATATCAGGGAGTTTCGACCTCGAATACTCCTCGTTTCCCTATTTTCTTAAGAGAGTTTGGTGGCCACTAGATAGAGAGTCGCTAATGAACGAAATTTCTTGGTTTGATCTTAACAGATTGAATTTTTTGAGGAATACGTATTTAGTTTTTGTAATTGAACGTTTAATAAATCATCGGATTGATGAGTAAGAATATTATCCGACTAACTAAAACTTTTATAATGGGACCTCGCGACAATCCTCAATCACGACTCTCTTTGAAACTCTGCCACTGTGGGAGCCTAAGTGCTCGATTTGGTAGATGAGATCGACGCCTTGAGTGATTTTGCCAAAGACGACGTGCTTGCCGTTGAGCCAAGGGGTGTCAGCAACGGTGATGAAGAATTGACTGCCGTTGGTGTCTTTGCCGGCGTTGGCCATTGACACGCAGTGCTTGAAGTGTTTGATTTTGAAGTTTTCATCAGGGAATTTAGCACCGTAGATGCTCTCGCCACCTGTGCCGTCTCCTTTAGTGAAATCACCGCCTGAGCGAAGATTAGATGGGAATATTTTATGAGAATTACCTTGAAGCATGAAGCCTGGGATGACTCTGTGGAAAGGTGAGCCTTTGTAGCTAAGAGGTTTTCCAGAAGCTCCGATGCCGTTTTCGCCGGTGCAGAGAGCTCTGAAGTTCTCTACAGTTTTAGGGACGACGTCGCCGAATAATCCGATTTCAATATCGCCAGCGATTTCTCCGTCGATAGAGACGGTGAAAGCGACCTAATAGTCGAATTGAATATGAAAACGCTCAAAAGTAGGTATTATAAAGAAGAGAGAGCGGGAGTGGGAGGGGAGTTTACCTTTTGGGTGACTTCAGGGTGAGCAGCATATGCTCCTGCAAGTAAGAGGAGTCCAAGGACGAATAAGAATCCTTTCTGCATTGTTTCAGAATTTATTCAAGTTTAGATATATATTAAAATTTTCTTGAGTTTTTATCAACAGCTTACGTAGTATCCAACAGTTTCGCATTTGTTCTTTGGGATTCAGTTTTTTCGTTATGAACATTCATTATACGATGAGATAAAACTCTCTTCTTCAATGCATATGAGGCTAATGATGTCTTTTTTCCGACGGATATTATCTATTTGGTGATATTAGATTTTTCATTTTCTAAAGAATCTATTCAAAGTTTCATATGGTATATTGCTTATGGAAGTTCTGAGATCATGGCTGAGGCTATGCTACTTGATTATACTCCCTGAGCGATCAATTTAAATATATAAAAGAGTATTCAGTTTACAAAACAAATCTCCGAAGGATCGAGTTTGAAAAATTTTCATTTAGTTGAAAAATCGTTTCTTTGATTTCTCTATTTTCACTGTGATTCCTTTCCATCTCTGCCTCAGAGTAGATATCTCTTCTTCAACTAGATTATTGTTCTTTAAGTCCAACCATTTAAGAGACTCCCATGATTTATTATCACACAATGGTGCAGTTCCTTGGTTAGTTATTTTGCAGCCTCTTAAGCTCAAACGTGCAAGGTTCACCCATGATTCATTCTTTGCAAGAGCTGCTACTCCCAGGTTATGAATTGGGTTGTTTGTTAAATAAAGCCTTTGGAGATTTTTCCATGATGTATTTTCAGCCAATGACTTTGCTCCTGAGCTAGTTATGGAGTTATCTATTAAATTCAAGATTTTAAGCTGAGCCAAAGTCTTATTTTGGCTTATCCTTGCTATTCCCTTATCACCAATACGGTTATTATCTAAATAGAGGCCTGTTAAGCTAACCCATGTTTTGTTGCTCGCTAACATGATTGCTTCTTCGTCTCCAAGCGAACAACTACTCAAGTTCAAGGTTTGAAGAACTTTCCAAGAAGAGTTACAGATAACTGAAAGACCTTGAGGTATAGAGCATTTTTGAATATATAGTTCGATCAGATTCCGTAATTCCTCTTTTTCGTGAATTAATTTTACATTCTTAGTACCCAACTCGAAATTATGAAGCTTGATCGTTTTGATCTTCTCAAGGTTAGATGTTTGCAACCATTCCTTTAGTTGCGATGCCGATTCACTAATCATTTCAACAGGAAAATGTTTTGGATTTATTTTGGAAACAGAGTTTTTTTGAGCGTGAAAGTCATTTTTCTCCTCTTCATCCGTTTCACTGTTGGATTCTTTCTGTTCTTTAGGAGAGTTGCTTCTGTATCTAGCCGTAACTTCGTCTGGGTGAATTGAACGATTACCATCCAATACAGACATAATTTCTTTAATTTTCGGGCGTTCTTGTGTTTGTTTCTTAAGCATCGTTACGAGCAATTTCTTCTGCGCGTCGGTAACAGAGTTATTCTTTAATCGCTCATTTTTGTAAACCGCTGCTTCAACTATAAAATCATAGAAGCTGTTTTCTTTGCTGATTTCAATATCTTCAGCCTTTAGACCCGTCAAACCGATAATTCGCAGTGCCACCTCATACACATTTTCAGCTTCAACGTCTTCTGCTTTTTTCACAGCTTTAGACATTATTTGGTTCCAATCTTGTAAGAAGTAAGAAGTGCTTTGTTGAGAATGATTGATGATTTGATAGATGTTTGACTGAGGGATATGAACTCGAGTCTTGCCTTTATATGACAAGTGATCCACATCATTAAGTACGTCTTTCAGAAGTTTGTCTAAGTTCAAATTTGGAGAAAAAGATGCATTTGAAGCTATCGGCTTCATGGCATAGCATAACTTTCCATCCTGATATTCAACTGAGTCCAAGATTATTGCATCACTGTTCAAAGCATTCAATCGGAGCGTTTCTTGAAGGAATAATGAAATCGTTCTATTGTAGTCTTGAGAGGCATTGCTAAAAACCATATTTAGTGCTCTTATATGGACTGGGTGATTCGTAAAGGAATCTACTGCCTTGAATTCGAGAAATCCTGAACTTTTGGAGACGTAAGGATCTGTTAAGAGAGCAAGATCTTTGTATCGCTTTTGAATGTTTGATGTGAGAGAGTCGCTAGCCATAGAGCTTTGTTTCGATACCATGTCTGCGAATTTATATTGGTTCAATTAGAATAAATAAATTGGATGAATAGTTTCTAGATATGGGCAGAGTTAATTTTTAAGAGATTCGTAGAGGAAGAGGAGAATAGAAGTGCCATTTAAAGTTTTACCCTCTCCTATACATCAATTAGGTTCCTGAAAGTAGAGACACTGAATTCACGAGACTAATTTTGTTTTATTCTGCTATCTTCGTGCTTTACAATTTAGACACACACACGAGAAAACAGACGTTTTTAGTAAGTGAGTAATAACACTGCATGATATGTTGCCATGCAATATTCCAGCTTTAACTCTATATCTGATATGTACAAACCGAATTAATTGAAATCGCTCAGAAAGGGAGCTTTTTCTTAAAAAACTCAAAGAAGAAAAAGAATAACGCACTGCTGGGAAGACTTCGCATTAACGCTGCCGAGTATCCTTTATAGAACCCCAAAGGTCCCTCATATTTAAATGTTTTACTCAGCACATCACGTAAATTTCTGTATTTAGGCTCTCTCTTGCCTTCAACATACTGATTCTGCTGATAGCGAGTTCGGACCAACGTAGCTGGATATATTATCGTCAGCGATATTATCTTGCTCCCAGCTCCACAAAGCAGCGGTTTGATGGTCTCAGAGCTTTTATTCGAGGGTTTGTATCTACATAAAACAATCTATTAAATTCCACACAACCTAGTCCATCTTACCCAATCAACAGTTTGAAATACTCATAAACTGTCAATTGAATCGTTCCTTGTAGCGACAGGACTAGAGACACCCCCAGACCCCTGAAGAATCCTCTAATACCGTGCTGTTGATAGATTTGCTGAACTGTTTCGACGAAATTCTTATCACCCTACAAACAAATTTCAGTGCTTGTACAAAGATAATGAATGACTCTAATATCCCTGGTATTTAGAAGCATCCTCGTCTTGACGACCCATAACGGAGCCAGCACCGTTGTAGTTATGAACCCAGCTTGCAACGCAGCATAACTCGTGGCCTTTTTAGAGTTTAGGCCATAACTCTTTTGATACGTAGATCGCCAATAGCCATACCTGTAAATGAAAACGTTATTAAAACCTTGGGGAGAGAGAGGAGAGGCTTACAGCCCAAAATAAATAAATTTTGAAAGGTTGGTCGAAAATAGCGTGACTATCAGTCCCTTGTACATTCCGCGGATGCCCTCTTCTTTGTAGATTACGCTGAAGGCTGTAGATACATGTTTATAGTTGGGAACGACATTTCCTTTGGCTGACCCATCGTGACTTTGGAGTCTAACTCTGATTAAATCAAGTGGGTGAAGGAGATGTTCGATGGTGTTTGCGAACACGGAGGCCACGGCATTTCGAAGACCGCCCCTAGCGTCTTCTTTCATCATTTTTGTATTGGCCATGTTTTATTTCAGACGAATTCGCTAACAAATTTAAATGAATAATTTTTCTCTATTCGAACAAAAGATATATACTGAATTCATAAACTCAACATGCTTATAACTTGAAGGAGTTAAAAACGGCATTGATATCATGAGTTTCGGAACATTTGATCTAAATAATACAATATTTCAATGTATAGTCGCTTTCGAACGCCTCGGGGGTGGGGGCAAATGAAAAAGTTTCGATTAGACTTGTACTTTTTCTAAATTTGATGACAAGAAAGCATAAATAATCGAACAAACAATTATTCGGGAGTTTTTGATTCAGATCATTCAACAAATAAGAAACAAATTGACAGTCGAAGATTATCATAGCACATTCATCTCGCTAACTTTTGAGAAGAGACTAATTAGCAGCTGCTTTTGATAAAAATACAAGTTTTCAAAGGTGAGCATATAGGCTTCTATTCCGAAAATTCAGTAAATTGCATATTATTGCCACACTTTCTACTTGAAAATCAGCCTCTGGCCGACACTAGCAAATAAAACCATGTACGCTCAAGAGTTGAATGAATAGAGCCGTAATGACTGTTGTCAATTCTAATCTGAGGAGCAACGCATCCCTTACTCTGCAACTTCATGAAAAATTATACTGTTTAAATTATAAACCCAGACTCTATCAATTACACCCGTTTTGCTGAAATCGGAATTGAAAATATTTTAAGAAACAACGAATATCAACTCTCCCATCGCGGTAAATTAAATCATTAATATACACTAATAGCAAGCTTCATTTACGAATCAAGAATCTCAGCTTACAGACTAGTATAGTTTATTCCATAATTTAATGATTTGCCAGCCTTTGTCGATCTTCTTCGCAGCAATTTCTGAAAATCTGAAAGATCATCATCCGTTGTATCCTTCGGCGGGTCGTAGAGATCGTTTATCTCAGCCTGAGAGAGTCCTCTAGTTTCCTTCACAAATATCAAGATCACAAATAGCGCGATCACGGTATATACACCAAAAGCCCCAAACGCGACCGCAGTCGTAAGAAATTCAGCTAGCGGAGGGAACAATAGAGCCACCAAGAACGCCCCAAGCCAGTTCACTAGAATAGCGATACCAACGCCAATATCTGGAAGAATCTCAACTGAAAACACGTATACAATTGGCCCGATGGTCAGTCCATAAATAATAATGTAGAAAAATACAGGGATCGGTAAAAATTGAGTATGCCCGAGACTTTTGATGCTCAGAACACTGATTATCAGAATAGACAGCATAATCCCGATATTTCCAGCAACCAGAATCTTTTTTCTTCCATACCTCTTTAGCACGATGCCAGAAAACAGCGTCGCAATGAGATGCAATACCGCAAACGTCGTAGTCTCAGTAACAGCTAGGTTTTTATCGTTGTCACTGTTATCTTTGAATATTTTTGTGGAATAGAAAATCAGCGCGTTGATTCCCACGAATTGCTGGCTTATACTCACAAAGCACCCGATCAAAAACCTTTTCCTGTATTTCTGGGTCCAGAGCTCGCTATATTTCATAGATCCAATGTTCTGATCCTCCTCTTTCTCTCGTTTCAGCCAAATCAGCTGTTCTGTGGCATAATCGCCTACATAAATTTTCGCAAGGGAATGCCTAGCCTCTTCCTCTTTGCCATTATTAACGAGGTACCTGGGCGTCCCATAGGTAAAAGCAGTCGTAAGCAGCAGTGTCCTTAGAAGCGTAGTGAGGATCGGAAACCCAAGCATTATTCGCCACCAATTTGCTTGAAGTGGAGTATGTCCTGTGTCTGTTTCAGGCAATCCAAATCCGAATAGATAGGCGATCAGTGACCCAAAGCAAAACATGATCTGGTTGCAGGCTCCAGTGGTTCCTTTGATTGGAAGAGGCGCAATTTCTCCCACGTATACTGGTACGATAGAAGAGTTAAGTCCACAACAAAATCCTGTAATAATTCTTCCCAGTGTAAACAAAGGAAAGTTTGCAAAAACCGTGAGTCCCATACCGGCTATCGAGAGGAGATCGGTGTAGATCATCGATAATCTTCGGCCGTATTTCTGCGCGGCCGAGCCTCCTACAAACGCGCCGATCCCAGCGCCAATAGTCAAAGCAGAGTTCAGAATTGAAATGAGCGTGGTTTCGGTATCTGGGTCCCAGTTGAAAACGTAACCACTTAAATCTTCTTGAACGGTATTGAGCACGGATAGCACATAACCAAAGAAGAACATTCCCAGCGTAGAGTTTAAGACCATGATCCATATTATCCATGATCGGTAGACCACGGCGACGCTTGATCTCACTGGGGACTTCAATGATGAATCCAACATAAGAGAGTTTATTGTGTTTTTGTATTGATAATTTTGTTAAACTAGTGAGTTTATTTCATACAATGGATCTTATAGTTAGTGAATCTTAGCCAAATTACGATAACGAGCAAACTCGGGTGATTTTTGAGAATTAATTTATATATTCAGAGGTAATTACACCAGCGGTGAGTGGTTTGGCGAGAATGAAAAGACATATTGTTGAGGATTTTTATGATTCATTAGAATTCTCAAGAAGGAGATATATACCTTTTGATATAATGACATTTGCAGCAGGTAAAAATGTGTATGAAAAGCTCTCTATCTCTATCGAATTCATAGAATTAAGCATGTTTTTTTTAGATCTTCCTATGCACCAAAGCGACATTTTTCGTATGTTTTTCTGCTATTACAAAAAAACGAAATTAGCAATCAGGACAAAATGGAAGATGAATCATACATGCTGAGGGGGACTTATTCACTTATGCCTTATTTTTCTTGTCGAGCTTCTTAAGATAGAACTCAAGCTCTTTGCCTTCAAGAATGTATCCATCGGCTCTGCCAGATTGACCTGGTCTGCTGGAAATGACGGCCAAGAGTCTACCGCTGTTGAATTGTTC
>ENA-UOUE01002021-UOUE01002021.1-compost-metagenome-genome-assembly--contig:-NODE-2021-length-10632-cov-7.706774_pt1 | contig 10632 bp, 2 predicted proteins | sample MGYA00238146_ERZ747223 | MGnify/ENA primary metagenome ERZ747223 (study PRJEB28781, sample SAMN06268865) | compost metagenome | isolation source: single cell | place: USA: California, Emeryville, Joint... | reverse complement strand
ATTTCTTGGAAAATTTCTGCCTCTGGTTTTTCATCCCGAGGCTTCTGAAGAGCTACTTCAAAAATATTACTTATGAAGCACAAAGCCCAGGTAGCCAGGACCTTGAGTGGAAAAACACTCTAACCTACATCGATGAAGAAGAAGACATAGAAGCTGAAAACGACGAGGAGGAACTCGAAGAAAGGAGAGTATATTTCTTTAACCACACGCGGTTTTTCGAAAATAATCTCCAGCGCCTGCTGAGGATAGTTTCCGCTTCAGCGAAAGTAATAGCTTTAAAAGACGCCGAAGCTTTCACTTTTCAGCAGATAAGAGACCTTGAAAGCAATTGCCGAAACCTTCTTTCAGAATTCAAAATGAGCGATTGCGAGGTTTACAGTCTCACTATGAAGATTACGAATATGAGTTATTACGGCAACAATTTGAATCTGAAAAGGATGCAGATTTGGTCAATGAAAAAAATAGAAAATGATCATATTCGCGAGAAAATCCTTCGATTAAAATCGACAAACTACGCGATTAATAAGATCCAAGCCATGGCTGATTTGTTAGAGAAGCTGCGAACTACGAAGGAAAATAAACAATTAATTTTTCAATCAACATATATTGAAAAGCGACTGCCGTATTGGAGATCGATGTCACCTGAAGGAGTTACAGACTGCATTGAGGAAAAAGAAGAGGCCCAATCCTCGAACGGCGCAGAACGGAACTCTAGTAAATCATCAGGCAAAGGGTCTTCCGTTCCGGGCATTCCTGAGGAAGAAGCGGAGTTTCGACTGAACTTCTCTGGAGTGAAAACTCAGCTGTTTGATTTCAATGGCAACTCGTATCCAGAAGGGACGCTGACGAATGAAAACTTCCCTACGAATAGAGAACTCCTTCAGGATGTTGGAACGCTGAATACTATTCGGGGGAATCCAACAGAGAATGAAGTTCCACGCACAAGTAGAGATCAAGCGACTACGATAAACCAGTTGTTTGGAAGCCCGAGGAGAGGATCGCCTTGGCAAATGACGCTGTATCAGACATTAGCGAGTCCGAACAGCACAATCTTAAAGAATAATCGGTCCAATCTGAATCTGCTTGGAGATGGACGCTTTGATTCTGGAGTCGGGAACAAAGAGGATCAGATAAATAACACCGATCATGGCAGCATTGGTAGAATCAATATGATCACATCTAGAACGCTTGACTCGGTGCCAGAATTAAATTTCAGTGAGAGATTTCCAAAAAAGGTTAATATAAAGAAAGCGAATAAAGTCGTGTCTTTCTTACCTGGTCCGATCTTCCGGGCTCAACGCCCTGAAAGCCCAAGAGTCAACTTTCCTTTTGATGAGCAGAAATCTCCAATCTCTGAAAATAGTCCCAAATTAAAGAAATTCTCGGAAATTTTCGATATGATCTCTTCTCCAAGGATATTGAGCAGAGTAGATAAGGAGCTCGAAGAGGCAGCTTATTTCCAACAATCAGAACGTGAATCTAAGGATGATGTCCCTCGCAAAGTTAGAATATCGAGGTATATTTCTCCTCTCAAAGCCAACAAATCTAGTGTTACAGGGAGTCACACTTCGTCGACCTATACTCAGAGGCTGACGAATGTGCTTCTTGAAGACCGTCCGCCGAAAACTCTTGTTAGATTTCGCTTTTTCGGACTATTAAGCTATATAATCATCGCTATTGTGACCGTAGCAGTCAGTATAAAACAAACAGTTATCGTGCAGCAGTGGCAGGACCTTCTTGGAGCAATTTTACTGCCTTATAAGATGCAATTCAATCAGATGTCAGTCTATAAGCAAGCATCTTCCTTGGTAATGATCAATGAAAACTTCCTATTTCATCCCAGCGCCGAGGCTAAAGAAGCGGATTTACTTAGATATCAACAGTATCTTCCTCTTCGTGCACAGCAGTACAAAGGAAACCTAACGGAATTTCAGCTGGCTGCTCGAACAGCCTCTATCTACGGCGAAGTCGACTTTGAAATACAGTATGTGTATGAATTTCCTGACGACGGAGGATATAATATCACAAACTTTGCCTTCTACAACCTTCTCCATTACCATATGTACGCGATCTCTCAGAACATAGACAAAATAAGCAACTCCTTCTACTCCTACAGATTCTTAAGAGAAAATAATATCCAGTCTACCCAGACGCTTATCGGGTTATTCGATACTTCTTTATTGAAAAGCTTTGATTTGGGAAATATTTCAAAGAATCTTGTAATAATATCTCTTGCCGTCAGCCTCTCCGTCTGTTTGGCAATTCAATGTTCGGTGATTTATTTGTATTATCGGATAATAATTTTCAAGGAGAAAATATTAAAGCTGTTTTTAACCGTTGGCAAAGAAGCCCTGCAGTATGAAATACGCCGGCTATCTCAGCCGATAGAAGACATCTTTTCACAGGAAGACCCTTCGATATTGTTGAAAAAGCAGCCTCCTCGTAACAACTCGAAAAGTAAAAGAGCAATTTCGGCCTCGAGACCTCTTCGGAGACATTTTATTGGTATCACTTGCTTCTCGATGTTGTTCTTTGCGATTGCTGCAGCGTTTTTTATTGGTACTTCTGTGGCCACTTTTAACAATATTGACACTACACGGGGCAGTCTAAATCGCACGATGAATGGAGCGTACCTTCCAGCGAACATTGCAATCATTGCTGCCTCAACAACTGCCCTTCTGGCATATAATTTACAAAATTCAACAGTGCTTGGTTACGTCGCCTACATTATTATGGACCAAAGTGGAAATAAGACGACATCATTCCAAAGTGACTTCTTGAAGGTTATCGAATTTATCACACAAGACACATCATATAAGCTCCTAGACGCGCAGGATAGAGATTTAGTTCTCACTATGTTTAAAGAAGATTTTTGTCCTTACCTAGAATTTTATGAAGAAACAACTCTGTCCACATGTCAAACTGTCCGAGACAGCTTTTCAAAACTCGGAGGTTTCTCTGCAGCTCAGAGGGTCGCAGACTATTATTACTCAAATCTCTTTGCTCCTTTCGGCTTCTATCAGTTCGACAGAACAATTGGGCAATTTCTAGTGAATAATCAAATGTTCTTTGAATATAGTGAGTTCACAGACTATCTAATTGAAGCATTATATACAATGGCGTTAAAAATCGGAGAGGGAATATACAAGCAGATCTATTTCGCTAGACGGGTGCTGGTTTTATCGATGGTATTCGCCTTGGTCTTTTTCGCTCTACTGTTTCTGGTTGGCTGGACCCTTTTCATTCGCAGAATGAAGTGGATAGTGCATGAAACGAAAATACTAATGCGCTTGATACCCAAAGAAGATGCAAATAATAACTTATATATTAAAAATTTCCTCAAAAAACGTTATTAAGTAACGCCTCTTGACAATGGGAGATGTAGAGGCAATGTATGCCGATTTAATTGAGAAATAGTATTTTGATCTCTAACCGTTCTTTGTATGCTTGAGTAAGCCATGGCTTTATACAATTAATTGGGGTGGGTGAAAAATGATAAAGAAATTCGTTATGCAATAAATGAATAGATCACACAAATAAGAAATTAGTTTTTCCTGCAGCATAATAGATTGTAGCTCATATGAAGTGAAATTATGGGGTTTTTGTGTTTATGTAGTTCGACGCCTGATAGATAATTTTTATCTATTCCTTGGATAAATTCCTATAACAAATTTCTATACTTATTGACTACTAAATGAGATTCATGTAACCTAAGGGTTCTTATCATACGATTCTCGGTGTTTTCCCTTGCTTTGCTCTGACATAATGCTAATACCCCTGGAACAAACAAGTTATGGCCCATTGCAAGGTATCTAGGGTTCGTCTGTGTTTTAATCTTATCTTCACTGTGCACACACCTTTATTAATATTTGCTAATAGATTCGAATATTCAATAACCACCGCTGGTAGTTCATGAGAGAAGTTTATATCAGATTCAGTCTCACTTATTTATCCATATCTTTCTCCCATGCCTGCAATTCCGCCTTTGCTTCAATCGACAGTTCATTTTCCTCATTTTTATGAGTCTTTCACTTTCTGTACTATTCCTCCATACCTTTTTCAATGGCATTATATTTGTCCACGCTTATTAGAAAGGGGAGTGTTTGCCTTTGTTCTTCAGAAAACCTCATAATTTAATTTATCCTGATCTTGGACAGCCAATAGGCTGAAATTTCTTTGTGTATATCTTTTAATTCTTCCAGCGCGAGTAGTGAGGTAAATAAATCACTCCTAAATCTTTTGGAGAGACCCGTGTCCCAGACTGTTTGGAGTAGATGTCCTTAGGAATTGCTTAGAGCATGAGCTACCCTTTTTACACTTTGGGTTGTCACTCAACTTCCTATTTGCATGGCTCTTTTGTGGGAAAGACACCTCTATCCAGAGTAGAATCACTTCGTGATCTGAGAACAAGTGTAAGTTTCTCTGTGTGTATAATCAAGGTCTCGAGTCTTATATTTCTTATTCCCTTCCCATAGATTACATACCGTTCGCATTTTTTTTTGGGAGGGGGAAAGAAAATTAATTCCAGTCGGAGTGATCTGACTATGGAAGCTTTGGACGAAAATTAGTGAGGCCCAAATAATTATTTTCGTCCAAAAAAAAAAAAGAAAAATGGGAATTACGGTTTTTCATATCAAATAATAACCAAAGATACCAAAAAATGCAATCAATATATGTAATAAATATTGCGATCCTTCTTTCATAAGCTAGACGATTATTACCGTGTTTGAAAATTAACTTCAGATCAGAAAAAGATGTAAGATTCAGTTCTTACGGTGACTATCATTCTTCACTCTATGATCTTTTGGAGTCCCTGCAACACCGAATCCTGGGTAATTAAATTCAAGAGAAAATATGTTTTTATTTTTCATTTCACGAGGTATAACCATCACCTGTCTCTTCTTCCTATTTGTGGTTGACAGAGGATGACGCCGGTGTGATGGAGTGGGCTGCTGCAATGATGAAGATTGTTCCGCATTATTTTCAAAGCTTTCCTCCAGCATAAAATTATTTCTTCGAAGGCTCGACTCCAATTGGTGGTCGGATTCACTGTTATTTTTGGCGCTTTCTTTCTTATTGGAGACATCATAATTTATACTCTTGCCCTTCCTTCCACGGCGAGCTCTGATGCATCTTGCTACCATTTGCCAAATTTCTGAAAATACTAACACGATCCCGACAAGAGCGTTCGCAGCGACACCGATTATGATTAAAATAATTAACCCGCTTCCGATCGACGTCCTCGACTCTTTTGGCAATTTCAGGCAGAAATCATCAATCCCGAGAATAATTGCCATTATCCCCATAACGATCTTAATGAGTTGATTGAAGATCAATATGCTCGTTTGGATCCTTGATTTGAACGGCTTATAATAGGCAACATGACCCAAGAAAAATACTGCGATGGCAGTATAGGTAGCTGCTTGTAATAGCCCCAAATCCTGCATAAAGAAAATGATGAAAGACACTAGCATGGTTTGCAATGTGAGAATAATGAGAAAGCCTCGTGTCATTGGGTTGGACTCTTTAAAATCTTCCGTTAGGATCCTCATTGTAGGAGGGACTGACAACCAGATATTAGTCTCTTTTGCTTTAGGCATGCTGGCTCTTTTAGCTCGAGCTTGAGGAGACGAAGCCGCAATCTTTGCAATTTTTGGACCGAAAGGTTCGACTTTTCTGTTCAGAAAATAGATACCAATCAAAATAATGAGAAAATAAGAAATGACCACAGAGTAACTGAGGACCAAAGAGAGGGTAGCATAGCTCCCCGTTGCAGTGTTTTCCCTAATTTGGATCAGACTGCTTAGAAATAATTCTCCAAAATCGCCCAGATAAAAGCTGAAAAACAGGTTCCATAGGAACAGATTTCGTAAATTGGCTATTTTGCGAGACAGATTTGGCTTCCCACTCAAAACGAGAGCGAGAATTGAAAGTATCGCGCCGAAAATCAGCACACCTAAATTCTTGCAGATGTTCATTCCATTGTTCTCCAGCATGACTGTCTCCGTTCCCCAATACTCGAATTTCCCGATTGTAGAATTCGTAATCTCATCTGTATCTTTTATCATCCATGCGAACGGATTAGGGATCAACTCTGATACTTGCACTTGTTCAATGAAGAGAACAAAATTTGCTGGAAAGCCGACATTGATATAGATAAACAGATTTAGTTCTGAGATAAAATTGACGAGAAGCGTAGCCACAGAAGACACACCTCCGAGCAAAGGAGGTAGAGCAGCATTTGTCCCTGCAGATGCTTGGAGAACGGCCCTTGCAGCCTCAGCCCCTGTTGACCCGTTCATGCAGTTGCTCAAATTTCCAGAGGAGTCTTGAGTAGGGTAAGCACAGGAGATACATTCCCATGTGTAAGTATCAGGATAATATGTCATTGGGCATTCAGAAATACAGGTGCCGTCAGGAGGATAGAGATAAGTTCCAGGATAGCAGGATTGGCAATTAGTTGCAGCACTCCCATTGCAGGTACGGCACTCCTGATAACTTCCATTCGTTGCTGATGGTTTATAGCAACCGTTGCAAGCATTGTCTTCAATGTCGAAATAATATCCAACTAATGGGCATTTTTGAACACAAGTAGAGTTATCTGGAGCAAAGATAAAAGCATCGGAGCAAGAGAGACAATTGTTTGAGTTTGGTCCGTAGCAGGTTTCGCAAGAATTTTCAGGGTCAGTCGCAGGAGATCCTTGGAAGCAGGGCTGGCAAGTCATGCTGGAAGTTTCAGGGTATGATCCTGGTGGGCATGTGGCGAGACAAGTGCCTTGATAGAGATAGCTGCTCGCACAGGAAAGACAGTTGTTTGAGCTCGATCCATTGCAAGTTTGACATGTTTTTTCTAAGCTGGATGCAGTTTCTTGATAGCATTGATTACAAGTGTAAGTTGCAGGTTCCGCATACCAACCTGCAGGACACGTTAATAGACATGTTTGATCCACACTATGAAAATATACCCCGGGATAACAAGTTGAGCATACCGTTGCACTCCCATTACATGTTTTACAGCTCTGGGTCGAACTAGTAGCTGTAACTACATAACACAACTCACAAACCTCATTTATAGTGTCTTTCCAATAACCATCTGGACAGGTAGTTCCGCATTTTCTAGTGATTGGATCCAAATAATAAGACGGATTACATGACAGACAATTGTTAGAATTTCCTCCTGTACAAGTTGCACATGTCTGATCAGATGAAACTGCTGAATCATATTGGTAGCATTGTTTACAGGAATTGGTTGCAGCATCGATATATGTTCCAGCAGGACAGTTAAGCACGCAAGTATTTACACTTGTGAGGTAGGCTCCAGGGAAGCATGACAGACAAGAAGTAGATGCATTTGAGGTGCTGCAAGTATAGCAGCTTTGTGTGGATGATGATGAGGTAGTAGCTTGGTAGCATCGAAGGCATTTTGTGTTTGTTGCATCTGCATACCATCCAATAGGACAAGAATTCACGCATTTTTGGGTTCCGTTATGAAGCAGCAGAGGGCTAGCGCAAGTAAGGCATTGATTTGAATTAGGACCATTGCAGGTAAGGCAAGACTCATCGTTGTTAGCTGGTGGATTTTTAGTGTAGCAAACATGGCATTTATTATCTGCTGTTGAGGGATAATATCCATTTGGACAGGTAGAAACACATGTTGAAGTTGTAGGATCTAAGAAAGCACCGGAAAAGCAGCTTAAACACTTGTTGGATGTGGTTCCCGAGCAAGAAGCGCACGCGAAGGGAGGAGTCGATGGATCAGCTGGTACGTAGCAAGCTTTACATGTATATGTAGAAGAATCTGCCCATGTCTGAGCAGGACAAGAATATACGCATTGCTTGTTCACAGGGTCGTAGTAAACTCCTGTATTGCATGTGAGACAGTTATTCGAGTTGGGACCATCACAAGTTTTGCATGACTGAAGTTGAGAGGTGCCAGTGATGTGTTGATAGCAACGTGTACATAAGTTGGTGGTATTATCCTTATAATAAGTGGTTGGACAAGTTGTAGTGCAAGTGTTGAGTACTGGGTTGAGAAAGAGAGTTCCAGAGCAAGAAGTGCAGTCAGTGTTCGCGGGACCCACACAAGTTTTACAAGTGGAATGGCATGGAAATAAAGTTATCTGAACGCTCTTGAACCCAAAAGATTCATCGTCTGGTGGCGAACTTAAAGTGGAATTCATATAAAGTGTCATGGTTGATGCAAAATGAGGGAAGATATGGGTGGCTCTGTCAAATACTACATCATGCCAATCCCCTGATCCGCAGAGATGTTTCGGAGATGCATTGTAAAAATTCATTGCTCTATAGACTTCCTTATCGTCAGCATAAATAAAAATGAATTCGTTGTCCCAAGAGTCAATAAGGAATAATCTCATGGAAACTATTGCTGCGTAATGAGGAGTAAGATCTGTATAAGTATGCTGAGCCCAGTCATTCTTACCAAGCTTATCATAACCTCCAACTAGGAGCTCAGAGCAAGTTGTGATCATCGCCGAACCTGATCCAGCACTCGTGGTCCAGGTTGCTGGCGAAGATACCCAATCAAAAGTAAAAAGATCTTGGATGTTAGTTCTTTCAAACTTGTCTGTTACCACTCGAAGACCTATTCGGCACTTACTCCAGCAGGAAACAACTAGAATAATTTACCTTGAGTCCATATGATCCATGACTGCCAAATCAAAACCCATAAACGCCTGTTGTTCGTGAGCCTCATTAGTTTAATTTTCAATGATTATTAAGTCAATACACCCACTTAATTGAAATAATTTAAAAGATTACAGTGCTATTAATTACCTCTTCGATCGACCTGAACATTAGGAAAATTGATCTCACTACCTTAGTTGCTGCTCTTATGTGCCAACTTTCCTCCACCTTATCATAAATGATCAGATTAGTCGGTAATATATTGTAAAATCCAATATTCCGTTAAATTCAATTTTTTTCATTCGAAATTTAAAAAAAAAAGAGGCTGAGTTATGCAATTAGTCATCAAACTTGAAATTTTGGTTGCCAAGTTCGATGAAGATGAGGCGTTGAAGCTTGGAAACTATTTCCTCAAACTTTCAAGAATTTCATGAATTATCCCCTATAACACTTCTTAACAAAACAATAGTATTTCTTACAAACTTTGATTAAGTTTTATTCCGGGTTTAATGTATAGAAGAGTGGGTTTGTTTCTCTTGATAAGAGAAGGATCAAATTTTAAAAATCTAAAAATTCTTCGTTTTGCTCGTAGAAAACTTCTCATTGTGAATACCTCTTGAGAAAGTTAGAAGCGAATCTGATATAAGATATTGGACAGAGGGCTACGTTTCTATCCCGAAATTTGTCCCGCATGCTAAAAAGGCCCCCAGAGAAGATGTGATCATAAACTTTGTCATCGATTTCCCAGCAGACAGCGCTCAAGGTTAGTTTTTGATTCTAATTTCTGCTTGGATGCAGTCTGCGGTGCAGTTGCTACGAAATGGTAACAGCTAATAATGCGTTTAAAGCTTTTTATTTCTTAATAGCTGTTTAATTTCATTTCAGTAATTCCAGGAACACTTTCGAACTTGTGTTGCTTTTCAGACATGGAGGACTCCTTCATGCAAAACAGGAACAACGTGCTTCTCCCTCTTCTCTGAACAATATGTGTCTTGTGACTGAAGATTAAAGATCGAGTCTGAAATTTGAGAGAAGTTCACTTTTTCCGGTTGTCTGCTGGAACTCGTGTTGTACCGCGATGCCACTCCTCTGTATTGGATTACTCACTAGCTGTTGACCCCAATCGATTTTTCATCTGAATTTAAGATCGGTTTAAACCCTACTTCTGCTCCGACTCCGCGCACTGGTTTTGGTTCCAGAAAACTTTTTTCGAGATTCAATTCATTTTCAGAGCCGTTTTGACAAAAAACCAAATCTTCGGTTTCATTCTAATCTAAATAAAACTCCAAAAAAGTATTCAACCAGGAATAAATTTTAAACTTTTCATTCTTTATTCAAAGCATGATTGGCACTGAAAAGAAAAAATATTTCTCGAATGTATTCAATCGAAAAGAACGTAACACGACCTTAAATCTTTGAAATGTGATAGCGCAACAAACGTTCATGAAATTTGTTACCTCATAGTACATCAATACATTTCTGTTCTGATTTATGACCACAGTTATCTTGCGCTATGAGAGATTATACCTATTTTCCATTTTCTTTCAACTCATCTCCCGATCCAAAGTTCTTTCAAAACTAACGTGGGTTTATTCTTACTATTTAGAGAAAATTTTTTCAGTCAAATTAAATCAAATCTTTATTGCCTCTCAGATTCAGCTATCCAAGTTTTTTTCATTTGCCAGTTAAAGACTCAAGGCGCTTATAATTCCTGTCTAGAAGAATCAAACTTATTTCACCTTGTATCACAGATGGCCCTGCTTTCTCGCCAATTATTCAGCTCTCTAATTAAGATGAACGAAGCATACTCAACAAATATGAGTGTTTTCGTAGTTCTGCTTATCGTCTCAACGCTCCAACAAGTCTCTCTTTGTTACCAGATACATCAGACCGAAGAAGACCCATTAGGCTTTGTCAACCTTGTTTTGATCAGAATCTTCAAATATTCTCGCCTATATTTTATCAGTCCTGACAGCTTAGTTGCACTTC
>ENA-UOUE01002020-UOUE01002020.1-compost-metagenome-genome-assembly--contig:-NODE-2020-length-10634-cov-10.804964_pt1 | contig 10634 bp, 7 predicted proteins | sample MGYA00238146_ERZ747223 | MGnify/ENA primary metagenome ERZ747223 (study PRJEB28781, sample SAMN06268865) | compost metagenome | isolation source: single cell | place: USA: California, Emeryville, Joint... | reverse complement strand
TTTGACGGATCGAAACTCACTGGGTTTGAATAAGATACGGAATTTCGTACTGTTTCAGTGGAGTCACTCAATGAAGTCGGTGATCTTTCGTTCATTCTATTCTCTTCGAAAAAATTTATGTTTTTAACGATCACGGTCGTTCTGGTAAAGCCTGCTTTTTACAGAGAATCAGTAAGCATTCCTGAGTTTCTAGAAATCGCATGAATCACCAACTCAATGAATGGAAAATCAATATTCATTCAGTCAAAGAAGCTTCACTTCCAATGATGTATATTAAGAAAGCCAATCGCGATTTTCAGAACTTTTGGCTTGAAAAAGAAGAAATGGTAGTTATTTAACAGTTATCAGAAGTACTGATTGAATTTGTTTTCTTATTCTCAGATGTTAGTGATAATATCGTACTCACAGCTAGGTATTATTGGTTCATCTATTTTCCGTGATAGGCCAAGCATGAAATGGCAAGACCTTCGAATTGGCTTGGCCATGAATGCTTTCGATCTGAATTTGATTTTCTCCAGCAATTTAAGTGGGAAGCTAAGACAAAATTTTCATTTCTAGTTGCTATCAGCCTTAAAAATTCTAAATCAACAAGGAAAATCAAACACTCTGTGTGAGAATGAGGAATAATTACTACTGCTTCCAACTTGTGAACATTAATAAGATGTGAAAGACACTTGTGTAATTGTTGGAGAAATAATCAATTGTAATTTTAATTAAGAGAATCACTCCACCAATAAAAAATGAAAGTACGGAAAGGAGTCGTGAGGAAGAATCCTCGAGAATAAAATTTTTTTATCAATAATGTTGATAACACTTAAAGCAAAAGTTACAAAACCTTTCTTTAGTTTCGGTAAAGTAATACTATACACAGCAAGAATAACACCTGTTGGGTTGTTTTAGTGAATTTGGCTCTCTGAAATTTAGAAAAATATAGAAAGAAAAAATTTGATGATGACTGTCTCAAATTATGAATTTTGGCAAGAGCCAAATGAACACATTGAATTAGCAAGATAACTCTCTCAGCAATAATAATAAATCTCAGGCAATTGTCCCATGCTCCAATTTGTGCCATTATTACAACCGTCAAAGTCAACAAACTCAAATGTCACTCCTCCTTCCCCTTCTATAATCTTTTTCTGGCTACTTCCACTCAAAGTATTTGTTCCACATTTCTTAACTGTGCTCACGATAGAATAATGAGCATCCGCCTTAATTTCAATACTTTTCTTGAACTTTATTACTACAATCCGTTCCTTTCCTTCGGTATACGTATCTGTTACTTCAAATTCCTGTGAATACATCTCCTTTCCAAAAATACTGCGCCCTGGTATTATAGACACAGTACCCGAAAGCTTTCCTTCCCAGAGAAGCGCATAAAACCCAATACCAATGATTTGAATGTTCTTCGTAGATTTAAAACTAATTCCATCAATGTTTACTTCTTTACCATAAGTCCAACCTACATCCCGAATCATCTGATATCTCGCGACCTTCAATGGAAATTTCTCTTGAATTTTCTTCGCCTCTGGCTCTATCAGACCTTTTTGATCTTGCTCTCCTTGAATATTTTGTGATAATTCCTTCAGTGTTGGCCTCTTAGAAGGATTTCGATCCAGCATCCGCTTCAACAGTTTTTTCATTTCTTTTGGCTGTCTTAATCCATCCACAAAGGTATTTACACACGTCGTATAGCATTTATTGTCTTTAATAATTTCGAGACACTCCAGAGAGTCGCTTGCAATTCCGCAACTCTTCAGCGCGCTGAGTGCAAGAGAGAAAATTTCTTCAGTTTCTCTTGTTGTCAAGTCCTGGAATTGCGTATCATCCATCCTCTTGACTTCTTCATTTGAGGTCCAGTCACTCAGGAAGTAACGATGGCTATCTCCCATGCAGAAAATATTTTCTAGCCTAGCATGCGCATCGATGATTTTCATCTTGGAAGAGATAAAATCGAGGTCTTCGGCGATATCGGAGATCATTTTCTCGAGATTCACGGTGGGAGGTTTATTCTGTGCTATATTACTGAGGGAAAAGTAGGGCTTCGTAACAAATGCAGCATTGGTTTGAGATATCTCGATGTACTCATACAGAACGAAGTCCGGATCGATTAAGCAAAGGCGGACTAGCTCCTTGGTAAAGAGGGTGATAGCTATATCACGGTGTTCCTTGTAGAGACGTGATTCAAGGTCGATAGTTCTTATCATGTATCGTTGATTGTCTCTTTTTTGCGTAGCTTCGTAAACTTTGTAATACGAAGCTTCGCTGACAGGGCGTAGATCGCTAAAAGCGAGCCTGATTGTAGGAGGGACGACTTCTTTTTTGTTAAGCATGAGAATACTCTTAGATAAAGAAAATTTATTGAAGCGGTTTAGATTATGCTGATCAAGAATCAATCTCGGTTCAAAAAACCTGAAGAATATTTCGGAGAGACAGTAGGTATATTTCAAAAAAAATTCCTAAAACTGACCCGGCAGATAGTTGATTTGCTTACTGATGTGCTAAAAAAATGAATTGAAAATAATCACGTGAAAGTTTAAGGATAGGACTCATGTGTTTCTAGCTCAAGTGCCAATGCAAAGCAAGGGTATAATTTAATCTGTGCCTTTTTCAATATAAAATGAGGCTAAAAAACACTAGAAAAAGACAGAAAATTTGTTGGGAATTAATCGTGCGAGTCTGTAGGTGACCTTCCGTGCATATAAAATATATATAAGAACAAAATACATATAACAAGACTGAGTAAAATTGAATTACAGAGCTTCTAAAAGCGACAGGCAGCATGTTTTCTCATAGCCTATTTACATTGATATTGAAGAGGTAAGGAATATGTCCTATCAAAACTGGAATCCTTTTCAGAGGTAAAAACCCAAATTTTTTATATGCAGCCAGCGCTACGGAGTGATTTGATGGACATGATATCATGATCGCTTGATATCCGCATTTTTTACTGAATTCTTTCAGCTCAGAAACAAGCTTTTCGGCAATTCCAAGCCTTCTGTAATCTTCATGCACTGATAATCTCCTCAATTCAGCGATATCTCCAGTGATCTCTTTACTCCGAACAATATTTGCATAATCTTTATGGGTGTCGTAAGGCTCGACCAAGACGGATCCGACAATCTTCTCTTTTTGATCTTTTGCTTTCACTGTGGCTAACCAAAAGCAATTTCTTTTGGGAATTATGAATCTCTCTTGAATATTTCGAAATTCGTTGGTAATTCTCGTTTTTTGGAGGTTATGATCAGTCACCGTAAGATATAAAGGAATAATGTATCCATATGCTGCAACCAGGGCTATAGACACAAGGAAAAGGGAAGCTGAAAGAGCAGAGCAGACTCCAAATCCCACAATTTGACAGATCGCTACAAGAGGGGCTGTGATAGCCAACAGAAAAAATCCGATTCTGAACCATCCGTAATAGATGATGGCACTTTGGACAGACATCTTCGCTGAATATGGAAAATAGAGGTTTTTTGAAACCATCTCCATGAGCAATGCATCATTAATGGGTTCATAGGGTTTAATAATCAAGGTATTTATTTTCTCCATCGTGGGTGCTTGCCATTATTAATTTAAATCCTTGCTAAAAAAGAATTAATCCCAATATTTTTAAAAAGTGGCTACGGATTGGAATTTTCATTTGTAGGCGTCCAGAGGATGAAGGGCAACAAAATAATGCAATCAATATAGGGCATTTCATATGATGCTTTCTGTGATTCTGATATTTTCAAGAATTGAGGGCATTTTTCAAACTAAACATAGCTTAAATGAATTTCATATGCATGAATAAAAGGGAGACTTGTTTGAGCTCTCACACAGCCAAAGCATTCTTTTTGGGTCAATTGACACTCATTCACTTATTCCTAAGTTGGTTTTGAGTTGCAATCAGCTCAGAAACCGGTCCTATTAAACTCAATAAATGTATAAAAGCCCTTTATGGGTGCATAATAAATTTCCGCTGAACATAGCAGACTGAAAGTCTGACAATCCAAGATCAGCTAGCAAACGATTCTGAATCAAGATTCAAACAATCGTTTTCATTCAAAAAACAAAAAAATAATCCTGTAACGTGAAACACAGCGTCAATCTAATATTCTCCGGAGTCTGAATTGGCTGGACTGAAAAATAAGCATTCATTCCTCATTCCACTTGAAATAACACCGATTTTGGCCACAACGGCTTCTACTCTCAATGCTTCAAAGAACCCTCAGATTCCTGTTTCTATCATCATAGCACCGACAGAAAGCAGTTTACTCTTCTTTCAGAAAGTTCAGCTGACTATGTAATTAAGGGCATTTTTATCAATATAGAATCGGGAGTTGACAATTAGCAAATTAAAAGCTGGAAAAGGCGGCAATGCTTGAGCCATTTTTATTTATTTTTTTTAATTAAAACTGCTTCAATTGCAGGAGCATGAGTTTGTTCTTATAATCATAAATTAGACATTAGGAGTTCTGATGACAAAGACCTCAACGTTGCTTTTTGTAGGCTTGCTTGTAGCTCTCTTTGCTGCTGCACAAGCTGAAAAACACACAAATGTCGATTACCTCAGTTTTGGTTACGACATTTACCGTGGAAACCCACACAGCACTCAAGGTGTTGATCCTGGCTTCAGATTCGAAAGAATTTTCGATCTCACCTACAACCAAAAGGCGAAATCCACTGATGGAAACTGGGATGTTCCTGACTTCGTCACCATGGCAAGAACCGATGCCTGCACCCTTAACTTTGACTCCGTTCAGCTTGACTCCATGGCCAGCTATCAAAAATCTCTTGAAGTCGAAGTTTCCGTTTCTGCTGGATTCTTCGGTGCTTCCTTCAAGGCCAGTACTTCTTACAAGTCAGTGGAGAAGACCATGACAACAACCAGCGATAAGCACATTTATTCCTCTGCTGTTTGCGATGTATACAAAGCCAAGATGAACGCCTATGATCCTCCAAAACTTCACGAAAGTTTCATTAAGGCTTTAATGAGTCTTCCATTAAACTATGACGAGAAACAATACTTCAAACTCATTGATAACTACGGAACCCATGCTGTCACCGAAATTAACATGGGAGCTAGATACGGCATGATCAGTACGATTAGCGAAAAGTCCTACGAAACCTTCAATTCACAAGGAATTTCAACAACTTTTGCTGCCTCTGCCACCATCAAAGCTTTCTCAGGGAGCATTGATACCCGCACAAGTCAACAAAAGGAGTGGGCAAACAAATATAATTCTGCTATGACCAACTATCAGATTATTTCTGTTGGTGCCAAGCCAGTTGCTAATGGAGACGGTGTCGCCTGGGCCCAACAAGCTATCAGTCAGCCAATGCCTTTGAGATACACTTTGGTCCCATTGAATGAACTTCTCGTTCCTCTTTACGTCAGAGGGTCTTTGGAAGCTTCCCGAATGAACACGATCAAAGCTAACCTACAAACTGCTTTGAAGAACTATTGCAGCAACAGTCTCCGACCTCAAGGTCTCTTATCAGATTGCAACAAGCCTGCTGACGTCAAGCCAGCGCCAAAGCTCAACTCCTGCAAATGGTGCGCCAGCAACTGCGGTGGGGACTTCCCAGTCGATGGAGGTCATACCTCTGCCGATAGAAATTGGCCAAATTGGTCGTACACTTTCGGCCAAAGCTGCTTCGGTTCCTATGGAAACAATAAATACCAGAATGGCATCCACCTTTGCTGTCAGAATGTCGACTCCACCAGGAAAGGTCAATGCAGAGTCTGCAATTCTTGTGGAGGAGACTTCCCTGAAGTCGTTGGTGCTCTCCAAGTTGATACAAATTGGGACAAATTCACTTCTGCTTTCGATCATAGTTGCCAAGGAAACTCCAGGACTCGACCAAAACCTGACGGTGGTTTCAAGATTTGCTGTCAACGAGACCCTATCTGCAGCCTGTGCAGCAGTTGTGGTGGAGCATGGCCTCACGAATCAGGTGTACTTGCAGCCGATCAAAACTGGCCTAAATTCTTCAGCGGCAGAGGTCACAGTTGTTCGGGTGCTCTTGGCAAAAATGATGCTAACCGTGGCATGAAGTGGTGCTGCAAGACCAAGGGAATCAGCCAATTCCAGAATTTCCTTGATTTGGATGAGAATATGACCGCATCGATTTAAGAGAAGAGAATATGTCATATGAGATTGAGTAAAGTTACCCTAAAGCTTTATATAAATGTCGGATATTTACTCTTTCGAGGAATACATTCATTCAGATATACAAAGATAAATTGAAATAAACGAATCTTGAATAACAAACAAAATCCTGAAAAATAATCTCCACTAATTCGAGAGATTAAGTATTACCAAAATATTAGGATATTACTTCTTCGATCCAATTTTATTTGTAAACTCTGAAGAGAGCCCATATTCGTACAATACTGTTTACGAATTTTATTTTTATTTTTTTAATTCCAATGTAATTTGCTAATATCCAGCGAAAGGCCCAAGGAATCAGTTCTAAGAAAATGAAACCGAGTAGAAAGCAAGTTCAATATCAGAAATTAGCGGTGAAACTATTAATTCCGTGAAATAAATATTGATGAATTGTAGAAACATATTCTGTAAGGTCTTAGAGCCTGTTGGTAGTATTCGTCATTTTTTTGTATATGTTGTCGTCCTCTATACGATTTGAGGGATAATTTAATTATGCTGCTTAGGTCTCGTTAACTACAGGCTGCTACATCGGATTATACATCTGCTGAATGCTACTAGCCTTTCGCCGATAGTTCATTCCCCTGTTGAAAGAGCTGTCTCTATCACTTGTCTTTTTTCAACCTTGCGATACAGTACACATAATCAAACACTAACCATATCACTAGGGTCCATAGGTCTAATCTGCGTTTTTCTTCAATAGTGATTTTTTGTAACAGAGTGGTGAAATTTTGCATTTCTTTTTTACTTAATATCTACGCTGTGAAGATGCCAAGCTTCGATAGTGGAAAATATCAGTTCTCTTTTTTTTTTTGTTTTTTAGAAAGATAAAGGATCAGCACGTACACAGATCCACGAAATATTCCGAATCAAATAATCAACTGAATATAAAAATTTATGAGAATTGTAATTGTCGTATCACATTCGAAATAAACCTAAAATTAAAGAATTTAGAGAAGTGCAGCAAACCTCCACCCCAAAATGCATGGTCTTACCAAACCAAAGTATACCAGGGAAATTGAGGACTTCCACCGATATGATGCGACCTAATGTCAGACAAGAACCGTAGAAAAATTTAAAAAACGGTTCGTTCAAGATTATTAAAGATCTTCTAGAAGGTCAGCAGATGCGAATTGAGCGTTTTGACGAGCGGCAGACAATGGTGGAGGAGAAACACGAAAGGTTTAAGGCCTTTTGCAATCCTAACTTCAAAAATGGAGCTGATTCACTTCAATACCTACTTAGAATTAACGGTCACTCTACGAACTAATTGAAATCGCAGGTGACCAGAAAAATCAAATCGCTGAAGTATCACAGCAAGTTTCTGGGAACATTGGTTCAACAATAATGGCTCTTGGTGGTCGTTGTTCTTATTTGGAGAAAGGTCAAGGAAAATGTCGTTGATTATGTAGTAAACGATACTGCTATGATGTTGGAGTTTCGGACTTTTCATGGGGATTGACTGGTCGAATTCAGGAGATGTCATAAGAGAACACTCTTCAAGCATTTGAGTCGAATAAATATAATGAAGATCCTATGGAAATGTATGGAAATGGACACGAGAGTGAGGAAGTTCTATCGAGCGTATTTATCAATTGAAAAATATATAAGCTCATAAGAGACACGACTAAATAATGATGAAAGTCATATTGTTCGATATTTAAAATACTATAATCCGGGACCATATCAGGATAAGTCCATAATGAGATAAGCAATTAACAATCCCAGCAAAGCATTGGTCCAGCTCTTGGCAATAAAAAAAACAACAACAAAAGATTCAAGACTCAAACATTTTGACGCATCATTTTTTGAGAACGTATCAGTATGAAATGCATAACATTTTCTCATAACCTATTTACATTTATATTGAAAAAGGTAAGGAATATGTCCTATCAAAACTGGAATCCTTTCAGAAGTAAAAACCCCATATTTTTTTATACGCAGCCAGCGCGACATAGTGATTAGGCAGGCGGACATGAAATCATGATCGCATGATATCCGCATTTTTTGATGAATCTTTCAGCCCAGAAACAAGCTTTTCGGCAATTCCAAGCCTTCTGTAATCTTCATGCACTGACAATCTTCTCATTTCAGCGATATCTCCAGTGATCTCCTTACTTCGAACAATATCTGCATAATCTTTACGGGTGTCGTAAGACTCGACCAACACAGAACTAACTACTGTGGCTAACCAAAGCAACTTCCTTTGGGAACAATCAACGTCTTTTAAATATTCTCGTTTTTTGGAGATCATGATCCATAAATGCAAGATATAAAGGAATAATGTATCCATATGCTGCAGTTAGGGCTATAGACACAAGGAAAAGGGATACTCAAAGAGTTGAGAAGACGGCAAATCTATCGATATGAGAGACAGTTAAGAGAGATCCTGCGATAGCCACATTCTGAACCATTAGTAATAGGAAATGGCGCATTGGAAGGACGTCATCGAGGAATATGGAAAATAGAGGTGTTTTTGTAACTATTTCGGTCATAAATGGGCCTCATCGGGCTTAATAACCATATCTCATTCAATGTGGGTGTTTTCTACTTTTATTTTTAATCTTGAATTTATCCCAAAGGAATTAAGTAGCAGGATTTTTAAAGAGCAATGAAGGAATGGAAATTTAATTTGAAGAGGTTCAGAGGCAAAGAAGAAGCAAAATAAAGGAATAAAGGAATTAGATGACAAAGCATGTGATCGATCCTCTGTGGACGTATTTCAAACAGATCATATCTGAATTGAATTCCAACTGCGTGAAGAAAAGAGGCTAATTTAGGCCTCCCATGTTGCAAAACACATCTTTTCGATCAAGATTACGCATTCCTGAGTTGGCTGTAAGTTGCAATCAGTTCAGAAACTGCTACTCTTTGCCCTGTAAAAAACAATCAAATTATGGATTCATAGTGAATTCTGCTGAGTATAAGAAGAGAGTTTATCGATTCAGGGTCAGCTAGCTAATGAGTCTAAATAGAGATTCAAACGCTCATTTTATTTAAAACACATTGTATTCCCGTAAATCCTACATATCGCAATTAGTCAACAAATTATCCTCGATCAACTGGGCAGAAGTAATCATGCCTTGTCCTATCGAACCTGAGTTAACGTCAAGGAAATAGATTCTTAAAGGGTACTTTGGACAAAATGGCACGTAAATGCTGAAAAAGGAATGTTTACCAAGATTTGATCACGACAACTTCGACTCTCAGTGTTTCATAAGTGATTCAGATTAGAGTTTCGATCGCATCACAGACCGATAGGAAGAAGTTTGCAAAATTTCAGTTATCTATTCTAATTGAGGGCATTTTTTATCTAAACAGACTAGGGAGTTTGACAATTAGCAAATTAACAGCCAAAAAAAGCGGCGATGATTGAGCCGGTTTTTTGTTTTTATTTGATTAAAAAACGTCCATAAATTACATGAGTAGCTGGTTCTTATAATCAAAAAAATAAAAATCAAGAGTTTTGATGAGAAAGATCTCAAATTTGCTTTTTGTAGGCTTGCTTGTAGCTCTCTTTGCTGCTGCACAAGCTGAAAAACACACAAATGTCGATTACCTCAGTTTTGGTTACGACATTTACCGTGGAAACCCACACAGCACTCAAGGTGTTGATCCTGGCTTCAGAGTTGCAAGAATTTTCGACCTCACCTACGACCAACAGTTGAAATCTAGTGATGGTAACTGGGATGTTCCTGATTTCGTCACCATGGCAAGAACCGATGCCTGCACTCTTAACTTTGAATCCACCCAACTTGACACCATGGTCAACTATCAGAAATCTCTTGAAGTCGAGGTGTCAGTTTCTGGTGGGTTCCTAGGCATTGCCTCCTTCAAGGCCAGCGCTTCTTACAAGTCAGTGGAGAAGACCATGACAGCAACCAGAGATATACATGTATCTTCCACTGCTGTTTGTGATGTATATAAAGCCAGAATGAACCCTTATGATCCTCCAAAACTTCACGAACAGTTCATCAAGGCTTTAATGACTCTCCCAACAAACTACGATGAAGGCCAATACTTCAAGTTCCTTGATTACTACGGAACTCATGCTGTTACCGAACTTAACATGGGAGCGAGATATGGGATGATTAGTACGATTAGTGAGAAGGACTCCGAACAATTCAATTCCAACAGACTCGCCATCGAGGCAGCTGCTTCTTTCCATGTCTTAGGTTTCTCAGGAAGCGTTGATACCCGCACAGACTCTGAAAAGAAGATGGCGAACCAATATAAAAATGCTAGGACCAGCTATCAGATAATTTCTGTTGGAGCCAAGCCAGTTGCTAATGGAGACGCCGTCGCCTGGGCCCAACAAGCCATTACTCAACCAATGCCTTTGAGATACACTTTGGTCCCATTGAGTGAGATCCTTGTTCCTCTATACGTCAGAGGCTCTTTGGAAGCCTCCCGAATGAACACGATCAAAGCTAACCTACAAACTGCTTTGAAGAACTATTGCAGCAACAGTCTCCGACCTCAAGG
>ENA-UOUE01002019-UOUE01002019.1-compost-metagenome-genome-assembly--contig:-NODE-2019-length-10636-cov-10.275594_pt1 | contig 10636 bp, 11 predicted proteins | sample MGYA00238146_ERZ747223 | MGnify/ENA primary metagenome ERZ747223 (study PRJEB28781, sample SAMN06268865) | compost metagenome | isolation source: single cell | place: USA: California, Emeryville, Joint... | reverse complement strand
TTATTTGAAATATTTGACGGTTCTGGCGGTCAAACCATCAACAACATCCTCATCTTCATTGAACTTGGTCCAGAATTCCTCAACCTTCTTTCTGTCGGCTTCGTTGTTAGGGTCGAGCTTGGTGAACTTATGGTATTCGTATTGATCGTGTTGCTTCACCATCAATGGGATGTCTTTACCTCTCCAGCAGAACACACCTTAACAAATTCCATCAATAAAGCTCAAAATAATGTTATTTATTACCTCTAATTTCAAGATTTGGCTCATCACCGTAAACACCATAAATAGCGTAGCAGTACTTTCTGAAGTGGTCAAGTCTTTGCAAGAAACCGTTCATCAAGTTGTTGGTGAGGAAGACAACCTTTCCTTCACCTGGGGCCTTAATATACTCAACGAACCAGAGGGAGTAGCCTTCTGGGTCGAAAAGTTTCCAGAATTCGGCGACGGCAGCTTTCTTATCTGAAGCGTTAGTGATCATGGTCTTGAAATCGTAGAAGTTGAATGGTGATGGTGGGAGGCTTTCAAGCTCGACTTTGGCTTCGTCGACCTTTGGCTTTTGTTCTTCCTCCTCTTCTTCATCATCCTTCTTCTTTGGCTTGGCAGCTGGCTTTTCAGCGGCCTTCTTCTCCTCCTTCTTTGGTTGAGGAGGAACGTAAAGAGGCCATCTCTTCTCAGCGTATCTGACTCTTCCCAAACTCTTGAGGACTTGAGGAAGGGTAGAAACAGCATGGAAGTAGTTGAAGAAGTTAGGGAAATTCTTTCTGAACTCATTGTCGAAGACAGTGGCAGCAGGGGCTCTGGCGGTGGCCGCCAAGGAGATATCAGCGATGGTTACGCCGTCACCAACGAGGAATTTGTTGTGGGAGAGATGGTCCTCGAGGATTTGGAGCTTCTTCTTAAGATTCTCGAGATTCTCGTTGAAGGTCTTTTCATCAACTGGCTTATAGCCGGTGATGGCGCCATAAGTAGCAACGAAAGCTGGCATAAGGTCTCCAGACAACCAGTCGAGCCATTGGTCAACCTTTCCTTGTTCGAAGGAGTTCTTTCCATAGAGCTTCTGGTCAGGATGAGCACGAGCGAGGGCTCTCATGATGGCGTGGCTCTCGTAAAGAGTGCCCTTTGGGGTTTGGGCAGCTGGGACTTTGCCGTTAGGGTTCTTGGCAAGGTATTCTGGTTGCTTGAGTTCTAAAAAGGAAAGGATTAATAATTATTATTCGAGGGCGGAAAAACTTACGCTCCCAGGTAAGGAACTCGAGGTCGCCAGTCTTTCCGATGAATTCGGAAATGATGAGGATTTTCCAGCAGTGTGGGCAGCCGGCGTGAACGAAAAGCTTTTGGATTTCAACCATTTTTGGATCTTTCAGGAGATTTCTATTTCGGATTTTTATTAAATTACTAATTTTTGTAATATCTGAGCTTATTACTTCAGATACTGCAAACTTTTCTATAGAATCGAATTTTGATTCATTTTGCTATAAACAAGATTTGTTGAGTATTAACCATCTGATAGAGTAATAGCAATGACAAAAATTACTTAATGAACTAAGAAAAACAACATACGTCTTGTTGTTATTCCAACTAGTACACAGAGATTATAATTAGAAAGTTTTTTCTATTTCTGGTTGTCAGAATTGGGCTTGTGAAGTGGCTAGGTTATATAGCGTATTTAACAATCCATTAGTGATCAGTAGAGCTATAAAGAGCGGCCCTTAATCGGTGAGTCTTTAGATTTAGTTGAGCTCGTAATCTTGCCTTGCCGGCCCAGAATTCTAACTCAAGAGCTAGTATTGAGTTTTTAAGCGTTATTGCACATCAATAAACCCAATAAATTCAATCTTTTGAAATTTGTACTGCGCTACTACAAACTTAAAACTGATTTTCCATGATAGCAGCAGGATCAGCAAAAAACGACGCCTTGCTTGTCGACACAAACGTAAACTACTTTTTTTCGCATGCTTGCTCAACAGTCACAGAAATGCATGAAAATTATCAGCGATCGATTGCATTATGCAAAGGACACTTGCAAATCCCTTCAAGCTTTCTTCAATAACCTTGCTTCTCTTGAGGAGAACTACTCAAACGGACTCAAAAACCTCTTATCTTCAAGTAGTTTCCTCATCTTACTTCCACTAAGCGCATATATCATCAGGCACGCTGCAAACATCGTTAAGAAAATGCAGAGAGGTCGAAATGAGGTATGATTCCTCCAATAACAAGCAGCTGAATTCTGTTTAAATAGCTCTGTGAAGGTGTTGCTTGATTCTTTGGTCGGCGGCATGTTGCAACTTTCCGAAAACCATAAAAAATACATCGATTTTCTTAAACTCACGACAACGAAAACCATATCTGATCTCTTAACTTCCATGAGGTGCGTTAAGCAGCTTTCTATTGATTTCTTACAGCAATTATCAGAGAAGTGAAGAAGAAATCATTAGCGGAGCTCGAACGTGACATTAAGAAAGACCTGACTACAATATTCGATAGAATTAAGACGGAGAGGTCTAATCTCGCCTCCTTGGAGAAAAAGCACAACGGTTTTATTAAGCGAGGAGAGAAAACAGCAGAAGCGATGCAAGTTGCAGCGAAAATCAACGATACTGAGTCCTTGATTGGTGCTTTGGAGGCATCGATCGCGCAATTTACAATCAAATCAAAGAAGAGTTTGAACACACGAATTTTTGCATCAGCTCTAATTTTTTCCGTAGAATTAGGCGACGCGCTTGAAGGACTAGAAGCAGCTGAAATATTCCGAACGAACAATTTAAAAAATGTGTTTATTTTACATTGCAAGAGCGCGGCAGAGTAAAATACCCTCTCTTTGCTGCATTAAACGCTATTTCTGTGCTAGAGTGTATGAATCTGATAGACACGTCATGGCGAAGTTGTATGAGCAGCTTGAAAAAATCAACTTCGAACTCGACTTAACCGATGTAAGAAGATTCCGGCAGGAGGCTTTGGGCTTTTCTCCCGAAGAGGCAAAGAACCTTTTCCAAAACCTCGCGGTGCAGAAATCAATAAGCGAGCCCCCGAAAATCGAGTCTCTAAAAGCCGACTTAAGTCCCTTGCAGCTCCAACAATCGAAGTCCATCTCACCGACGAAACCAGGAGCTGGTAGCGCAACTTGCCTCAACATTTCAAAAACAAGCACATTCACCAGCATGACCTCCGACCAAGATGAACCTAGTCCGAGAAGGACGAAAACTCAGGTCGTTGGCTATCCTAAACCGCGTGTAGACAACGCTAGGTAAAATCTACATCGCAAGTTTGAAATCTAAAGGGTTTTTATAGCAGGGGGAGGTCAGACCAGTCCTCAGGAGTGAGCATATACGAAAAACCTGACAGCGAATATCATCCAAAATTCCAATACCATCCCAGTATCTTTTTCGAAGCAGCTCCTCATCACACTGATATCGCCGCGAATTATGACGTCAAATACTTGAATATCGTTATCTACATGCTGGTGAGAAACTACATGGTTATCCATGACGCTACAATGCCGACCAAATCTGACGAAGACGAAAGCGTGAATTTTCTTCCTGTGCTGAAAAATCGGCTCAAAGTGCTAATGAAAGAGCAGAGGCTCGTTGATATCCTCTTCAAGCTGCCCATTGAAAGCAAATCCTCCAACGTGATCGAGAGTTTCAAGAAGCAATCCAAGCCAATCCTGACTCTGATCATCGAGTCACTTAAAGGCAATCTAGAAAAAGCCGTTGGAGGTGCTAGCGAAGGGGCCTTGAAAACGGAAGAGGACTACAAAATATGCGCAAAGATGTTCCGGCATTTTGTCATGCTCGTTGCCATTACCAGGCTCTGGCAATTGGAAAACGCGAAGATTATGGGTAAACAGGTCACCAAGCCTGCAGAAGACGCTTTTCTTGCAGAATATGAACATGTTTGCACGTTCTTCTTAGAAACTAACCTCGAAAAGCTCACTGGTGCTGAGTTTCTAAAAGAAGCGCAGAAAATCTTGAGTTGTCGTATGCTGCAAGGTGATACGATAGCATTCGGCTACCCTGTGAGCAATCAAATCTGTGAGACGCTTTTTGTGGCCTTGATCAATACTGATGGCGAAGGGGTAAGGGTCTAAGTGGCTTTCTGCATTGATTAATCACATTGAATAGCTATTTATTGAAGACTGGGATCTATTCTATGAGTACATATTCAAATTTTGCAGAGAGTGCCTTTATCTCCCCCAAGAAACGATATTTCTGATCGCTCTTCGCTATCTGTTCGACAGACATCTCAAGATCTATTTCTTCCGCAAGGACCGGCAGAGGGCGGAGGAATGCTGTCAGGAAACCTATAAAATTGTACGAAATTTGCGAAAGCTGATGGCTTCGAGCTCGGACATTCGTCCAGCGCTGGTGAACTATATCAATTATAGTCTCACCAAAGAAATTTGGATTGGTGGGCTGAAGCTTGTTGAATCATTTAAGAAGTCGATACCGAACTCCGGGATCGTGATACGCACGTTTCTTGAGATCCTATACATCGCATTCCATTATCAGTAACGATCTATTTCACAACACTTATCTAATATATCATTCAGACAAGCTAACTTGAAAATAAAGGATTTCACACACCATTTTGTCAATGCTTTCTCCTTGAGCGGCTATTACGCCTACAAACAGATAGAAATACCATTCAAAGCTTCGAGGAATCGAAGCAAGAGCCCTGGAGGTGGCGCTAACTACGACAACAGTCCGCAGCTCGAACGTAAATTTCTTGAAAAATGCCTTCGCTAATTCACCTTCAGCTGAAAATTTCGGCGTTGTGCTGAATAAGATCTACAAAGAAGCAGAAGACACTCTCTCGAACCTTTGTGAGGTGCTAATCACTGACCTCTCGGAGATATTAGATATAAAGAGAGCAACTTTCGAAAAGCAACTACGATTGGGCTACTTGAAAGCCATAATGAAAGACCCTATTGGAGAAATTCGCTACTTCATGCAGATAGAAAATCGGGATGGAGTTACCGAAGACGTTTTCGTCATTGCAAATGAGTTATGGAAGATTGATTCTATCGCGGTCAAATACGAGTTGGAAAACTCTCCGTACTATGAAGTTACCAGCGTCAGTTTGGAAAAATGGCTGATTCAAATGTAAATGATTGAAGTAGCTGCCTTGAGGTCTTACACTTTACATAGAGGCAAAAACATGAAAGAGTTCCTTGAAAAAATAAAAAAAGAAGAGAAGTGGGTGCCAAATAAAGATCAGGTACTGCATCTAAGGGGTTTTTGAGTTTTGATTACAGTTTACTGTTATAGGAGATTTTACATAGCAATGGGCCTTTGGACTACTGCTATATATTGTTCAATTCGGTGTCTTGTCTCAACGAAGCTTTTTGTGAGGAGTTCAAGACAGCTTTTCTGAAAAGATTCGAGCATATTGTCTATGAAGGTAAAGCAACTACACTTGCCAATCAGTGAAATCCTCATCATTTTAGCTATGAATGACTATTTGGAGAGTCTTGTGGCCAGTGTTTCTTTCATGATGAACTCTAAAGGTCCCGAATTCTCGCAGTTGCTACTCACCAACATGACAAAGCCACGTAAATGGTTATTCAAAGTGATCAATAAAATTTTTGACTGTTAGGAGGGACAGTGAACTTAAAGAAAGAATTAATAGAGCAAATCAACGACGAAAAGAAAGTCGAAAGCATATGTATTATACTCTTTCGATTCTCAATTGCTTTAATGCGATTTCTCATTAGATAATTTCTTGGTCGGAGTTGCTCTCAGATTTGGAAACATCCAATTCTTGGAACGGCAGCTACAAGGTTCTCTTCACGATCTCTTCGGTGATCAGCCTCAAATCATCAGCTCTGTTCCTGATTTCGTCGCTACATGTCTGAGCAGGATCTCCAGCATTTTTGGAAAATACCTCGTGAGTGAATACTTCAGAATCTACTTCTTCGAGCTTCTGTATCATAACTTTGACGAGGCGGTGTTCTCGAACTCTCGCCCAGAGAATTTCCAAGAAAAATGTAAAGATCCCCTTCTTCTTATCCGAAACTATACCTTTACTTCCATAGATGATTACTCCGCGAAGGAACTCTTGCCAAACCTAACTTTCTTTATGAAGACACTCAAGAAGCGAATACCACAGCAGTATTTCGTCTCGCTAATGCTAGAGATATTGGGTTTCTTTTTGAATGGTAATTTACTCAAAGTGGGTTCACCCAGCTGATTCTCTTTGCAAGAATATTGCGTACATATTATCGACTCGAAAAAAGCGCCTCGAGGCGCGCATCTAGCATATCAAGAGTTTTTAAAATTGGAGCTGAAAGCGATTGTTGATTTCTTCTTCCCAAAGTCAGTGATAAATCAGGTAATTTGGGTTTAAATAGGCTATTAATAAAGATGCGTATTAGGTCGATAAGCAAAAGCTTGCAATAAAACTTGAGAAGGTGCAGTTAATAATTGATCGCTTCGGAATGCAATCGAGCCAGCTAACAGCTGAGTTCAAGAGTTTGAATCGAAATGGGTCTCAAAAGGACGCTTTTCTGTTTATGGTTATTCCAAGGATTCTGCTACTAAGGCCTCTTGATGAGCACGCGTCCAGTTTTTTAAAACATTATAAGAAAATTATAGATTAGTAATCTTTCATGGTTCCAAATAATATGTTTTCTTTATTTTGGTCGCTTATAATTCGGATTGATAACTTCCCTTACTATTTTTGATATCATTGCTATTATAATTCCTCAATCGACACCGATTTGAGACTGAGGTCGAACTTTGTGGACAAGAAAGAGATGAAAACGAGTATTAAATTCTGCTTGTTTATATGCAGATACAATGATGTAATATATGAGTAGCAGCAATAAGTATTATGAACTTTGATTTCTGATGTAATGCCCACTTTTCACATTTTTTAGTGATCGGTTATTCGCAATCATTGCACTAAAGTTGGCCTTAACTATTCATCAATTAATAGATATTTGGAGCGATTCCTTTCCAGATCGTTTTTCAGGCAGCGGATGAAGTACTAAATTTCATTGGCATATGAGAACTGTATTAATTTCATGATCGTGAGAGCTTGAGGAATTTGAATTCAATTTAACTATCGCTTCGTTTCATTGGGCTTCTCTTCACTTGGCTGATGAGCTACAAAAATTTTACAACACCATGGTCGTGAGTTTATCGAAAACCCACAAATAAATCATCTGATGCTTAATTTATTTTTAACAATTAATAGGCTAACTCTCATTCTTTAAAATTAAATTTCGGATGTCATCAGCAAAAAGCCCGATCGCAGATCCAATCAATGAAAGCTCCAATACAATCTTAAACAAGCAATGCCAAATTAGCGTCTTTCACAAGTAGTTTCTTTTGATTTATACTAAAGATCTCACTTCGAATTTATTGAGGTTCGTAAGATATCAAAGATTTGCCGATTACGATCCCATCATTAGTTCTCAGAGCTTTTTAAAATAATTATAAAAATATCTAAGGATAAAATGTCACAGAAAACCAGTAAGAAGGAAATCAAAGACGTACATCCGATTTTTTAACCTCATTCTCACTTATTCAATAGTTCGCCACTGCCAAGGCCAGCGAAAATGATTCTAAGAAAGCAAACTTGAGCAAACAAGAAGGTAAACGCTCATTCCATAGTCTCTAATCTTTATCTATATACTTCGCTCAGAGCAAGCATCTAAAAAGAAGGACGAAAAGCCATCAACAAGTACCTTCCTGTTGCCTTAGCCATAATAACCTTTTTATTTTTTCTCTCTGCTACTAAAGGTTCAAAATCGAAGAAAGAGGAAACTCTTCAAGTCGATGCGAAAGCTCCCAAAGAAGAAAAGAAGACCACAAAGGCAGACGCCAAAGAAGCTGCTTCCAAAGACAAAGGCGCAAAAACTGAGGAGAAAGTTGCCAAGGCTGACGCGAAAACTGGCAAGGGAAAGGAACAGCCTGAAGATAAAAAGAAAGAGGACCCAAAAGCAACGAAAGGAGGAAAAGCTGATGAGAAACCAGCGAAAGGCCAAGAAAAAGTATCGAAGGAGGAAGAAAAACCTAAAAAGAAGGACGCGAAAGAAGAAAAGCCAGCAAAAGCTGAGGAAAAAGGCAAGAAGGGCAAGGAAGAAGAAAAGCCTGCTAAAGATTCGAAAGGAAGTAAGCAGATTAGATACTCTTCAGGTTTCTAAAGCGCATTTTACAGCCGAGAAGGGTAAAGGAGGCAAGAGCGTAGATGAGAGAACTAAGGGAGCGAAGAGTCCAGAGCCGAAAGCTGATGAAAAGAGAAAAGGTGCGAAGAGTCCCGAGCCAAAAATAGAATTTGAGAAGGAAAGTCCAAAGTCTCCAAGCCGAAAGGAGAGAGGAAAGTCTGAGCAGCCTGAATCTCCATCAAAGAAAGGCGTCGCCTCAACGTTGGCCGAAAAACTGGCTCTGATTCAAGAGTAAGTAGGCCGAGTTTGAAATATAATGTTATTTTGTTACATAGAGTAGTAACTGGTGCTTCCCCTAAGGCTAAGAGAGAAGGTGGCCGATTAAAACCTGAGCCTGTTCAAGAAGACAAGAAGTAAATTCGTTCGTGATCTTATGCAGAATAAGAAACAATCGTCCATAGAGTCGAGGAGAAAGGCAAGAAAGGTGCCAAAGGGAAAGTTGAAGAGAAAAACAAATCACCTGAGAAAGCAAGACCTGAAGAGAAGATGAAATCGCCTGAGAAAGGAAAAGCAGCCGAGAAAGGCAAAGCGCTTGAGAAGGGAAAGTCTCCTGAGAAAGCGAAACCAGAGGAGAAAGGAAAAGCAGATGCCAAAGAAAAGCCTGAACCCAAGGGAAAAGCAGGCAAGGAGAAAGCCGATGCTAAAGGAAGAGAAAAATCACCTGAAAAAGATAAAGGCGGAAAGGAGCCAGTAGAAACTAAAAGACCTGCGACTGCTGCTGACAAAGATGCTCAACGTAGAGAAGCAGCTTCTCCTGGACGCGGAGAGAGACCAAGGTAAATACGGTTCTTTGAAAATGTCAAAAACTGCCTTTTCTTCTCAGTACCGCTATCCAAGCATCATCAGGAAACCAAGCCACTCAGAAGGACAAGAACGCCACTGTTTCGAGAAGCCGCAAGGGCCGTGATGAAGAAATCACCTCCGAGGAGTTCCAGTTATTGAACATGCAAGCGACGTAAACTTTTTAAGTCTGTCATCAGTTGCTGAATTTTCTCTCTCTCTAAGCGCTGATTTGGATTTTGAGACCAGAAATAAAATTTGGGCGGCTAAAAGAAAAGCTAAAGTGATTATTGGCGGGGTAAGCTCCCATTTCTTGGAATATGATGAGAAATTTTTCCCATATTAGCATGAGAAACAAGAAGACGAAGTGAAAGGATGCACTTTCAAGCCACAATTGACCTCGAAGCAGCAAGGCGAAGAAAAGCCATTTAATACACAAGAGTTTTATCAAAAGAATCTCGAATGGCTCAAATCTCGCAAAGAGCAAGCAACAATGAAAGAAGAGAAACGAAAGCAAGAGGTATGCTCGGTTCATTTTTCTGTGCCTTTAATATTATTGTATTCATTAGTTAAAGCTCGCGGCCGATAGAGAAAAAGAAAAAAGCAAAAAATCCTTGGCGAAGTCTATGCTGTTTTCTCCTTCCGCAACAGTGGAGAGAAACATACAACCGGCTGTCATCACAACTGATCATGGAAAATTAAGCAGGATAATTGACCTCGGTGGCAATAAACCTGCATTGGAATCTTTCTTCAAGTTCAGCCATGAGTATATTGTTTATTTGCTCATTTGGAATTAACTATTTTTCCTGCTAAGCGATCCGCTATCCCATGAGATCCAAGAAAGTATGGGCTTGTTTGCTGGACATGGAAACGGCGTTTTAGACAAAGGAAGAGGAGGGGACCATATCAAAGAGCCCATGGTTTGTATTGTCGTTTTGCCTTGTATTTATTTGCGTTTTACAGAGGACACCTCATACTAAAAAACAGCCTGAGGAGCAGGGTACTAAGCCTTTCACATATACCAAGAATACTGCTGATCAGCAAACGCAGGAGGATTCTGAAGAAAAGGAGAGACTCGAGACTCTCAAGTCATTCTTGAGCGTAACTAAGGTATGAATATAACTCTCTCTCTGTGGTGATTGACAACATTGGATTGTAGAAACAAAAGAAAGATGATGGCAAGGAAAAAGAGAATAAAAAGATCACCAAGAAGAAGGAGGCTATGAAACTTGAGGAGTCTGAGACCCAAGTTTCAGCTGTTGAAAATCCAACAGAGCTCCTCAAGAAGGGCTATAAGCATCTTGAAATCAGAAATAACCGCTATGTGATTGTCGATCAGCCGGTTTCTCCAATCGAAAAAACTGAGGGAGAAAGATTCAGCGTTGACTCTGACAAACTCAAGAAAACAGGTAATTAATGGTGCTTCTAATGAGAGAGATATATAAAAATCTTGGTTAGGCAATGTGGAATCCATCAGTCCATTCGATGAGAAACAACGTGGAGAAGAAGGCGTTGAAAACAGTGCATAGAAATCAGTTGAGTAGACCTAGTTTCTTAATAACAAACTTAAGTTTCGTCGTAACAAAAAGAGTGTTATAAAGCGATAATGAATAATGGCGCTTTTTACTAAAATTTATAAGTGCATAGCTATAATTGAAGAAATACGTGAATTCTTATGAAGAAGAG
>ENA-UOUE01002016-UOUE01002016.1-compost-metagenome-genome-assembly--contig:-NODE-2016-length-10673-cov-7.740562_pt1 | contig 10673 bp, 7 predicted proteins | sample MGYA00238146_ERZ747223 | MGnify/ENA primary metagenome ERZ747223 (study PRJEB28781, sample SAMN06268865) | compost metagenome | isolation source: single cell | place: USA: California, Emeryville, Joint... | reverse complement strand
TGTTAAAAAATAATGCATAGTTTCCCATCTTTTTATTATTTGAATGTTATTATTAAAATCCATGAGCAATATTATTATATTGGCAATATATGAAACGAAATGACAAAAGAGTAACTCACTTTTTGCTGAGTATTCGTTGGCTATGTAGCAATGACTAGATTTATGGTGAAGAGGCTCTTTTTTGAAAAATTAATTAATGCACATAAGACTGAAAGGCAGTTTTTTTCACCGCGCTTAAAAATCAACGATAAGTAAATAACTTAGAATAACGAGCGTCCTAATGGAAGTTCAAATGCAGATTCACATTTAAGAGGCTAAAATCTTCTTCAAGTCATTTATTTGTTGCAATAAATTCCCAATTTGAGTTTTGTCTGCAAGGAGCTGCGAGTGAATTTTTTCAATTTCCGTAGTAAGCGATCGATCTCCGGTCCTCTCGCGCTTCTCTTTTAGTTCACGAAACCGTGCCTTTACCGCGGTAAAATCGTTTATTCTTTTTTGATATTCTTGAATTCTTTGCGAAAGCGTGCTTTCCGTATCCGACTCTTCCTCGGCGATTCTTTCTGGAGGTCTGAGATCCACAGCCTCAGTTTTGAATAAACTAATGTTCAACGACCTGTCGCTGTCTAAAAATTTGTAATCCGATCTGCTGGTTGGACCTTTCACTTCACTTATCTTCCTGCTAGGTATTAACTTCGGAGGAGTGCGTTCTCCAGCAATCCTGGGCTGAAGCCTCGCTTTTTGTTTATATTTTTCATCAAACCAAGTCAAGATATTTTTCTCCTGGTTATTACTTCCATTGGGGTTATTCTCCTTGGGGCGGATGTCTCCCCAAACATCTTGGGTCTTTTTCTGTGGAGTTCGTGTGGTCTGCTGCTTTGTTACAGCTTTGGCTTCGGATTTCTGTTCAAAATGGCGTTCTTTCGAAGGAACTCGGTCCTTTGTAGTCGGAATTCGGGTTTCGAACTGCTTAGGCATTGGCTCAGAAGGCTTGATAGTAACGCTTGTTATAGGGATATAAGAAGTCTCTCGCTGTTTTTGGAATGTGCCTGTTCTCAAATCGTCCTCCTGCCTGATTTGCTTTCCCTTCTTTTTCAGGTAATAATTTAACCATCTAAGAACGACTCAGACAAGGTTATGCCAGTCACGTTTACCTCATTCCGTATTTCTGCATCAGGTTGTAAGATCTGACATTGTTCGCAATTTGTTGTTTGAGTTGGCGTTTTTGTTGTCGCTCTCTGATTTCCAAGGCCGTTTGAATCGTTCTTGTGAAAACTTATAATACATTAAAATGTTAAGAGCTGTAAAGTCAGTGTGGGTCTTACTGGCCTTTCGCTCCCGGTCTAAGTAAAGCTGCAGTGCCGCCTGCTCGCTTTCATGTTTCTTCAGACTGAGACGATAAAACTGTTTGATGCGTTGGAAATACTGTCTCAAATGGACCATGCACCAATGTTTTATGGCCACAGTTGTCAATCGTCTCTCTCTGTGGCTCTAAGAAAATGTTAATTGTCTTCTTGAAAAGGATATTTACTCTAATCCTCTTCTTTTTCCATACAATCATAGCTTTCATCATCAAGTTTCGTTGATAATGTCTCAAAGCGGTATTCGTTAGGTTTTGTCCCATTTTCAGGCTTAGAATTCGAGCCTTGAATTGCCTGAAGCCTTGAATTTTCCTCATCAGCTCAAGCCTTATCTCGGTTCTGTTATACTCTTCTCGGATAGCCTATATGATTGTTCTTTAATTAGATTGTGGGTAGTGGAGTTTAATTACACTAAGTTCTGTGCAATTTCTGTACATTCGCCTCAGCGAATTCTTCTTGCTGAAATATTCGATTCTTTGGTTCAATGATGCTTTCTAAAACGAGTTATTGAATGCGTTGGATTGTTTGGTAGGAATGATATGTACCCTTTCAACTGTAATGCTGGTATGAATCTTCCATCTGCGAAAAACTTTTGTAATTAATTTAAATGCGCGGTAGTTGCTGCACAGAAGCGATTTTTCTCGAGTTTCGCTCGCCATAACGGACAGAGCATTCCATCTGTTTTTGGGATTAGAATTAAAGATGACCATCCATCATAGGTTCTAATTTACATATTAGCCATTATTTTCTGAGACTTTCGTCGCTGGAACTCATCAGCCAGCCTAATTTTCTTATTTTTGTATTCATGGAAATTGATAAAAGCCTTCCAAGCGTTGAATGCCCTAGAAATAACATAATTATGTTAGAAATTTCCTGAAAATTAATTATTACTTCGATTCCAAGGATTTGTTATATCTAACTTCAGCCAGTTGAAGCCTCTGCACCTTCATAAGTTTATACTGATGGAATTTGCTGAAAGCTCTACAACATTATGAAATCAAGAATGATTGTAACAAATACCGCTTACCTCCAAATAAACTTGCACATCCTTCTGTAATTCAGTTGCCGAGAGAGCTGCTCATGAAGGAAAATTTGCTTGCGTTCATTGTAAAATTCCTTTAACCTCGCGAAACGCCTAGCAATCCTGCGGGTTTGAATCTCCTTTTGAATTTGGTTGAGTCGCTCTTTCTTTTCATAGTGTTCTTGCTGCCGATGGACCTCTTCTTCAAATCTTACAAATATTATCTCAACCAAAAGTCTCACAGCCAAACAAGCTACCTCTTCCTCCATATCCTCAAAAAGCAACCCAGAGTTTTTTTACGATACACAACCCTGGCTACTCTCATTACATCATCTTTTTTTCGTCGCACATCTAAATAGCTTCTCAACGCGTCATATGCTTTGCTCTTGAGTCTATGCTCATAGTGCTGCTGTATGTCTCTTTTGAGAACCTGGTATTTTTGGTTTTTTAAAAACTGTCTAAATCCCCGCTTCAAAAGCCTCATCCTCAAGAAATTTTCGCCTAGCTCTGTAACATGTGTCCACCAAGCGTCCACCTTTTTAAAGAAGACCGCTGCCTTTGCTTTTAATATGATCCTCTCAATCTTCAGCAACCGCTCTCTAATCATATTCTTTCGGTCTTGATAGTCAAAATGCACCTTTGCCCAAAGACCGAAGTATTTCTCTAATACTACTCTACCATGTCGGGATTCATAATACTCATTCGCTTTTAGATCTTTCAATCTGCGCTCTTGCCTGGCTTCCTTATTCCAGGTTAAGGATCTGAAAAACTCTCTTTTAGCCAAACCTTCTCTCCATTCAAGCGCGATGCGATTCATCGTTTTAGACCTTATACGAAATTACTTACATTTAACAATGTGAGATGAGTACCTGCTCTTTTCTTCATGGTGTTCGCGCAGTTTGTTGAAAAATCTCTTGCAGCAAAATTTACTAGAATTAGCTTAAACACACTCAGTTCTCAAAAGAAATCGATTACTCTCCTAAATCCTCAAGCTGTTTCTCCTCTGCCTTTTGTAATTGCAAAATTGATTTGAAATTTTTCATGACTCCAAAGTAAAATTTCATTTTGCGATTTCTCCAAGCCATTATTGCCCTGATATTCTCCTTTTCTTCCTCCATTCGCACTTGTTTTGCCGATTTTAACCCATCGAAATATTTTTTCTTTATGTATTTGGAGTAAGCCAGCATTAGTTTCCTCATAAATTGCAATCTGACTCTTCGTTGCTGAGAAACAATTTGAATATCAGTTTGAGTTCATGATAATTACATCAAGAATTAATCTGATCCCGCGAAATATCTTAAGTTTAAGCTTTATGCTCTTTAAGGCGTAGTAAAGGAGGAGTTTGTCTCTTTTTTCTTTGTGCTCTTGAGTTATGCATCGAAGTGCTGTGAATATTTTTCTTTTTAAGGTCGTGGCTGAGTGCAATCGAGCAAGAACGTTTATCTTATAGCGAATCTAGTGTATCTTAAGTTGAAGCTCCAAAGACAAGTCATACTTCTTGTTCTCCAGGATCCATATGAGAGTTTATTTCGATTTGAGCAAAGGCTTAGCCCAGAATTTTATTTAAATTTTTCAATCTGTTAAATAATCGACACACTTATCTTGGATCTTCGACTCTTCCGAAGGCAATAACGAGACAAATCATGTTGAAACTAACGAATAAACAATCCATTTCAATCCATTTAGCCTCGCTCTCCTTTGGATATAGGCCGCGGTAAATGATAGGGCTTAATGAGGAGACTATAACTACTAAAGAGACTCTAACTACAACAAAAGTTCTGCCTTGTGAATTACGAAGTACCATACTAGCATTGACTTAATTATCGAGTATTATGCTAATGCTACGAGTTGCTCTACAGAAGTTTGAAGAAGGGCGACAGATAATTCTGATCCCATTATTGTATAACGATATTGTGATATAAATGTGCCTACAGAATGCGTTTTACCAAGTGAGTACCACTTTGATCTAATAATGCGATGGTGTTTTGATATTCTGTGTGAAATATGAAGGAACCAAGTTTTGGAGCCATTTCTTTTGATAATTTTTTAGTCTTTGAGGTTATCCATGCAGAAACTTTGATATGAATGCAGGGATTACATTTGAGAAAGACTTATGAACGACGCACAGCGAGTTTTTAAACCTTAAAAGAGTCTATGAGAATTCTTACTTTCAAAATGCTCGAAATATCGTTCTAGCGCTGAATATCCTTACTTGCCTCTGAGCTTTTCAATCTTCTTTGAGAGATTGGCGCTCTTCTTCCAGTTAGGGTCGAATTTCAAAGCTCTTCTTCTGTTTCTTAAAAATTTGGCATTCATCTAATCAGTTGCGTGAAAGTTAAAAAAACAATTCCGAAGATGCACAAGTACCTGAGCAAGGCCGGTGTATCTTTCTCTCTTAGGCTTGTGAATACCGTTTCTGTGAGCCTTTTGGTTTTGGTTGTGTGCTGTGTGGTTTTTTGACTTTGCCATTTTATTTCCCTAATAAAGGATTTTATCCTTCGAAGCCTCAGATCCGATATTAACCAGAATCAATTGTTTATGGAGTGATAAATTTCGAAAATTCAAAGGTGAGAAATAGGCCTCTATCCTCAGCAACCAATTTCTTCAGTTCATTTCATGTTCCATAATGACTTTGCAAGCAAGAACTGTGAATAGATAAGTCTGAATTTTTTTTTTGGTGGTGGTGGTGTTTTTCTCTTGACGTTAGTGCAATTCAATTGGCCTTTGAGTATATATTATGTCAGCAATCTTTACTGGTAGAGTCCAATTGATTCAGTTCCACCCTAACTTTTCAGCTAACAAAGAATATTTGGTTTTTTCGAGACAGAATTTTTGAAACCTTCTGATAATCGAATTATTCAGCTTCTTAGGTATAATATATATATAACACGGCATTCTAAGTCAATAAGGCTTGTGATAGTACCTGCTCAATAAACCGCAAATGGTGAGAATACAAGATATCTCCCATGAATGAATTTGTATTAATTTTATTAAATCTACAAAGTATCAGTTTATTAAATTTCCAAATATAAATCAGAACTTCGCCAAATGATACTAGTCGAACCAACTTCACCCTATACAGAAGATCCCCAAATTTTTCGACAAAACCTACTCGCAACTCTGAATAAGCTTACGTAATAATATCCCATATAACCGTTTTTATCGATACCCAGTGGTCATGAAACCCACAAGAAAGCTGTTGAAGAACTTAGAGATCTATTCATTAACCAAGTTCGAGATCCAGAACGAATGGCTGCGATGTTGAAGGTTATTTCTGACACGAAAGAGCATCAGAACAAGAACATGAAAAAGGAGCTAATCAATGTAATTCCCATACTAGCAGATGTCTTTGAAGAAAAACTTGTGGAATTTTTGCCTAAAATATTATCTATTCTTTCACAAAGAATTCGAGAAGATGACCCTCAACTGAACTCAGCCTGCGCCGAAGCAATTGGAGCTATGGTTAGCTTATCTCTAAAAGGGCTGCCAACACGAAACCTTACAGAGAAATTGGTTGGCATCTTCAACACATTTCTGAAACTGCTTCCAACAAGTGGCAAGTATTCACAGATTGGTGCCGTGATGTGCATTACAAAGATAGCGCAAACGAGTCCTGTCCAATGCATCCTCAGGATTTGCGATGATATGGTGCAAAAGTTGATCGAGGTCATGAATTCAAATTCATGCAAAGCGCGTTTACAAATAATGGAAGCTTTGCTGAACACTATCTTAGCAATTGAGGAGAACACTGAAAAATTGCAGCAAAATTGCGAGGTTATTATACCCATTGTGATTGAAGGGTTTGAGGATCCAGACTGGAATGTGAGGAAACTTTCAATAGAAATGATTCATACATTCAATGACTTGGTACCTGACATGCTTGAATTACACAAAGCACCGGTCCTTGAAGCCCTGAAGAGGCTTCGATTTGATAAGGTATTATATAAATTATGCAAAAACTCTTATCAAGTTCACTGCAATCAGATTAAAGCTGTTCGTGATGCAACAAAGGCTGCCTTGAAGGCAATAGATGGAGGAATAGAAGGAGAAGAAGAACAGCAGCAAAGTTTTCAGAGAAGACTCGAAGAATATGAGGAGACCGCCACAAAAACGAGTAAAATCAAATGATAGCTGTTGTTTTGTAATCGATAATGCATTTGAGGCGAGAGAGATATAACCTTTGAAAATACTGGCAGACGAAAGCTAAGAAACAGGAGTCCCAACAGTCGTTTGAAAATAAACGAAAAATTCTTCGAAAATGCTCCTAAAGATGGCGAGATTGACATTAAGGTTCAGAGTCCTCCAAGAAGATATCGTTCTGATGAAGAGAACACAAAAATGCGGAAATTGGGAAATGAGGATTCCTCCGAAATACTGAGCCAGTCGCCAGCAAGCACTCCTTCTAAGAGAAATAATCAGGCCGAACTCGCAGAGATTTTTCAACAGATGATGCGAATAAATGAGGTAACTGATCAAGGTTCAATGCAACCTATAAGTAAATAAAAACATGCTGATTTAGAATCAATCGAGGATTCTGGAAAAAATAAACACCGTGCAGTACACGAGCAAAGAAGAACTTGATGATCTGAAGAATAGAATAATTTTTTTGGAAGAGACGATCCAGCAGTTACATCAGCAACCGCCGGTTCAGAATTTTGCAAGTTTTCCCCAATTTATGACTCAGGGTCAATATATGACCCCTCCCTGGAGGAACGATATGGGCGTTCAAGGGAATTCTTATGGGCAGGCAGTTATTCGGGACTCACCACAATACATATTGAAAGAAGAGCAACCTTTCCCTAAATATGCCAGCAACACGAACTATGGCTCCGTAAATAAAAAGAGTAGTGAATATTATCTAGCAGCGTATAACATTTGTTGAATTATAATAGGTCCGAGTCGAGGGACAAATGATAACTTAACTACAAATGCGGTTTGGGTCCGGATAAACGAGCTGTTGGCGGTAAGAGTTCTCAATCTTCGATGAAGCGGTACATAATATTTCTCTTATTCAAATCAAATGAATGAAGCTTATGAAACTTGTCTGCTTGAAGGAGACGAATCCACTCTCATAGGTTTAATCGAAAAAACAGGTAAGAGGGCCGTCATTGAAATAATTATAAAATTTTCAAAGGTGTCGTGATCAAGCAGCTTGAACCATCAACTATTGAAACTTTCCTTTGGAAGCTGCGTGGCTTGATCCATAACAGGATGTACTTTTCGGTCTTACTTCCATGGATTGAATACGCTTTGGAATTGAACCTTCAGACCCCAAGTCCTTTAATTGGGCTAATAGAAAGTGACCTGCTGGCGTTTTTCGAAGAAAATGGAGGTATTCTGGATTCAAGCTCATCAAATAGACTAGCAAAGTGCCTTGCAATCATCAAAAAACGAAAATCCAACGAACTCACCCTTTATTAATTCATAAAACTTTGTAAGACATATATCACTTCGTTTGGAAACCTCTCCCACTATTTTTCACAAACAAAAGCCTTTTCGTCTCGTTTAGAATTGTTGACTATTTGTATATTAGTTTATTGTTAACAATTATCAGATATCAAATCCAAATTTACAAATAATAGATATTTCAATAGATCAATAAGAGGATAAATTTTCGAATTTCAAGAAAATGATGCGAATCGTGCTCCTTCGAACTATCATGAACCCAATGATCTACAGGCCGCTTACTTGGGTTCTCACTATAGTAGCTGTTTTGTCTTATCTAGCCATCCCCCTCTTCCCTCTATACGGAGAAAAGAATTACATCGCTGAGAACGCAATGGCCCCTTCAAATCATATTTCTCTGTTCAGTCCAAGCAAATACTACGAAATATTGGATCAGTTAAAGAAGCATCCAGGTTCAACTCTGGACTACATCGAGAAATTCTACAAACAAAGAGATATGACTCCCTATTACCAAAATTTCACTACTAAAGTGAGCAGTGACTCCGGTACCTTATACAAAACTGGCGTTAATCTGTTCGGAATACTTCATCCTCCTAGAGCGCAACGAGACGAATGCAATGTAGTCATGTTCAGACATCATAATAAAAACAAACTAGCAGAAATTGCTTTTTCCCTGGCCTTTTTGGATATGCTAGCAACCAACCGCGAGATCAATTATCTATCTCGAAGCATCATCTTTCTGGCTTATGATGGAAAATATCGCTCAAACGGCAAAGCAGCACTTGCTTTCTTAGATTCATACTTCAGAGGACACGTGCAGCCTCCGAAAACTGATTTTCCTCGTTGCGGCATTCTAAGACAAGCTGTAAATATTGAAATGGATGAAGATAACTTCAACAGAGTGATTTTAATAAACGACGGGCTGAATGGTCAACTGAATGATTTCGATTATTACATGAACTTCAACCAAATGCTCAACGAGCATCTGCTTGGATATTGGTCTCTGGACGAAGATTTGAAATATGAAACGATGGTTGATCATTTCCTTCAGCGCAATTATATCCATCCACTCTTACGATTGGCCAATCAAGGCCATCATAATTACTATTTAGCCCAAACTCTTGCCACGTTTAAACGCAGGATCGTGGGAAGAACGGACTATGCGCACTCCTACTTTATGGAATATGGCATTCATGCCGTCACTCTTAGAGGCATCAAATTCAACTACGAGCCTAAGTCCTCAGAACCTAAGTCGTCAGAGATTATGCATAAGCTAGGCAAAGTCCTCGAAACCACGAATAGAGCTAACATGGTGTTGCAGGAGCAATTGCATGCAGGGTCGCCACTCTACGTAACGCTGGATCTTAATAATCACATCACAATTGGTAGATTCATTTATCCGTTTATCTTCTTTCAATTCGCCGCCGCCCAGATAGTGGCAGCTTATTTACAATCGAAAAAGAAAAATTTGCTTTTCAAATGGACTTGGTCTTCAGTGACTTATGCTATCTCGGGTGTGATCTTATACTTTTTGCCAACATGGATCGAGATGGCTTGGAACAAAATCGTCGATACTAAAGCCTACTTTAGCTACGATGGCCGCGAAGAGTTGGCTTCTCTTGACCTATCTAGTGCGCTGACTATTTGGTTCCTGGGGTTGGCGGCTGCGACTTTATTAATCGTTCGTCCAATGTTAGAGAAAGTAGGATATACGATTTTTGAGCATTATACTAAACCGGCTCCTAATGAAGTGCTGAATTTGGATGAAGAATGGATAATAGCATATGCGTTCCCGCTGGTGTACATTTGCTTAGGTGGAACGATGTGGCTAATTGTAAATCTCCCCTTCGGAATCCTGAGTGTGCTATTATTGCAACCTCTGATAATTCTTGTCAAGCCTGTGAAGAAGAGATATTGGTTGAATAATATTGCCTTCTTTGTTTTTGTTGCGCTTGAGATTCAGCTCGCAGTTTGGCTGATTCAAACCTTCGACATCAATATTTTCGATACGATAAAGTTCATCTTGGGCCTGCAAAGCAGATATGTTAGCAGCTTGTGGAGTTATCTGACGCTTACGGTAATTCCTGGACTTGGTATGATCATGAATCTGTTGTTCTTCCACTACAGAAACAGAGTTTAGAAAGATATATGAAGGAGCAAAAGAAATGAACCTCTTGGTGTGTATTAAGGTTAGAATGCATCTTTGAATCATTTTAGTTAAAATGTCAAAAAGAGCAGAATATTTCCTGAACAGATCTATCAATTTGTAAATGCCTCTACAATACGTGCGCTCATTCTTAAAATTTAACTCAACCTTTCTTCATCGTTTGTAAGCAAAGCTTTTGCCTGCTAGAATCCTACCGATTCTTAGGAGCGTGTTAATTTCAGAATAAACTTCTCAAGTATTATGAAGAGTTGCAATTTACCAATATAAATATGGTGAGTGCGATCAATTACAAAGTCAGTCAAAGGCTATTCCTGACAATTTTCAATTTTAGGCTGGTTGAAAAGTCATTTCTTTCCTTTTTTAAACTTGATTTCAATACCATTCCATCTCTTTCGCACAGCAGATACCTCTTCTTCAGCAAGAGGACTTCTCTTTAAGTTCAAAACTTTAAGCGCCTTCCATGAAGTATTCTTAGATAAAGCGATAGCTCCCTGTTCAGTGATATTATTCTCTGCTACTCCCAAGCTTTCGAGTTTGGTCCATGATTCATTCCCTGCTAAAGCTGCTAAGCCCTCATCGCCAATCGAGTTGCCCTCCAAGGATAGGTTTTGAAGCTGTTGCCATGAACTATTTTCAGACAATGATTTCGCTCCGACACTGCTTATTGAATTCCTTGCTAAAACTAACCTCTTAAGATTTGTCCAAGTATTATTTTCACTTA
>ENA-UOUE01002014-UOUE01002014.1-compost-metagenome-genome-assembly--contig:-NODE-2014-length-10677-cov-27.422736_pt1 | contig 10677 bp, 8 predicted proteins | sample MGYA00238146_ERZ747223 | MGnify/ENA primary metagenome ERZ747223 (study PRJEB28781, sample SAMN06268865) | compost metagenome | isolation source: single cell | place: USA: California, Emeryville, Joint... | reverse complement strand
TGAAAGACAGTGTAATGCTGATAAGCTGTTGGTAAGGGTATCTTGACTTTCAATTTATGAAAATAAATTCAAATTCAACTAATTTGAAATAAATATTGTAATGGTAAAAACTTGGCAAATTTTGAGTGGTAGAATACGAAAACTGAAATAGATTGTGTCTGAAGGAATATTGCTAATGTGTAATGTTGTAGATCTCTGAAAGCTCTAAGATTATGAGTGGTCTCTTGCAAAACAAAAAAACAACATAGTTATTAAAGTTTTCATCGGTCACTGTCTCAGACATTCCTCACTTAGGTGTGAGTTTTTGAAAATAAGAAACAGAGACAGGCACTTATTTAACCACACTTTTGCTCTTTGCAGAAAGCAGTAGAATTAATGCAGCCATAGCAGAAATGAAATGAAATGGATTTTCTCCTGCTGTATTAACTATAGTGATGTCTTTGCAAGCATTTCGCAGTAGAAAATACTAAATTCAAGCTTAGTTCGAGAAATACATTACTCAAGAAAAGTAATAAATGAGGTTTTGTGTACTGTTTCAGAATAAAACGAAATGCGTTCAAAATGGTAGATGAAAGTAGAAAAGCCCGAGCTGAATAGCTTGCTAATCTTCTTCATTGTTGTTGGAAAAGGTACTTCTCGTCGATAGCATATCTAGTAGAATACTAATGCGACAACTGATCCCTACCCATCTATATGAAGTTGTACTTGTAAAGAGGATTATGCTTCATTTTATTTTTTTCGGTTTCATCAAATTACATTAACAGGGCATCCAGTTCTTTGAGAACCCTGCAGTTTGCCAGATATTTTGGTTACTAATTTCTACTCTCAGTAAATCCATTCGCAGTGAATACCGTCTAGAGACCATTCCAAGCATCGACAAATTTCAAAAATTATTTTGACAATAATGTTCCTCCGCTTTTTTTTTTGTGTTACCATGCTATGCGAAAATTGGCAACATTCATAATCAGACTGAAATCTCTCTTCAGAAGGTTGGGATTCAACAGTTTTGCCACTTTTACATAGGATTATATGCATTATTAGACCTCTTGAGTAACCTCCAAATATCCTAATCCCGAAGAGTATTCGAAAAAATCGAAATCCCTGTTTATGAAAAATTAAACCACTTGATGAACGAATTGCTGACCCCAAGAAGGAAATATCAAAGAACAACCAACTCCAACTAAAAATTAAGGTCCCATCCTAAACCACTTTTACTGCGTACCATTATCACACATAATCTATTTGTTTCGTTCTTCATGGGCAAAGTAGGGAACTAATTCATTCCTACCTAAATAAGATGAGAACAGACCAATATCTTTCGAGATCAAGAATAAGGAACCTCAAAGACATGACATGGCGTGAAGTTTCAAATTTCGTTAGAAATTCAAATTAGATTTAGAGTTTTTGAATCGATAAAATCAAAAATCCAATACTTTTAGTGATTGTGTGCTATGGAGAACAACCTCTTCTTTGCATCAGACTTGTTAGATTCCGCTGATGACATTCATCAACAGGATCAATTTGGAGCTGTTGGACACAAAACAGATAGCCATCATTCCAAATATTTAGTAACACCCAAACACAACACACAAAATATAATCACGTCAACTATTTCATAGCGAAAAAATCTCCTAATCAGCTGGGTTAACTCACTGGAGTCTCAAAGTTGTTTACTTGCATCAGATCTCGACGATTTTAAAAACGGTACAAATATCCCTCTCGGTTTGTCTCGCTAAAATGAATTAAAGGTGTTATTTTTTGCCATATTGTAAATGAAATCATTCTGAAAAATCGAAAGCCTCGGTTTCAAGCACAAATCAACGCATTTAACCCAACCAACCAAGATATTGTCAACAATTTTCACATTTCATTGACCGAAATTAAAGAAAATTGCCAAGGGATAATTCCTCCTTTATTACAAAATGCAACAGCATTCGATTTTATGCAGGTGTTTTGCTGTTTATTCCTTCACTAAAATTATTTTCTAGAATGATGATATGATCATCACGCTTCTGGATTTTCTTTACTCAGTCAGCCAGAACCAAACGAAAATGGAGGAAACTTTGCTAGCAAGGACCGTCCCTCCGAGGAGACCTGATTCAACTGATATCAATAACGAAAATACTGTGAAAAAAAGTAAGCTTTTGGAATTATAGAGTGAGCGAGCGAGCTGATAATTTCTTAGCTATTCAACCATCAGAGAGCTACGATCATATCACAAAACCATTTGCGTTAAATTCACCAATCGGAAGAGAGTCTCAACCAGGACAGAACCAGCCTCCACAGCTTTATAGCAACCGTCAGAAACCTCCTCTTCTTCCAGTAAATAGCCTTTTCTTTCAGAGTAAATAGCAATCTGTTTAATCATTAAAGGCAGGAGGTCCACGAGATAAAATGCCTGGATATTCAGCAAACAAATTTACTTCTCCTTCTCATTCTGCGAGCAACTTTCATAATCCTTCATCAAATGAATCTGACACCAATAAATTCACGAATCCTCTTCAAGAGTATACTGCGAGTATAAAAGCAAGTCCCTATAAACTAGAAAACGGAGGGTATAAGTACCATACAAATCTGTCTCCAAAGCTTTCTGAGGCAGGCAATAGCATCCTGATAAACGATTTTCTTGACCCGGACCAGAATACACCATCTTATCAACTCCACCCCAGTTCAAGTTTGAAACCGACCAAAGAGGCTACAGGTGGCAATGCGTATCAATATCAGCCATTAGCGTTCAATAAACCCGGGCTTCACCAGCCCTCACCAATATCGAAGCCTGGTCAGCAATCGCCTTTTACTTTAAAATGGACACCAGATGAGAAGACCGGGAGGAAGAATGGTCTTTCTGATGTTATTGGCGATTTGGAGTACGTTTCACCTACGCAAGCTGCTCATCACCGAAGCCAAAGTAATCGAAACTATATATCCGACGGATCACACAAACAAAGCCAGATGCTCAATAATCCTCATTCCCAGAGTCAGCCAGTCACTGAGAGAAAACAGCAGTCTTTTTCTCGCAATCTGACCTTTGATGAGCCCGAAAACCAAGATCCGAGAGGATTTACGTCTGACAGAAACACGGCCAGCACTAAAAGTCCGTACCGACCGACACAGCACTCAGTGATCGTACAAAACACCGATTTAAATAATATTTCTCAAACAAAGCGCGAACAAATGCCGGGCTTCAAACAGCAGAGTGCCTATGAAGCGATCCCACTGAATCCGGCTCCAACAATCAGCTACCGTCAAGATTATCCTGAGCAAAATACTTCCTTTCGAAAGACCTCTTCACAAAAGTTAATCTCAACAAAAGAGCGCAGGAGCTCTCAGGAAAGTCAGGAGAGAAAGAGACCGCCTGTTGTGATTACTCCTGTAGATAGCACATTGAAGAAAAAGGTGCTGGAATGGCTCTTTTCGATTACTTTTCTGAAAGAATCAGCGAGAGGTTTGGAAAGCAAGCTACCACGAATCTGTCGTAATGGCGTGATTTTTATCGATCTCATCAACAGGCTTGAAGGAAAACATGACACTGTGAAAGGAGTGACGCGCCATCCGCAGTCGAAAACTCAGATCAACGTCAATTACTCGAAAGTGCTCTCGTATCTCCGAACAATTGAGAAAATGAACCCGAGATACCTTTGGGCCCAGGACTGTCTAATGGAAGGGAACGATGATGTTTTCTGGGGGTTCCTATTTGATATCTGGTGTCTCTATAGCCACAAAATCTCCCCTTATGATCCACGCTATCAGGACCTGCAAAATAAAAAGATTTATCCAGACCTGAGAGCAAAGACGACCGAAGCCGATCAGACAACCGAAGGTATCGATGAAGACGCGTACGAAAAGTATCTGTATACTAACTACCGAGACACTTCTCGCATGATTTCGCGGTCGTCGTTGTCACCAAATGCCGACCGAAGTATCAGTCGTACACGAGACTATTCCGCGATTTATGTTGATAATCCATTGGAAAAGTCAAGCCATCCTGTGAAATCGCCATTCAAACGCGCACAGAGTCCAATGGAAGCGGAGCAGAGCGGCGTGATGGATAATGAGAAAAGAAGCAGGAATCGAACTTCACAGTACGCGAGAATTCATAGAACAGAGTCGCAGGGTCAGGCTTCGATTTCTCCGAAGCTTTCGCACCGTGTTCAGACGTCGCAATCCCCTCGTGACAATTTCGGAAATCTTTCCATGCGAAAACAGAGCCAAAAAACTCTGGAAGACGCCAACAACACCAGATCAAAGAGAGAAATCGCTCCTTCTGTTGACATACAAGAAGTCGAAGCCTGGCTTAAGCAAATGGGGTTTAAGTCGTATTTTATGCGGAAGGATCGTCCTCTGCTCGAGGACCCTTTCAGGAACGGCGTGCTCCTCATGCACGTGGTCACTCGAGTTGAGAATGAGAAAACACCTGCTTTCTACCCAAAACCAGAAACTATAGACCAGTGCCGAACCAACGTATACAACGCTTTTGGGATCCTGCGCAGGAAAAAGACTCCTATACCTCTCTCTTGCTCCCGCAGCGAGGAACAAGTGCTCCAAGGCAATTCCAACACAATTTGGGTGCTGTTCCAAAGTTTGATGAGGAGAGCTCAGGACAGAGGCTACAAGGGCGGAAGCATCTATGCGTCGTACTCTCCCATGAAAAGCGTCCATCAAGAGCATAGTGGGAATATTCTGCCTTATTCAGAAGACCAGATCAAGCGACTCGAAGATTCTATAGTCCATTGGATTGCTCGAGTCGGTTTATTTGATGACGTGCGTCGTGCGCCTGCGACATTCGAGGAACTTGAAGTGCAATTGAGGAGCGGGACTCTGCTCTGCGATCTGATTAGTCTCGTGACGCAGACCTCGCTACCTGGAGTTGTGAAAAAACCAACGACTGAGCATCAATTTATTGAAAATATTCGTAAAGGGCTTGAGATTCTGCGTGTGAATAGGAATATGGGTCAGAGGTTCACATGGAAAGAGAGGGAACTGTATGCAGGCAGCAAGCATTATCTCCTTGGGTTTTTAGAGGACCTTCATCGGTTGTTCGACGGGTTGCCTCCTCGAGTGAATCCCAATTATTACCAGAGCGGGCCTTACTACGGAGATAAGGATGATCATGCATTCGTTCAAGAGGAAGAGAAGCCAGAAGAAGTACCGAAACACGAGGGAATCCAGACAAAAAAGCTAGTTACTTTCCCAAGTAGAACTTTAACCCAGAGCGATTCTGGCAGGGATATTGCCCCAAAAAAGACTATGAGCTATGGAAAAGCGCTTTTTGAAAGCCAAAGATCATTCCCCGCTGCTGGAGAGACCCAAACTACTGCGAATTTCACTGTGGATCCTCGCAATGTGAATCCTGATGAGCCTATCTCGCTCCTGAATCTTCAACAAAAGCCCGTCAATCTCGTTGATTTCTCTTCGTTTTCTGGCATAAAAGAACCTGTTGATACTTCTATGCCTCAGAGAGGTACGAAAGAAACTCGGTGGCATAGCACAGAACGTTCTAGGTCTGATTATAAGGTACCTATTTCTTATTTTAACTCTAAATATGAACCATTTTCTCAAAAAAACAGCCTTTAGACACATCAGCACAAAGAAACGATATTAGTACTATGTCAACGAGCAGAAGAGTGATTGGTCAGATGCCAGTGTCTCACCAACGGACTACATCAATGACACTAAGAAGTAAACATATTTTCATCTAATTTCCTCTAAAGATGTCAATTCATAGTGCAAGACTCGGATGACGTTACAGATATCATAGACTGGCTCTACTTCTTAGACCTTGGCACAATTGCTGAGGAAATCAATTTCGCTGCTGAAGAAATCCCAGAATTTACAGACGGGTAATTTTATTAGTTGGTATTAGGTTCTCAATGACCTCATAATATAGCATTGCGCTCTGCCAAATCGTTGAGAAACTGGAAATCAAAGAGATTCCTAGCGTGAATCTAAAGCCGAAAACCAAAGCCAGCAAACTCGTTAACATTCGAAAAGCGCTGCAAATTTTGTCAGCGAAACAGGAAATCGATCCGAAGATAGTCAATAGAGAAGACGATATCCTTGAAGGAAAAGGAGTAACCATTCGTGCGCTGTTGAGGAATATTAAAAAAGCTTATCGATATATGGCAAAAACATTGAATGCGAGCCGGTAATGGCATTACGCATATAATGATTGTTATAAAATATTTGAATAGATCTCAAATCTCGGGTATTGGCGGGTCTGGTAAAAAATCAATTGAAAGAAGTCGAAGTAAAAAATAACAATTTTATTCTGCTAATGACCTTGTAATTAGATATGACAACGTTACATGACGAATTTCATGTTTTCAACCCTTACGAAAATTATGTGTTGTCCGCTGAGGAGAGGAGAAAAATTATCGTTTCTCCTAAGAAAGCAGCGGATTAGAATCAATAAACAATGTTCAAGGTTTTCTATGATGCTCTATGTACATTTATTTTCGAGAGAGGTATGGGGTAATGGATGAAGAAGTTTTGTTTTTTTGGTAATTTCTTGTATGTTAACAAAGTAATAATCAACCGAAAATTAAGTCCATTAAACGATCTCAAAAAATATGAAAATGTAGTTCATGCTGGGTTTTTAAGATCTAATGATTTGAAAAAAAATTTAATTTGAGACTGCCTAAGAGATGAAAACATAAATTAAACTTTCTGAATAATTAAACCAAATAACTTTGTTGCGTCAATCTGTATCGTAACAGAAAATCCGTTTGAAGTTGTATATTACGAGAAAATAAATCTCTTATAATCTTGTTCGCATTCATCAAAATCTTTAGTCTCTTTCGAGCCTGCTCTATGAATTTCTTTAAAAACTATGCGAAATGACTCTCAGAGTTCTAAGTCAACCTCAGAAATCTCCTTAACAGCTTTATGAAAACTAGTTTTCACAATCAGTCAACCTCAAATTTCCCATTCAGCCAACCTCAATGATAACTTAATAGTTCTTTTTAGAGGATGTCGCCAATCTCTGATTTATTAAAATTTTAGACTCTTGTAAGCACTCTACAAATGATCGTTCTAAAGCCATTCATTCCTGCTCTTTAATCCAATCTATCTCATTTCTTTGCATACTAACGCCCTTAAATACGAACTAAGGTCAATAAGCACGAAATCAACTGTTATTACTATTTCGTGTTTCAGCGTGCCACTGATTTTTCAGGAATAATCTTTCATACATAAATGCCAATATCTAAATAAAATGATTGACAAGCAGAACAGTTTTGCACTTGAAAAAAAGAAAGTCATAGAAGCAGTTTACAAGCTCGACATTCAAAAACTTCTTGAATTGAGCAATGATATCGAGTACAAAGACAAACCATTGCAAGATGTTAGAAAATGCTTGCTTTTTCTCCGTTCTCAATAACACTCAATTCGGGTATCTCCCATTATAGGTTGGACTCACTTTCTTGCACATTATGTGTACGATTCCACCATCAAAGCTTGCGGACAAGGCAGGCCTGAGCCTAACAGGTAATCAGCGGCCGAGCAAACACAGCATAACACGCATATAGAAGCAGAAGAAAAGATTGTTCAGGTCATTGGGACGTTGATTAACAAAGGCCATCACGTCGATATAAAAGACAATGTACAGTTCTTCACTCGCCTTAGTTCTCATCGGATTTTGGATGTAACAGAACTTAAGAACGCCGCTTCATTACGCAGCAGCCGCTGGAAATTCTCGAGCAATTAGAATTCTCGTTAAACACTCAACTGTTGGCGTGAATCCTCTTACCATGGTGATTTATCCTTAAACTACTTTATATGACTCATCGTGAATTACAGGGCAATGAAACACCTCTAATGTTCGCAGTGAGATTTCAGAATCACAAATCCGTCGAAACTCTGCTGGGCTTTGGAATCGATTTCATGTTAAAAAACAATGTAGATGATTCTTCTGAATATTTCCTTGACCAACTCAACGATGAATAGATCGGCCAAACAGCATATTCCCTAGCAACTATTTCTAAGCACCCGACTATCGAACCATTGATGCGTGAAATGTATCAGAGATATAGTAATTAACTACTCTTGTGGTTTTTCTTGAATACTAATGGTGGTATCAAAGGACGCCGAATACAAGCGCTTTTTGTTTTTGATGTGAAATTTTGCAAGAAAGAAACGAGTTTCAGTATTCTGGGCATCAAAGAAAGATACGAAATAATCTCTTATCTTTAAATCTAATACCGGAGCAAGAATCCTCACATAAAATAACATAAATATAAAATTAACGCGAAAAGCCTTCTTCAAGTTTCTTGCTTTGAAATGTGTCTAATACAAACGGAAGGAGTTTATCATAAATCCTTCCTTTGAAAAAAGGCACAAGTTTGTTGGTTTCTCGTTTCGGGTTGGATTTGTCGAGAGAAGATGCATACATAACAAAGACTTTAGAGCGGATAATGTATTCTTTGTTTTTCTTTGCAAAATAAAGTTTTTATCAAACTGTTGAATTTTCTGTCGCAAATGGTGTGTTATATAGCATACATCAAAACACCTCATCTGTGGACATAATCATCTGAAATTTTCAAATTCGCGAGCTAGTGATCTAATTTTATCTCCACGTGGAGTGGCGTTTCATCAATGAGAGATTATCATGATTCAAGAAGACGCGAAGGGGCGATGTTATCGCTAGAAGCCACAAAATTTCCGGATTTACTCATTGATTGCAGTACAAAATTAAAAAAAAAGAGAGAAAGTGTTCTTTTTTGAAAGTAGAGAATTAAAATTCAGGCTTTAAAATTTTTTTGACGTGGATTGATAATATTAAAGTTCTCATAAAAATCTGGGAGTGATGTTATTTCTCTTTGATGAGGTCTTCTAAAACCATAATCTGTTACGGTTTTAACAGTCGAGCTGGTAGTTATGTTGTTATTCCCTTAGTGAAAACCTAGGAAACGAGCTATTAATTTGCCATGTAAAGGCATGCATGTTTTATCATAAAGGGCTATTTTATGATTAACATCGAAATTTCTATGTGGAAAAGACAGAAAAGCAAAAGAATAAGCTATTCGTATCAATTATTGTGCTGGTGGGAATAAGCAAGTGAAGGGTTTATTCTAGTGCAATTAACTTCATTATTAGACAAAGCTATTCGGGACTTCATATAAATAAAATTTTAATTGAACTAAAAAGGTCGTTAAAATGAGCAAGACTGACAAATACTTCCAACTTATCGTGAAAAGCTCAGCGCTGCTGGTCCTGATAATCCTGATCCATGATGAATATGCTGTTATCACAAATCTTATTAGTTCGAGCGGATGCAGTGAGTATTATAATGGCTATGGAACTGCTGCTTCTGGCTGCAATCGATTTGTGAATAAATTGACTTTCACCGGAAAATACCTACAAACGTATCTCGTTACAACCGAAGCATGGTTGGATTTATTGGTAGTGGTGGTCTTTATTGCGGCTCTGCTCATAATGAAGCCTTACAAAAATGAACAGGAGAGAACCCCAGACTATATCCTGCAGTTCAACAACTTTAAAGAGACTCCGAATGAAGAAGAACTATGGGCAGCTATTTCTAAAGTCTTGAGGTTGAAGAAAGCTCAAAAGCAAACTAGTAAGAACGGTATTGTAAAAATGATTCCTTTCCAACAAAAGAAATGGAGAAAAGTTACGAACTCTGCGCTTGTGGTATTCGAAACAACTGAAAGTACCTAACTTCAGTTTTGAAAAATTTTTTTAATCTATTTCAATACAAAGCTATTGCAGCTCTTAGTAAAGTCAAAAAAATTCCATGTGGAAAATCGAATCTAACGTGGAGTTATGCGCCTAACCTCACAGAGCTCAAAACTTCCTCAAAACGAGTAAAAACCAGCAAGGCTGTTGTTACGATAGTTCTTTGGCTGTTGTTGGGAGTTGGCTTTGGGTGTACTTTTTTGCTCACACTTTATCAAGTAACTTTTGAAAAATTCCCCAAAAGATTTTTATATTTCATCTAGAACCAAGCGAGAGAGAACGATCAGTTTTACCCTGCGATACTCTTAGGGATATTCCACGCATTAGTTATAATGGCAATTAATTGGATCATGCAAATTTTTGTCAGACCATTCAAATGTTGGAGAATCGCTGAGGCCTCTGAAGAAAGAATCCTCAAAACCATGACTTCCTCTAATGCTGCCTCTATGATATTGATTATACTCTATACGAATCTGATTCCCACTTCCAACGCAACTTTCACAGATACGACTTACGTTTTCGCAGAAGGTAAAGAAAGCATTTGAACAATTGAAACTTATTTTCCAATCTTTTTTTTGTAACAAAGGCGGACTGGTTTCAGATGTCTTTTTCCTTTCATTTGTCAATGTTATCATTGGGGTCATCACGAACTCTTTCCTCCCGAACAGAATCTGCAGGTGTTTTAGGAGAATTGACATGACAAGCAAATACGCATTCGTTATCAGAACCGTCCTATTCACCTGCTTCTTTGCTCCTATTTCTCCTTTTACAGCTGGGATTTCTCTCGGAGGGCTAATCCTACTCGTTGCTTTGGATTCCGTAATCAAAATTTCATTAAAAATTGCCTCTAAGGGATTTATTAATTTTTCACTAGTTATTAAAGCGAAGACTTAATGAAGAAAACTTCACTGAGGAGCTTTCATCATGGGAAATATACTCTCAACTTGAGTGGGCACCACTCTACTATTCAGTAATTTGAATCTA
>ENA-UOUE01002013-UOUE01002013.1-compost-metagenome-genome-assembly--contig:-NODE-2013-length-10691-cov-14.548332_pt1 | contig 10691 bp, 13 predicted proteins | sample MGYA00238146_ERZ747223 | MGnify/ENA primary metagenome ERZ747223 (study PRJEB28781, sample SAMN06268865) | compost metagenome | isolation source: single cell | place: USA: California, Emeryville, Joint... | reverse complement strand
TAGGAGTTGGATCGGGATTTCCAATTTATATAAACCATTTACTACAATATCCGTCACCGACTTGGGGTTTACAGCTTGATTTGAATTCAAACGAGGAAAAGTAATAATCCAATTTAGCAATTGATTTGAAAACCAAGAAGACACGCTAACCCAGCCATGACAATTCCTAACACCAAGTCTGTTTCTATCCAATACGGCTCTGAGGTCAAAATCAAGATCTCATTCCCAGCAACAAAGTCTAGAGACCATACCTGCGCCTGGCTTCTCGATGAAGCAATCCGTCAACTCAAGCAGACATATCCTAATGAAAAAAATTTCGATAATGTTGTCGCACTCCAAACTGTGAACGGCGAGTTCGCTGTCGATCACTGGCTTACCATGCCGCGCAAAAACCTATCCATTCTAAGAGACGAGACAGTTCTCAAACCTTTCTTCAGCCAGGATATTTCATCAGATGATGCTAGCTGCAAGGTCTCACTCGATAGCTTCATCATCGAAACGAAGCTTGGTTATGGCGCTTTTTCAAATGTCTATCTTGGTAAATAAAATTCTAAATAAGCGTTTATTCTAACCGAAAATTTTAAATATCTAGCCCGCAAAAAAGACACTGGAGCATTATATGCGCTAAAACAGATCAAAAAAGGCGACATGAACCGCAGGAAAAGAAAAATCGTGATGAGAGAGCGCCAAGCAATGCTTGATATCAGCTCTTTCCATGTCGTTGGCCTGAGATACGCGTTCCAAACAGTAATTTCCAGAATAATTCAATTCAATCTAATTTCAAAATAGAAAAACCATTTCTACCTAATCATGGACTTTGTGCCCTGCGGCGACCTCCATGCGATCCTCAACAAAAGGAAGCTCAAGGAAAGCGAGGTCCTTTTCTACGTCGCTGAGAGTATCCTCGCGTTAAACGCGATCCACAGCCAAAACTACGTCTACCGTGACTTGAAGCCCGAAAATTTGCTCCTGGATCTTGACGGACACATCCACCTCACGGACTTCGGACTCGCAAAGAAGGTGTCTGGCCTTGGAGAGTTGAATTACTCTCAATGTGGAACATTACAAGTTATGGCGCCAGAAATTTTAAAAGAATCTGGCTACAATTGCTTAGTCGACTACTATAATATCGGCACATTGGCCTTTGAGCTAGCAACTGGAAAGATCCCGGTCTTCACTGAGAAAGAGCGTGTGTTTTTGGAGGAGAATAACCCGGCTTTTAGCAAATTATCAGATAATTTGAAAGATTTCATTACGAAGTTGCTGGAGCCCAGACCTATGAAGCGCTTGGGTGCCACGAGCGGCTTAAGAGAGATTTCAGCACATCCATGGATGCAGCCGATAAATTTGTATCAACTATACCAGAGAAAAGTGAAAACTCCACTCCTCTTCGACCCAAGCTCGATCAAATTCAAGCCGAAGAGCAGCGTGCCATCGCAAATCGACGCTGTTGAAGAGGTACATTCAGGTTTTGAATCAAATAATCTCGCGGATTTTTCATTCTATGGGTTCGCTGATGATTCATTGATGCTCAAACTTGATATGTGTAAAGATAGTAACTCTTTGGGGAAGTCCAGCAAAGAGCTTATTTCAAGCAGTGTGAGTACAAACGATTCACCTGCGAGTCGGTTCAAATCGCTTGCCGATTCAGCTAACTTTATTAGTGAAGAAAATGCGCCTGAGAGCTCAGAGATTCAAATTGGAAGCGAGAGTATCGCGACCAAATGCGAAAGCTATAAATTACCGGAAGTCAAATCTATGAGGATTATCCAGATAAATTCATTAAATATGAAAAAGTAAGAAATTAAGTTAACAATTTTTGCTGTGAATTTCGTATAATTTATATATTTTATCGTTGGCACCTTGTTTTGTTGTATCAAACAATTTTCATGCCAATGCAGAACCAAAAGGTTGATTTTGCATTGTAATTCAACCTTTGTCCCTGAAATTCAGTCACCTTTTAGGATTATTATAAGCTTTATTGCCCTCGCGCACTCTCACTCTTTCATAAAAACGATACAGATGTGAGAAAGGTTGAACGATGGGAGGGTAGATATCTTGCTCGTGGGATTAGCTTAATGTGCAAACTTTAACAAAAAGCAACTTTTGACTAATTACATTATAGCTAAATCGATACTTGCTCGATATTTCACTGATAAATCTTTTATTAATAGGGATTTTAGTTCGAAGGCTTAAGAGATGATGCCTTTTTATTGATGCATCTTATTACATGCTTTTCCTCTCATTTGCTCAAAGTAATAAGAGCTTTTTAAGATTTGGTTGAGTAACTGAATGTCGTTGGTGTTAGTAACATTGCGGACTCCCATATGCTTTAGTCAGTGTAATGTAATGTACAAAATGAAGTTTATTTCCACTTCCTCTAATTGTTTTTAACAAACACACTTGCTATCTACCCCAATAATCGAAATTCACATAGTTCAGCTTTCTGATTAAGAAAATATTTTTACATTTTTTTTTTTAAATGATAAACGATGTACTATTAAAAACGACATCAAAATTTAGCGATGAGACAGCAACTGCTTACGCTTGCAAATCTTTACATTACGTCTTCTATATCATAATAAGTCTCAAGAATCGAAAGCGCTTTCACATGAACATCGTCAGACTTGTGCGCTTGCATCTTCTCCACTTTTTCCGCTCCTCGCAACGATTCAAATATCGTTAAGAACAAATTTTCTCCTTTTAATTGTTTCAACTGCTGTCCGAAAGCTAATATATTGCTGAGGGCCTCGAGACAGACTGCTAAGAGGTGAGCGTCTGTTTCCATGTCCAAATTGTTTATAAGGCTTTGCATGAACCCACCGTTTACTAAACGATACACTTGCTCCAGGGTTCCATGATTAGTAATCTTCGAAAGACTCCATATCGCATCTTTGCTCAACTATTACGAGAGAAAAATTATCAATGATCGGCCAAAGAGCTCTAAATACCTCTGCTTCAGGGGAATCGCATAAAATTTGTAGCCTTTCAAGTATTCCAGGATAATCAATTACCACCTGAATTTGCTGTGCAGTACCGGCCATAAGTGACAAAACCAAGCCCATTGTTTCTCGCTTGACTGGTCTCTTCTCATGGCACAATAAGCAATAGAGCGTTTTCAGGAAGTCAGGTTGCTTCAGGACGGCCTTAACAAAAATTTTAGGATTATAGATTCTGGTTTACGGATATCTTTACATCACAATGTGAGTCATCTCCACAGCAGATATTTGAAAGTGTACGGATATTTGGCAGCATTAAAGCCACGTTATTCTCGATAATTAATCTCAAGACCGGTGGGATAACATCAAATTCTAATAATGTTTGAATTTGCTTACGGTTCCCATCTATTTGTTTTGTTTTGGATATATTAGACGTGTTATCTCCATGTATTTACCTGATAAATAGCAAAGACCCCAAGAAGCCTCCACCAGCATTTCTGAGTCCTTGAACGATTTAATCGCTTCAACAAACGGTCCGATAGCTTTGTAAACGATTTCAAATTTTGGGGGAGGTGTGCCTCGGCACATATTCGAAAGAGCCCAAATCCCATTCTTGAAGATAATATCATCATTGCACTCACTGAGCAACTTAACCAACGGGTCGATAGCTCCGCATTTGAGAACCATATCTCTCAAAGCTGACGAATCTCCACAAATATTCGCCAAAGCCCAGATTGCCTTGATGGTGTTGGCAATAAGCTACTTAAAAACTATAAAATTACTTGCTCAGCAACTTGAATATGTTTCGATTTCAACAAGTCAATTAATAACGGGATAGCTCCTTTATCGATAACAGCCTTCGTAAGTCGGGATGGACCAGTGGTCAGATTTGTGATCGCCCAGGCACTTTCAATCTTGAATAAGAATTATCATTAAGCAATTTTTAGATTGTATATACCTGGAGATGAGGCTCCTCCGGTTTTTGAATGAATTCAATAAGCCTGGGAACAACGTTGGCATCAATAACCTGCTGTATTGGCGGACCCTCCACCGATAGGATCTTTCTGATGCCAATGCACCCGTAATGTTGCTCAAATCGATCGTTTGATTTGATCGCAGCAACCAAAGTTTGAAAATCGTTCATTGTAAACTCTTTCTTCACTGTTTGGTCAATAAATTCTTTCAATTTGGAATTTTCTGGTGTGTTTTGAAGTTGCCCGGTTTCTGTCATTGCCTGTATTTTGTTTTCGAACTGTATGACGGGTCGCCTTTTCGAATTGAGGATTTCTTCTCTGAAAAAGCAGAACAATCAGCAACATTAAGGCATTGCGGTTATCATACCGATTTTTTTTGCGGATTTCAAGTTGATATTCGTCTCTTTTCTGTTTGAAGCTCTGAGAACTGTCATCTTCAAAAGCTATGAACAGAATATTATAAAAAGAATGCAGAAAGTTTTTGTAAACATTTCAGTTCTTCTTTGTCCGTCGGCAACTGGTCACTGAGAGCTGGAAGATTGTGAGATTAGGATGGAGCAAAGATGAAGCGTACATTTCGCGAATTTGGCTTCTAAGTTCATTTTTATTTGTATTTGGATCCAATTATTTAAAATAGTCTGCCAAATTCGATGTCAGAAAACGCAATTTATCAAGACCGAGACATTGCACCGAAGTCTGAATTTTAAAAAGAATCGTTAGTTTTCATAGGAGAGTTCATTTTCATTTCAAGCGCTCGATTCAGTTTCTTCAGGGTACCTCTGCAAGGAAATACAGAGCTGACAACATAGAACTTTTGCTCTCTAATTTGGTGGATTCTACTCGATTCTCAAAGAGCATGATATCTACTGTAACGTCATTTCTCACTTTGATCCTATCTCTATGCAAAAGCTGACTATAAGATGCCATGATTTCATATTCCTTAAGTTCCTGCGATTCTCTGTAGGTAATTCAAACATTTAATGGTCTAAATCTGCAAACTATAAAGTAAGTTATGCTCTTTTCAATCGTTTTATGCTGAAACTCTTTAAGTATGAGTCGAACCATAATAAATATTTTTAGAAATTTCCATTTGAACAGACTAATCCCTCAGCCGTCAGAATCTGAGATATCCTCAGAGCTTTCAGGCCTCTCCAACAAAGAATCTCGCAAATTTCGTTCCATCCAAGCACCACCAGAATATAAAACTTATATTCCAGGTTAAAAACAACACCAAAAATGGATTTGATATAAAAACGACAACCTTTCAAAAACATCAAAGAGAATGAATAATCCGCGACTTGCCCTCCACGATCAACGACACCATGCCATGCCCTGTTGAAAAAACTACTTGCCTTTATTCCACATTCGAGCGCTAGCATTTAGATATTTCTATGGCATGACCATACATTAAAGTGGTATTATAACTGAATTACAGCATGATTAAAACTCCTCTTATATTGCCTTGTGTTGTGATCCATTATTTTAAAGCGAACTTATCGAAATGGAGTTCATCGAATATTCTTTCTATGAAAAAAGTAGATATGCTCAGTAGATTAATTAAACTCAGCAAAGTCGCACTCTAAGTGTAGATTTAGACTCGTGAAGTCATCAGCAAAATTTGATCACGTAGTCAATTTCTTAATTCGTAATCACCCTCATTTTCATGATGAAATTTGGCAAATAATACGTCAATTCCGTATCTCAATTAAACTCGTGGTTCTACTCAGGATTCAGATAATTTATTTCTTTAATGCTGGAAAAAGCTTCATCTCTTCCTTCTAAAGAAGGTTCCTCAGAATCATCTCTCGTAAAGAAATCGGGAGACCACAAACGCAGAACCAAGAAACACGGTGGTAGTTCAGAATCAGGCATGAATAAGGGGGAAAACCTCTGGATGGTTTTCTTCCTTTGCACAATGCCTATTTTTGTCTACATGTTTTACGCTTTGACGCTCTTCCATTCAGAAATGGAAAAGAGAGATATGCCTGTCTACAAGTTTTCCGATTTCAAACTCTCGATCATGGCCGCCTGTCTTTTCTACTTCATCAAGAATATCTGGGAGAGAGCGATGTATCCTATTGTCGAACCATTCATTAACAAGAAGCACGTCGGACTTGAAAGAGAGATCCGAACCAAGAGAGTTGTCAAATGGATCTTTGACTTCTTCTACTACCTTGGTTTTACGGTTTTCGGTTACATGTATTTCTTCGAATACATCCCACAAATCATGGGTGGAAATGCTCAATGCATCAACAATTTCAGAGGTTACCCATATTTCCAAGACACGAAATGGCTTCAAGAGTACTATCTCTTGCAACTCGGAAACCACACCTATAGAACGGTAGACCAATGCCTCCGTAAAAGAAACGATATCAAGTTCTGGGAGTATTTCCTTCATCATTTCCTGGCTTTAGTCCTGGTTGTCCACAGTTACGCCAGCCATTGGACTCGCCCTGGCAGCTTGGTCCTCCTCTCTCACGATTTCACTGACATCTTCCTGTCTTCCGTGAGAGCACAAGAAGCGCTCAGATACCAAATCCCTTATTTCTTCCCAATCTATTTCGCCTTTACGGTACTCACATGGGCTTACATGAGAGGTATCGTATTCCCAGCTTGCATTATGAGTACAGCCTGGGAGCTCTATTTCCTTGATTCATATCCTCCAAGAGCGAGAATCTGCGATTTATTCTTCGCAATCATGACCGTTTTCTTGTGTGTTATGAACTTCTATTGGATTTACGCGCTTTCAAAGGTGGGATTAAAGAGTCTCTTCTCCAGATCTTACGCGAACGTTTATGACCCCACTATAACCAAGAAAGTTAAAAATGAAGAGGAAACTGACGACGGTGAGAAAGAGAAGAAAGATTAGATAAATGTTACGAGGGATAGCGTTATTCATCACCGCTTTTCATATATTTATTATCGGTTATTTGTTTGCTCGGCTGGAGCATGAGAAAGTAAGCTAGTTGTCTTTGTTTGGAGATGACCGTATTACAGTTTCCATGAATATTGAATTTTAGTTTAGTAGTAGTAGGAAACACAGTAATTATATTAGAATATCACCAAAATCAAAATGCAGGAAAAAGCAGGAACATTGGACTTTCCAATTGTACTTTGAGGAGGAGGAGAAGTGTTGATTCATTATCATTCCTTAGATTATCATTTCGAATTTTCGGCTTTCAAAGAGGATATGAATTCCCCTAGCTCAAGAGGGTTAGGAAATAATGAATCTTCCTATGTTAGGGTTGAGTTGAAAGTTTCATTCCAGAAATCGCGGTTCTCTTGAGGTATGGGAATGAACTGCTGAAAAAATGGAATTTCAATGCGGTTTTTCCTTTCATCTGAAACAGCTATCTTCACAGAATCCGTGACCTTATAGTCATGCTCAGGTTTCAAAGAATACATTGCCTTTAAGAGCATGTGCAGGTGCTTCTCAGGAACAAACTATGATTTGCCTGCTGTGTTGTTAAAAAATTAACGTATAGAATCAGAGAGTAATTGGTTAAATAATAAATGTCAAACTGAGATTTTAAGAGAATGAGAAGTCCATCACATACTTTGAATCTGATTGTTAGGGGGTTTGGAAATTTTGTGGCTTGTAACAGGAAGAAAGCACAAGAAATTGTAAAGAATTACCTGATTTTTTACAATTCTTAATGTTGTACCAACAATACATTTAAAAAGATCAAGCCAGAGGATCTTAGAATTTCAGATTAGTTCGATCATAAAGAATTTTGAATATTTCACTATTTCCTTGCTATCATAAACATATTTATAATTGAAATTTTAATTTTGAAATCCAGATATAAAATTTCAAAATCTTGGCTATGGTTGGAAAGAGTAGACTCATTATGCTCTTCGCAAAAATCCTCCCTCAACTTTTTTTAGAGAATCAGAATTATATGGGAGCAATTCTGGCAAAAAAAGTTGATGATGAGCGCAGCGTAACTGTACAAGTATTGGTAAATTATCAGATTTTGGTAGTATTAATATCAAACCGGTATATTAAAAAACAAATCAACTGAGAAAAAATATTTGATAGTGTAATAGTCCTTATCCGATTATTAATGTACTGGGGTTGTAGCAAGAATAGAATATCTCATTCCCTTTAGGAATCTCATTAAATACCTGGGGATAAAGGTAAATACGAGGTTTGTCAAGTAAATATCTCTTTCTTGGAAACAGAGTTTATAAATACATCTTGTTATTCACAGTTTTGAGATTCAAATAAGAAATAACTGAACGTTTTGTAACCAAGAATTACATAAAAACTAAGAATAGCTGTTTCTGAACAATTTCAGAAAAGTAAAGGCTGTAGGAGCTATTAACTACTAAATTTAAGAGGTTGTGAGTAATAAGGTCAACCACAGTAGTTTTTCATGAAATAATTCTCTTTTCGGATTTTTTCCACTACCTATTAAGTGAGGAAATACTACTATCAACTAGCTAGAATAAATAAAAGAACATCTATCTATCAGCATCGATGAAGTATCAGATTTCATACAAGGTAACACAAATATCATTCATTATATTTTGGCATTTTCATGCATTTGAATCAATATGTTTTCTTTACTCGTGCCTGCTGGTTCCTGAGCGGCTGTATGCAGAACTATATTGCAAGAAACTTGAAAAAATTGCATGTCAAACCGATTATATCATATAACACGAGAGAGATATATATATGCCAGCTCAATGTACTATGTAAGTGAAATGGCAAGCTAAGAGTTGTCATGTTTGTGATATTGTCCGACTTTCGTCTTAAAATATATGATCTCGTGGACTCATTTAGACATTTTTGTAAGCTCTGATAGTAACTGCTCACAATTTCAATAATATTCTGCCAATAATGTCTCTGAGTGGTTCAATCTGACTTGCTTTTTTCAATTTTTTTTTTTTATTTGGTGCGATTGCTAAAGTATTCTTAGAGTTTTTTCATCCAATTTTAAGGTTAAATCAGAAACTCTGATTAAGTGCCTGAACAGCAACAACAGCTTAGAAGGCTCGCTTATGTAATTGCCATTCAGTTTGATAAGACTTCCTCATGAGAGAATCGCCCTCCGAGTTGTCACCTATATCCTTTTTAATAGAATTAACTATGTGACTGACCCTTGCTTTCTTTTTTTCGTTGACTAATAATCCGCGTTTAATCATATATTTTATTAAATTCTATTGATTCCTGCTATTTTAAATCGACGTAACCATAATCCATGGGAGCCTGCTGTTTTTCAAGGCCCGCCAAATCGGCTTCTGATTATGTAATCTAAACTGTGTTGACTTCCTGACCATCCTTCAGGACCAAGAAAAACTAGAGTCCGAGGACTTAAAATTGCTTATTACTGTTCACAAAAACGAAAATGGCTATTCCAACACCAATATACTTCTCCCAACCGAAGTCGATTTCGAAGCTACCAAAGAGGATCTTGAAATTATCAAACCAAATTTCGAAGAGACCAAAGAAGATCTTGAAGTTACAAAAGCAGATTTCGAAGATATCAGAGAAGATCTTGGAATTACCAAAGATGCGTTTGAAATTACCAAAGATGTGTTTGAAACAACCAAAAATGAGCTTGAGGACTCTAGAATTAGTGAAGAGCCCCTCAGTGGCGTTAGAAAGAGTCTTCCAGGCACTTATTATGAGTTTGGAAAAGCGCTATCCTACTGTACATAAAAACATTGCAGTTTTCCCTCACGACTAACTTCAATTGATTTGTTAGCACTTAACCAAAAGTCTTTGATTGTAAGAAACAAGAGAACAGGTAATATTATAGAGGATTATGAAGGACATTTGAGATTATCATACTTAGGTGTCGAAAAAGTGGCGAAAATAGTGAAAAAGGCTGGAACATCAAGCAAAAATCGCGAGCTTCTGCAGGAATATGAGATCTTGAAGAAGCTTGATCATGCAAACATTCAAAAAATTCATGATGTGCATGGAGATGATAAGCACTATTACCTGATCAGCGAGTATTCTTCATCTTGAATAATTGCGATACTAATTGCAATTCAGTCTGTATCAGGCAGGAGATCTCTTCACGAAAATTTGTTATGAAACCACTTTTTCTGAGCAAAAGGCTGCAGCTTACATGAAACAGCTTCTGAATGCCGTTGCTTATTTGCATTCCAATCGCATCGTACACAGGTAAATGCCATTAACTAGAGGCGGAAGATCTCACTATATATGGCGGCAATAAGGGATATTAAACCTGAAAAAATCGTTTTTACTGATGACACTGAGCATGCTACCTTAGTTTTGATTGATTTTACTCAGGCAGTGAGGTTGCCAGCTACGGCGTTTCTCACAGATAACGTCGGATCGGTAATCACATAATTCATTCGTAAATCTCATCCTATCTGTTGGAAATAGGCACTTTATAAGGCTCCAGAAGTGATGAAAAAGCGTTACAACGAGAAATGCGATGTCTGGTCATGCGGAGTTATCCTCTACACCATGCTATGTGGAAAACCTCCTTATCAAGGACACAGCGAAGAAAAGATACTGTATAACATCCAAAATCGAAAGCTATCATTCGATGGTATGATGATGATACCTTAGTCTTACTGATTTCACTCACTTTTTCAATGTGTTGAACGATAAGAGGAAGGATGGGACTCTATTTCAGACTCGGCGAAACAATTAATTGGAATGCTTCTGAATAGAGAATATCAGAAGAGAATCTCAGCTGCTGAAGCGCTAAATCACCCTTGGTTTAAAACCGCTTTGAGAATAAGCACGAAAATTCATTCTCAATCACTGCTGAATCTGCAGGAATTTCATGTA
>ENA-UOUE01002012-UOUE01002012.1-compost-metagenome-genome-assembly--contig:-NODE-2012-length-10692-cov-22.213660_pt1 | contig 10692 bp, 16 predicted proteins | sample MGYA00238146_ERZ747223 | MGnify/ENA primary metagenome ERZ747223 (study PRJEB28781, sample SAMN06268865) | compost metagenome | isolation source: single cell | place: USA: California, Emeryville, Joint... | reverse complement strand
ATAATCATATAGTAATTTTGGCTTCTGAATAAGAGAAAAATATGACAATGTGATTCATAAACATTAAACTGAATTAGGACCTCTTAAACAAAATTACTACTAAAGTCGCTAGCCACTGCGTTTAGTTTGGAATATAAAAAGCTGAGGAGACATGATAGATCACATTTTGCCACTCTAAAGTCCAATGTTGTCTAAAGTGTTCTACTAATTGACCTTATACAGACTTCATTTCCTTTTTTACTTGGTCTACTACAGGTTTGTATTTTTAGTTTAGATGGCATCTTTCTTTGTCAATTAGTAAAGTTACTTGAGGAAAAAAACTACCGTATTCCAAACTACTTGAAAGTTTCATAGGTTATAGCAATCGAAAAAGTGATGAAAAGTGATTTTTCAAGTCATAATGTGCCAATTAGTGTTCTTTTGTTTTTTTTCGTTTGAAAAAACAGAGTAGTGACTTGTGCTCTAAAACTGTTGTATGCTCCAATCAAAGTCAATAACATAAATGTAAGAAAGACATAGAAATATTTTGTACACATGTCATCTCCTCAGTATCTCAGTTCAAAACAAAACAGCAAGGCAAATTGAGAACAGTAGAAAGCTTTGTATTAGTAGGTGACAAAAACTCAGTTTTTCAGTGAATATCTTAGGAACTGATGATCTCTATGAATGAAATTGGAAGTATTGGCTATGGCTCTAAATTCTATAGTGAATCGAACTTTGGCTCTGTCATGGGTAAATATGTTGTCTAGAGCATACAAGTTCGCAACCTATAAAAGGGCGTCAAAATCTAAAATATTTAGCCAAGATCAGTGGAACTCTTTAAACAACCTGCAAACAGTCAATAGGATGAAATATACTTAAAGAATTTCAACCATAAATTTTCACTTTAAAATGAAATAAGAAAAGAGAGAGACGCGATGTTGCTGTCAACATTTTTTCTCTGAGAAGTTTACAATAAGATATTCCTATACGGCCTTCCATTTTCACTTTAATTTTGCAGTTTATTTAAGAGATATCAACTTTTGATAATGTACTTCTTTGAGTTATGGTATCAAAATTATTACTTTGTTCTAAGATCTGTCGAGAAGATTCCAAGTTGAAGGATGTTTGTAACTATCTTTCTGATATGAGTAACTAACTAGCCAAGAAACTCAAAATTTTCTTAATGCTGTTATTTTTCAAAAAAGCATAAACATTTCGATCCAAAATGAGCATCTCTGTTTCGCTATATGAAATGAATTTCTCGTGTTTGCTTTTATATTTTCTATTGAATTAAATCGTGTATAAAAGAAAGATTCTTAGAAAAAAACAGTCCGACTTCTAACCTGAAAGCCTCTGTTAACCTTAATTTTTTTGAGTTTAGAAAAGGAGCTATGGAGAGCAAAGTTGAGTTTGAGAAGAGTCAGTCAGGCACTGCTACAGTAAGCAACAGCAAAACCAAAGAATCTAACAATCATGAAAAATCAGGCCCAAGAGTCTGACAAGAAAGGAGAAATGCCTCAGAATCTGGACAGTGTGATGGATCCATTGCTCAAATCACGTAAATAGCCTTCCATGACTATTGTCTAAAACACGTACTCAAATACAGCTAAACTCAAGGAGCATGCTTTGAAATACGAGGGTATTATCAAGAAATTAGTAGCATATAAGCAAGAGCATTTGCTCGCACACGTTGAAGACCTCAATCCAAAGGAATTAGATGATTTCTTTGGGGTTTTACAGACTATCGACTTCGAACTTATGGATATGGTAATTTTTGGTCTAGACTGTGTTTCGTAACGGAATTGTATGTTCCAGTTATATGGCCAACTCGTCGTAAACCCACCCAAAAAGACTTCTGAGGAAGAAAAGATTGAACCAATTTCTAACTGTCTTCTGCTGAACAGTGTTGATTCTGAAGAACGTCAAAAGCTGAGTAAGCTGGGGTTTGATATTATCTCGAAAGGCAGACGTAAAAATTGCCATTCTCAAAATTTTCAAACAGCCTTTTGCTATTAGTCGCTATTGTTCTTCTAAGCGGAGGACAAGGAACAAGATTGGGATTCGAACATGCAAAAGGGATGTATAACATTGGGATGCCTTCAAATAAATCCCTCTTCCAATACTTTTCTGAGAGAATTCAGAGGTTAGCCTCTTTAGGTAAATTCTTCGGGTGTAATAAGACAAATTTCTCATACATTTTAATAGCGCTAGAAAAAACTGGTGAAAAGGGGAAAGCTCCAAATGAATTAATCAACTTCTACATTATGACAAGCGAGATGAATAATGAAGAAATTCAAAAATATTTCGCTGACAATGAATTCTTTGGATTCAGCCCAAAGAGCATACATTTCTTCTGTCAAGTAAACCCTGCATTAAGCACTGAAAATACTTATTACTTTTATCTTTCTAGCAAAGTCTCCCTGCACTGGATTTCTCAGGCAAGATCATTTTTGAGCAAAAGAACAAACTTTCCATGGCACCTAATGGCAATGGAGGCTGTCTCACGTCTCTTTCCAATCTAAACTTAATTTCCAAAATGAAGAGCGATGGAATCAGCCACGTTCAGATAATTGGCGTTGATAACGTTCTTGCCAAGATAGGTGATCCTTATTTCCTGGGATATGCTGAATCCAAAGGCTATGATGTGACCGGAAAATATGTTCCCAAGGTATCCGAATATTCTAGCCAACCCGATAGAATAACTGAATTAATTCCTCTATGTTTTCTGTAGAGAAATGCTAAAGAAGCCGCAGGTGTTTTCGTTCTGAGAAATGGCAATCCTCACGTCATCGAGTACAGCGAAATATCAAAGGAACTCTCAGAACTCACAGATGACAAAGGAAAACTTGTGTACGACGCTGCAAATATCGTTAATGCAGTTTATAAAATTGAATTCTTGGAAACCATCCTCTCAACTAAAAAGAAAGAATTAGCTTCAATGTAAACCTTTCACCAACCTCCATATTTTTGAGGGAAAAATTTGCTCAGGTATCACATTGCTAAGAAGAAGATCCCGTACTATGATGAGAAGCTGAGCCAAGGCCTAACTCCAAAGGAGCCTAACGGCTACAAGTTTGAACTGTTTATTCATGATTGCTTCCAGCTATGTACACCAGAGAAATTTGGAATCATCGAAGCGAAGAGAGAAGAAGAATTTGCACCTGTGAAAAATGCTCCTGGATCACTTGAAGATTCACCAGACACTGCAAGAGCTCTAATGTCAAGACTCCATCAGAGCTGGTTAAAAAGATATTCGGTTGAGTTCGAAGGTAATATCAATTATCATGAAAGTTTTGAAAGAGTTAACTTCTATTTAGTGGAAGCCAGTGACGAAAAATCAGAACTGTGTGAAGTGGATCTAAAATTGAGCTACGAAGGAGAGGGATTAGAAGAAGTAGCTGCAAAATTGAAAGAAAATAAAGTTAAGCTCCCACTTTATCTCAAAGCTTAGGAATGCCAGTAATATAACTGCACATCAAATGTGGGAGAAAATATATAGTCAGCAGACTAATTGAACTCTTAGAAACCAAAATATCCTATTTTGAACTCTTGCTTTTGGAATCAAAAACAAAAAAGATATTCAATAAACCAATATCAAGAGAGAAAGATTTAGAAAGATCCTTGTTGCTAGATACAACAAAATTGAAAGAGTTGAGAGAGTGTGAGGTTAATTCTGAATTTAGATGGCCGTAGAAGAGAAATTTTTTTAGATCTTTCGTTTTGAGAGTGAAGGAAACGACTTCTTACATAAAATGTAAGAGATTATGAGAACTAAAGTGGAAAAAATTTTTCGTTTTCGTTAAGAAGACTTATATATAAATGATTCTCAGCTGAGGTCTGCTCAAATATGTACTCATTGAGTTAAAAGTTGTGAAAAGGCCTTCAAAACATGCTCTTTTCCCCATTATATATTGCTTGTATAGTTAAGCTAGGGGCAATTGGAGTAATTCGATGGCAATTCTCCTTGAAATTGCAAATTAATCAATCTGCGCATAGTATTAACTCTCTTAACTAGAGCCATCAAGAATAGAATAAAATTTATTAGAGTCTTATCCTAATAAAAAATAAAAAATTAATCAGACTCCATAACGAAATAAAAAACTAATCTGACTCACCAAACATGAATCAAATCAACCAACCGCGGAGGGCAAAGTTCCTGTTTGATGGTGCTACCCATCTGGCTAATGACCCACAACAGCAAAGGACTACTTCTTTGCCTAATGATCAGAGAGAAAATATCGCAACAAGGACTATAATCCAATTGAAATCACCAACAAACTACCAAGAATCTTATACTAAGCTGACCAATCAAATTGTTTTTCTCTGGGAAAAAGTGTGCCAGAAGATCACTGAGATCCCTTCAAACTGTCAAGTATCTTGGCATCTCTTTTTCAGTTAAACGTCAATTCCGTTATTTTTTTCCGTTTTAGCCCTTCCTCCAAATCAAAGAAGAATTTTCAGTGTGCTCAGAAATTGATGACGCGCAGAGTTTAATTGATCATTTGAAAAGAACTGTGTTTGCGTTCATTGATATTATCGAGCAAACTGCTCGACACGACTATGAATTACTATTACAAGAAGCTGAAGCCAAAATTAGAGACCACATTCGAGTAATATTAAGTGATCATGATCAGACCTATCTCAATTAAAATCTCTTTCCAAAACACAAAGAATGAACAACTGCTGAAGGTAGCTCTTGAATCGTTACAATTCAAACTTGATGATCAAGAAAAGTACAGCAAGAATTTAGATACTGAAAGCTGCAAAACGATTGAGGTGAACTATTCAAGTATTGTCTCTTTAACCGTGAAATTACTCTTAGAAACTTCTGGAGGATAATTCAAGATTGTTATCAGTGATAGAGAAGAAGGATGTTGAGATTGGTCAATTATCAAACGAACTTGTTCAAAAATCCGACATTATCGAACTCCAAACTCAAACTTTAAACAAGATACTTGCTGACTCTAACAACGCACCAACTCCGGTTCGAACTTTGAACAATCTCTCAAATCAAAAACTTAACGATAACTTTCCTGGACTACGCTTGTCTCAATCTTCTAAGAACAACACAGGAACAACTCCGTCACCAATGCGATCCTACAGAGCCTCAAAAGATATTAACATAGACAATTCGCAACTCTTTCCATCGAAAATTAAAAAAAGGATGCAAGGAGCAAGGTAGAGAGTTAGCATTGCATTCAAACGAAAATCGTTAACTATTATAGAAAGGAAAACTTTTCTCCAAAAAGGGATCAAGTAAGGTTTGCTACTGAGCCTACCTTCGAACATCTTCACACCGAAGAGTTTCCAGAGAACATCAATCAATCAAATTACGCAGTTAGATCTAAAGGGTAAAGAGCACAGCATTAGTGATAATAATTCCTTCTCCTCCTCTGATTAGAGTGACTTCAGTTACCAGAAACTATGAAAAAGTAATACCAATAAGATCCGTCCTGAAAGAGCGAGGTTCTCAACCTGAAGGATCATTTACAAATCTCAACCTGAATACTGCCAAAAAGCCGGATCCTGCAATACAACTGGTTCAATTTTTTTCAAGCAAACAAGAAAAAGCGTCCCTCAACCAACGCAGAGCAAGAGCGATCGAAGATTTGGAAAATATTTTCAGAATCAAGAGACAAAACAACAGTACAAGCGATTTGCACTCTCATGGATCAATGCAGCAGATCAGGCTTAGCCAATCGATAAATCGTGTTAGTGTTGAAGTAAATGATAAATTCACTTGTCGCTAAAGTTGCTAAATTCAAATCACGTAGGGCAAAGAAAAAAGCGAATTTTTATTGGGAAAAAAAGACTCTAATGTATTTTATTTTTCAGGATATCCTTAAGTATGACTCAACAATAGGAAGCACATGATCACCAACACCTCAATCGCTCAACTGACCAGACTAATAAGAAGAGATCTAGACCATCTTCTTCTTACAACAGCAAATTACCTGGAAATTTAATTCCTCTAGTTTCTAAAAGCTTGATGATCTCAAAGCAACAATCTGTCGGGCCAAAAAGCTTTAAATTATGAAAAAAGTAAATTTCACCAAAATCCTTTTGGAAAGTATCAACTCAAAATTTTGAGGATCTCAAAGGCTGATGAATTTTGAGATTTATAGTGCAAAACTGACATCTTTGTTGAAACCACAGTTTAATATTTTTATATTCAATTGTTTTTCAAATTGTTAATTGCCATACATGGCAATTCAGTTGCTTATCTTCATATTCTATTGAAAAATCCTTTGATAATTTGCTTTGGATTTCTTTATCACTCTTGATTGCAGAAAGTTAGAGCACTCAAGTATTTGGAGCATAGAATTCAGAAATAAGATTGTATTTAGCTTATCAAAAGTATATTTTGTAGTAGTGGAGAATTCGTGCTCTTTTTTCTTTTTTGTTGTCAATGCAATAAAACATACGTCAGGTAAATTTTAGAGTTAATTCTATACATCAATTTCATTCAAATTTCAGTACCAAATAAAACTTCTTAATGAGGAGGGGAGTTCCTTACGAATAAAGCTAAAGCTATCATCATCATGATTTAACTCTCGAACGCACAATTAACATTCAGTGGTACATACAATAGACCTGGTCCATCAACAAGAAAAAATTTTGCAAATACTCTATCAAATTGCAATGATCTCAGCCGTTTTAGGCAAGGTAATGGAACAATTTTTGATCGCTTGGGTCCCGCTTTAGATACTCTTTTTCAAGAAGATGCTCGATTTTGGTTTTAATAAACTAGACACGTGAATAAATTGAAGTAAAATAAAATAGAATACCTTCACATCTGGGCTGAACTGCCGTAAGATTTGACATACTTGTTCAATAATTTCGTTCAAAGTTAGAGTTCTTCTAGATTTCATGACCCTAACAATTGCTGCCTCAACCGCCATATGTCTCTCTTCCTGAACTTGGTTTTCTGAGAGATTTTGTAAGACACATTTAACTTGTGAATAAAAATGCTCACCAATTTTCATAGTATTCTCTTGACGTTTCGGTGCCGGTACCACGAAACGATGTTGTTTGGGGCCGAATTTCATATTGAGTCTAAAGACATCACTTTTCGAGATTGTTGTACCCTCAGAACCTTTGCACAACAGCGCATTTGCTTCATTCTTCGAAAAAGTCTTGGAAATATCACATTACATTAAATAACTATGAAATGCAAGCGTCTATACCATAGGAGCAATGTTTCTTCGGACTGTCTCATCGTCAAGTCCAGTACGCGTTACTATATCTTCAAAGCCCATCTCATCAGTGTTTTCATAGAAATTGAGAATTGTATATTGATAGAAATTCATTTGGATATCCTTCTTAACACCACTGAATTTCGTTGTAATAATTATCTCTGAAGCGGAATAGATCCATTCTAGAGATTTCTTCGGGTTGTTTTTGAAATAGAATTTTTCAAAACCGTCTTTCAGAGCCTGTATCTCTTTAGGGACTTGAATCGTGCGATTTGTTTCGAAATCAGGCCAATTTGTTTTGGCCAATGCTTTTATCTGAAGTTGTTAATGATTTATCAGAGAGAAATATGAGAGAATTACATTAAATTCGGTGCTAGGAAAGAGTGGAAGGCTTTCTTTTACGAAACTATTGAAGCTCTTTTGCTCTTCGGCGGCTATTTGAATATCTGAAAGCATACCTTCAATTCGCTTGGTGAATTCGGTACCACAGCTAGGAAAATATGATATACTTCGAAAACGTTTTCTCTAAAGGAAATATCTTACCAGATCTTCAGTTTCGTGATAACTGCTTGCTCAGTTTCCGTGTTGGCTGACGTCCCGTGGATTAATCTTCTTGCAAGACTGGCACTGTAGATCGCGAGAAAGATGTCTTTGTCTCTGAGACTCGCAAATACGTTCATAATTTTATCAAGGGTCTTGTCAATATCGTCTTGATTATAGTTCTGATTCTTGCCAGCGTTTTTATCAAGAAGTGATTCCAAGTAGTCAGCTAAGAAGTGAGAAACGGATGGTTTCATTGGAATGTTGAATGATTCCTCAACAGCTTCTTTAAACGCTCGGTCAAAATAAATATCCTTTTGGAAGCTCTTTTCAACCATTGAATTGTAATTTTCGTAAAATTGAATCAAACTAAGAACGAATTCAGGATCCTGTCCAAAATGAGAGTTTAGAACATGTCACAAAAGAATATGCGGCTTACTTTTGATTGTATTTCTTTGTCATCTTTGCCTTCCAATTGGGCTTTCTTTTGTTTGATGAGATCGGCTCCCTTTTTCGCGAGATAATGTTTGAAAGTTTGATGAATTCCCTCAAATTTGTCCTCTAAGCGACAGTAAAGTCTATAGACTCTTTGAATATTCTACAACAATACCGCGTAAACAAAGCTGTTTCACAATACGAGATGATTACCTGGATTTGATCGTTCTCAATCATGAAAAGAAAACCTGTTTCTTTTTCCAGCAAAACACTTTTGTAGTCTTTGATTATTCTCTCATTGAATTTATGAAGAACGATGTTGAGTGTCCTCTGCTGATGCTCGCTACCATATAGCACATCTTCCAGGCGCTTGGTTTCTTGGATAAGTAGCTTCTCAGCATTTTCGAGGTACTCGGAGCAGCTGCATTTGCTCCAGTCGTTCGCTTTGCTTTTGTAAAACTTTTCGGATTCTTCGACCAATCGAAACTAGCTTCATTAACGAATTTGCAAAATTAGGTTCATCGTACTTCAAGTCTGTCATAGAGTTTGCTGTTATCTTTAGAACTTAAAGTCACAAAGATCGTAGCAACAGTTTTCATAGCGGGTCTATTAGCTTCGAACTCATTTCTGTCCTGATAGGGATAGGAAAAAAATTTTCATAAATAAAAAAAGATTCTCAGGTTACTCTTTCAAGCTCTTGCAGATAATTTCCTACGATAACTTCCCAAAGGCGATCTGCAACGTGCTTTTCGAAAAGTTGGTATCCTAAAGATATTTATTCTATTAAGGCCGAAGAAAATGCAAAAACCTCACCTATCTTTTCAAGAGTCTGGAGGCCATTATGCGGAACATGGAATCTGTCCTAATAATTGCCAAAGATTAGACTTGTCGTGTTAATGAGGGTAAGAATACCAGATATTGGAAGAAACGTTGCATCCATCTCGTCATGAGTCGATGATTTTGCCATCTCTTCTGAAGCTCGACGAGAAAGTCCTTGTCCTTCTTCGACTCAAGAGCGGGATATACCTAAAAGATATAAGAAAGAACCCTCACATTAAATTTTTACGGTCTTTTTAAGATAATCTTCAAATAACCTCTGATAATCCTTGTACAGCGCCTCATTGAAGTTATTATCCTTCTGAACGCACATGTTATAGATCGCTCTAATAGTCAGGATTCATTGCTACAGTTTATTCGAGATTGTTACGTATATGTTTCCATGAACTCCCTCGTACTGATACCAGTAAGTTTATCAGATGACCCTTTCTGTTGATATACATTTTCGAGAGTTCCATAGAGCTTGCTAATTTGCTTATCAATGATTGCCTTTCCTTGTTCAAACGTAATTTCTTCAGTGCTCATCTTTAGAAATTCTGATGCAAGTGTTTTTGTTTAATCTTTGAAAATTTAAATTTATGGAATTCAAACAAATTCTCTCTATATATCAAATAGCTGACTTTAATTAAGAGTATCCAAAGAATTTTCTATTCGCTATTACCTTCTAGGTTTGTAGCTAAAATGATCGGGCGAAGCGGATAATAACGAGATCTAACACACTCCTTTATGAAGCTCGGCCTAATCTTTTGAGTTTTAGAGTATTGCTATTGTTTTGAAGAAAGAATGAAAATAGAAAATAAAATTATTCAAAGAATTATGTCAGTAATTGTAAATTTGGTGACTCAACAAAAGTGTAGATTATCGAAACCAAGCGAACTAATATTGAGCTGATGGAAGTTGGCATCATGTCATAAATGTCGTAAGCTAAATATCCTCTCTGAATTTTAGAATATTTGTCATTCCACATTTTCACTCCAAAAAAATTCCGAGGAGCATTTATTATTGGCAGCTGATGAATAGATTTCTCTCTGAATATTTCACACTTAACTAAAATGGGAAAATAGTATATTGCAGACATTCAACAAATTTGCGAAAATAAATTGCTATAAGTTAATGATCACTGCAAATAGAGATTTAATCTCCTGATTTCACAAGTTTGGCAATCGTTTTCAGTTCAGATATTTTGTTGGGCTTTTTGAAATCATTAAGATTTTGGTTGCTTTCATCGTTTGCGTTCCAATGAAAGACATAATAATTACTTCACCTTTAAGAAATATGGTTCCGAAGGTTGATAGCATCTGAGACTACAAATAAATTATTTAATCATCAAATAGCATAATCTATAATTCTCCCTTTCTTCAATCGGAGATTATCCTTTAGATCTTCTCAAAAAATATTTTTTCCTGAGAGTTTTTTTTTCTTTATCTCCTTTTTCCTATTTGTTTATTTTCAAATCTATCCTAACTTTATTATGATATTTTGAGAGCATCATTCTCATGATTTGTTGAGGAAGATTGAGATATAGTCAGACCAAATCTTATACGCATACTAAAATTCGGATTAACACTCTTCGTGGAGCTTATCTGACTTCTAACGATTATGAAATTTATTCTTGGTCTCCACCAATTTCTTCTTCAGGTTCGTCGACTGGGTAAGCATCATCCAAGTTCTTTTGAACACCAGTGAGCCATTTCTTGGAAGC